>Ga0316608_1001065_pt1 | contig 11378 bp, 8 predicted proteins | sample MIS2016152B_MG_FD_207673 | JGI IMG/M metagenome (GOLD analysis project Ga0316608, IMG submission 207673) | Microbial mat bacterial communities from Middle Island sinkhole, Lake Huron, Michigan, United States - MIS.2016.152B | ecosystem: Environmental > Aquatic > Freshwater > Lake > Sediment... | reverse complement strand
GCACAACGGCAACGCCTCGCCCCTAGCCCTGAAATAGTACGCTATTATGAAGCCCAATCACCCGAAAAAATTATCTCTATTCAAGGCGTACCTTATATATACATCTATCGTAATACCAAGCGCATCTTAACCGACATTCCCCCCACCGCCATGCCACTTAATATTGGTTTAGAAAACATCATGCGGCTGGCGGGTTATCAACTCAGTGCCACCTCCACCATTACGCTTTATTGGCATGCCCTGGCACCCATTAAAACCGATTACACCATTTCCCTGCGCGCCCTGGCTGCCGATAATCGCCGTTTAGCGCAACAAGATAGCTGGCCTCTCAACGGCCTCCTGCCCACCACCCAATGGCGACCAGGCGACACTATCGCCGACACCCACACCCTAGAGCTATCCGCCCCTGACCAAATCTCGCTCACTCACTTTGAAATTGTTGTTTATAACACCGCCACCAATACCCCCCTCGGCCCACCCATAATAATTAAGAAATGAGAGGTGAGAAATGAGACGTGAGAAATTAGAAATAAGAAATGAGAAATTAGCGGTGAGAAATAAGAAGATTTTTTTCTTACCTCTCACTTTTTACCTCTCATTTCTCACCTCTCACCTTTCACCTTTCATTATCTTACTTTTCGCCACCGCCCTCCGCCTCGCCTATCTCCCCACCCTCCCCCCAGGGCTAAATTTCGATGTCGCGGGCGGTGGTGTGGCCGCGCTCGACATCCTGCATGGCGAACCCCGCATTTGGTGGCCGATTGGTGGCGGTAAGGAACCGTTATGGCCTTACCTCATTGCTCTTAGCACCGCCATGCTTGGCCGTCAGCCCTTGGCCATCAAACTGCCTGCCGTCGCCATCAGCCTTTTAACCATTGCCGTAAGTTACAATCTCATGCGACGGCTTTTCCCCACAAACCGTTGGTTAGCCTTACTTACCATGTTATTACTCACCCTTTCCGAATGGCAGCTTCATTTTAGCCGCCTCGGTTTCCGCGCCATCCTATTGCCCCTTTTCGCCACCCTCGCCATGAGCCACTTTTGGACGCATCGTAAAAATCAGACCTCCCAACTTTCAAAAACCTCTTATTTCTCATTTCTCACTTTTCACTTCCCACTTCGCCCCTCCACCACCGCCCTTTTTCTCGCCCTTGCCATCTACTCCTACCTCGCCGCCCGTTTATTGCCCCTCATATTACTTTTTTTTACCATCACCGAAACCAGAGCTGACAGGTTTTTAAAACCTGTCAGCTCTTTCCGCGCCTCCGTGCCTTCCGCGTGGTGCAGCCTTGCCATTCACTACCTTTGGTTAGCCATCTTTCTCAGTCCACTCGTTTTCTATTTCATCCAACATCCCGATGATTTCGTCGCCCGTTCTAGCACCGTCTCCATTTTCAACCCCACCTGGAATCATGGCGATTTACTCGGCACCTTACGTCAAACCACCGCCGAAACGCTTGGCACATTTTTTGGCCTCACAGGAGATGCCAATCCCCTGGTCAACCTGCCCCATCAACCCGCCATTCCCATTTATTTAGCCCCCTTTTTTCTCATTGGCCTCATCATTACGCTTTATCACAGCCTCACCGCGCCTACCCCATCACATTACCGTTTATTACTCACATGGTGGCTCATCATGCTTTTCCCCGCCATCCTCGCCCCTGAAGGCGCGCCCCACCACCTCCGCCTGCTAGGGACAATTGTCCCCACCTACGCCCTTCTTGCAATTGGCCTCCATAGTTCTGTGTCATTTGTCAATCGTCAGTTGCCAATTATTACTACTCACTACTCACCTCTCACCTCTCACCTCTCACCTCTCATTTTTTATTTCTCATTTCTCATTTCTCATTTCTTATTTCTCATTTCTCACTTTTTCATCCTCTGGCCGCACTCCACCGACTTCACCCTGCCCGTTGACCTCTACGCCATGCGCCTAGTAGAGGACATTGCCCATGCCCCAGCAGAAGTCACCTATATTATCCCGATGGACATCCGCGCCGACATTGAAGCCCGTCATTATACGATAGATTACCTGCTTGATACACCCTACAGCCACCCGCCCAATTTAGCCGTCGCCACCAACGCGCCCTACATGTACTTACCCGTTGATGAACATAATGCCGAAATCGGCCTCAGCCACGCCAACCACACCATGCGCGTTATTCGCTGGACAGCCGACAAACATCAAGCCGCAGATGAAAAAGAATTACTAATATATTTACTTACCACTCAAGCCACTCTGCTTAAGCATGAATCCTTTCCCGTTTATGACGTGGATACCTGGCAGCGCAACCCTGAAACCACCGCTTTCAAATTACCGACCATTAATCAACCCATGGCCGCTAATTTCGACAATTTATTACGGATTAATGCGGCCTACATTGCCACCCAAACCATTCATGGCGCGTGGCTACCCGTTGCCATAACCCTTGCGCCCCTAAGTCACATGGACGTAGATTACAAAGTTTCCTTCCGCCTTATCGCCCCCAATGGTAAGCGCGTCGCCCAAAAAGACCGCACCCTGCGCCACAATTTTCATCAAGGCACCAGCCTCTGGCCGCCCGAAACCGTAAATGAATATTACCTACTCCCCCTCCCGCCCCATCTAGCCCCCGCGCAATATACCGTCGTAATCGTCCTCTACCACCCCGACAGCCAAGCCCCGTTGGTAGCTAATGGCCTCGTTGAAGTCCCACTGGGTCAGTTTAATTTACCTTAAAATAAAAAAAGCCATTATAAGGTTTGAAACCTTATAATGGCTAACATTATCCTTCCGGCTAATACAATCGCAACGCTAACTTAACGCTAATCACCTCATCAAATTCATCCGCCACCAGTTGGCTCACCAGTGGAATCAGCGCATCGGCAGCCTGTTTAGTATAAACCCAAATCACCCCCGCCCGTATTTCTTTGCCAAAAACCACCGCCAATAAGAAATCATCGTTAATATCATACGTATAAATATCATAATCTTGGCTCTCCAAAGAGCTAGAGCGATAAACAGGCTGGCTATCCACCAAATGCACCAATTGGCGGTTCGCTTGATAGTTAGCCGCCGTCAACATAGCAATTTGGTGGGCTTCCTCTTTATTTACTGCACCCACTTCCTGCACCACCCCCCCCCCCAAAGTGGTTAGCACAATAAAGCGTGCGCCAGTATTAACACGTAATGTTTGCAACCGTTGATTAATCTCTTTTTCCAACTCTTGTTGCGTCGCTGGAGCAAGGGGTTCAGGCGCATCAGGTTCGCCCAGTGTTTCTACCACCACCTTACGCACTTGTGCCAAATTAATCGGCTTGCGAATGTAAGCATTCACATTCAGCAATTCAATCGTATGGCTGAGTTGCTCCGTCGCGTGGGCGGTCATCAGCACCACCGCCGTATCTGGCGAGATATAACGCGCCGCGTTCGCCAAATCAATTCCACTCAACCCTGGCATGAGATAATCCGTAATCAGCAAATCAAACTGTTGCTGTTGCAACTGTTCCACAGCCTCTGGCCCGGTCATCACCATCACCACCTGACAATTTGGCTCTAATTTTTTGATGGTGTGTTCCAAAAAGGTCAGTATAAATTTGTCGTCATCTACTAATAAAATGTGCTTATCGCTCATGAAGGATCAACTTACGCCGACCGATACCGATTGGTTATCGGCAAGCGGCGGTCTTTGCCAAAGGCTTTGGAAGTGATTTTGGGGCCAGGCGGGGCTTGGCGGCGTTTATATTCATTACGGTCAACCAATTGAATTATCCGCCTAACCGTCGCCTCATCGAAACCTACCGCAATAATCTCGGCCACACTATATTCATCTTCAATGTAGGCCGCTAAAATCGCATCTAAAATGTCATATTCAGGCAGCGAATCGGTATCTTTTTGGTCAGGGCGCAACTCGGCTGAGGGCGGTTTAGTGAGGACATTTTCAGGAATAACGTAACTTATTTGATTACGGTAGTGACAAAGTTGATAAACTAACGTTTTTGGCACATCTTTAATCACCGCAAAACCACCCGCCATGTCACCATAAATGGTCGCATACCCTACGGCCATCTCACTTTTATTACCCGTAGTTACAATCATCCAGCCAAATTTATTGCTCAACGCCATGAGCGTATTGCCCCGCGCCCGACTTTGTAAATTTTCCTCCGCCACGCCAGGTTGAGTATCCGCGAAAACCGTTTGTAACATTTCCAGATAGGCTTGATACGCGGGTTCAATCGCAATGGTTTCGTAACGCATGCCCAACCGTTCCGCCAAATCCGCTGCGTCACTTTTAGAATGGTCAGAGGAATAGCGCGACGGCATGAGAACCCCAATCACATTCTCCGCGCCCAACGCATCAACCGCAATCGCCGCCACCAATGAGCTATCAATCCCGCCTGATAAACCGAGCGCAACTTTCTGAAAGCCATTTTTCCGCACATAATCCCCCGTTGCCAAAACGAGGGCTTTATAGGCCGCCTCAACAGGGTCAAGCAATGGGGCCATGGCAGGTTCTAAGGGCGATTTAGGTTGACGGTCAAAGGGCGTGGTCAACATAATTCGTTGAAATGTATCGTTATAAATTGAGGGAAAATTACTCTTACGGCGACGCGGGTCGCTTAAACGGTGGCGAAAAACATTGCTCATGTTAATATCCGTCACCATAAAATCTTCCTCAAAGGATTTACCCCGCGCCAAAATCTGGCCGCGCTCATCGACAATCAAACTGCTGCCATCAAATATTAACTCATCTTGCCCACCGACTAAATTACAATAAACCACAATCGCCAAATCATCAATCGCCCGCACACACATCATCTGCTCACGATATTGAATTTTGCCATTTTGATAGGGCGAGGCCGATATATTAAGCAATAATTCTGCACCTGCCGCCGCCTGAGCCTGCGGCGGCCCCGCAGGATACCAAATATCTTCGCAAATGCTTACCCCAAAAGTAATGGAGGGTGTGGTGGGGTTGGCCGAGGGAATAGTAAATAAAATGGGCGTGTTGCCTTCCGCAAAATAACGGTCTTCATCAAATACGGCGTAATTAGGCAGAAATGTTTTGTGATAAATCCCCACCAATTGTCCATCATGCAACACCGCCGCCGCGTTGAATAAATCCTCTTGGCGGTCAACAAACCCCACCACCGCCGTCAGGCCATGCGTGTGAGGCAATAAACTTTCCAGCGCGGCCCGATTCGCGGCCGTAAAATCAGGTTTAAGCAATAAATCTTCAGGTGGATAGCCTGGCAGCGACATTTCAGGGAATAACACCAAATTGGCCTGCACCGCTTGGGCGCGCCCCAGATAGGTTATCATTTTGGCCGCATTGCCCGTAATGTCACCTACCGTACTATTGATTTGAGCCAGCGCAATACGCAATGTTGTCATAGTTAAAAAAGCTACAACGAATGAAGAAATAAGCGAAAGGAGTGCAACGCTTCAGCTTTGCTCATTTTTGGTGGCGCAAAGCTAAAGCGTTGCACTCCAAAATAGCCATCGAGTCTCAGTATTTCAAGATTTGGGGGGTAGTCATCGGATGACTAACTGAGTCTTTTATTCGTTTATTTCTAAATTCGTTGTAGCCACGCCTTGCTTTATTGTTTGGTTGCTTGGTGCGCCAAAATGATAGCTTCTGCCACTTCTTTCATAGATTTGCGGGTATTCATGCTCATCTTTTGAATTTTACGGAAGGAAACTTGTTCATCTAACCCTTGCGTATCCATCAAAATGCCTTTGGCTCGTTCCACTAACTTACGGGTTTCAAGGGCATATTGCAAATCAGACACCTCTTGATGAATCGCGCTAAACTCCTTGAAACGAGCGAGAGCAATTTCAATCGCGGGCAATAAATCCGACTCGCGGAAAGGTTTCACTAAATAACCTACCACCCCTGCTTCACGGGCGCGGTCAACTAACTCTTTTTGGCTGTAAGCCGTGAGTAATACCACTGGCGCAATATGCTCTTCCGTCAAGATTTTAGCCGCCGCAATGCCATCTAAATCAGGCATCTTAATGTCCATAAGGACGACATCTGGCTTTAACTCGCGGGCTAAATTGACCGCACTTTGGCCGTCGCCCACATCTCCGATGACCAAATAACCCAAACTGGTCAACATTTCCTTCAAATCCGTTCTAACAATAGCCTCATCATCGGCTACGATGATACGTGTTCTTTCCATCCTTGTTCCCCTTGAAATAAAATTTTCGGAAAAATAATTTTAACTGACAAACCAGCCGTCTGACCTTTATCTAGCTGGATTTTACCTCTTAAATCACCTTCGGCCAAAAGTTTGATAATTTGTAAGCCCAAACTATTGGTTTGTTCGAGCTTAAAGTTATCTGGCAAACCATCGCCATCATCTAAAACATTAATGATAACTTCATCGCCACTGTCTTGCAAATGCACCCGAATAAAGCCCTCTTTTTTATCCGCAAAGCCATGTTCTAATGAATTTTGTAATAATTCATTAATAATCAAGGAACAGGCGGTGGCTTGACGGGCGGGCAAATAAATCGGCTCACCCGTTAGCTCCAAATTAATGTGCTGGTCAGGGCTTAACATGCCTTGCCTAAATTGATGAATAATCCGATAACTTACTTCCTTAATGTTAATAATACTGGAGTCTTCATTAGACAAAAACTCATGAATCACCGCCACACTCAGAATACGGTGTAAGGTTTCATCTAACACCATTTTAGCTTCCTCCGACTTAGTGCGGCGTGATTGCATTCGCACTAGCCCCGCAATAGTTTGCAAGTTATTCTTCACCCGATGGTGAATCTCTTGAATCATGGCGTTCTTGGTGCGTAATTCTTGGTCTTGGCGGCGAATGTCCGTCGCGTCATGAATGGTAATTAATACCCCATGCCACTTTTCGGTAGTCGCTTTAAAATCAAGCCAATTAGACCAATCCCAATAATTCGCATTATAACTAAAAATGGGCAAAGCCTTACGCACCCAGAAACGGTGATTTTCTTCCATTTCTTCTTCCTGACAAACACTTTCACTTAAAACCGCTTGCCGCAGCTCCTCATCCATTGACTCCAACTCCGACAAGTGCCGCCCAATCAGCGTTTCCCGATAGCCAATCCGCCGATACAGGTTCGCCGCAATCCCACTCGCATAACGAATAATTCCGTCATTGTCTACAAAAATAACCCCATCTTGCTCACCAAAAGAGGTTAATTTATCTGCCCCTAACACTCGCCCACGCATCATCATGGCTTGAATGTTTTCCACAGCCCGTCTAAAAACCTGACTCCGCAGCCGATGACGCTCATGCTCAATCAAATTCGTCACCACACACACACACGCCACAATTTTCGCCTCTTGTTTAGACCAATTACTCCCCAACGGTGGCGGATAAAAGACTGGGAACGCCTCCCGCACTACGGGCGCACCTTCCGTAATAAAACTACGCACCTCTTTTTGGTGTGTCCCATTGGTTAAGGCTTCAAACACTTCGGGGCGTGCTTTAATATCAATAATCCGCCCCTCGCGGCTTTTGCTATAGACTCGCGCAATGGAACGGGGTTGGGCATGCGCCAAAACCACCCCTTCATTGCCCGATTTACGCCCATAAAGCAAAATATCTGCTCGGCTAATATCGGCAATAATGCTCATTTGGTTTTCTAATACCTTAAGAAAATCCATGCCAGCATTACTTATATTAAGACAATAATTAACCGCGTCGTGCATTTGTAATTAGGAATTAGGAATTAGGAATTAGAGTTATTATTTCTAATTCCTAATTCCTAATTCTTAATTCCTAATTGTTTATCCCATAATTCAGGCTGTCCATTAAGCATGGCGATGGCAGGCATGGGTTTCTTACTGGGAGGTTGAACGGTCATTAAATGCAATACACCCTCACCCGTTGTAACGTAGACCTCTTTTTGATGCTTGAAAACTGTGCCAGGTTGGTCAGGGTAAGGGTTGGTCACATGGGGAGCTAAAGCCACTTGTAATACCTTAAATGCGCCGCGTAAACTACTTGTAAACGTGCCAGGCCAGGGGTGAAAGGCCCGCACTTGATGCTCAATTATTACAGCAGATTGCTGCCAATCAATCGCCCCCGCCTCTTTTTTCAGGCGAGGGGCTAAAGTGGCGAGAGTATTATCTTGGGGTTCGGGGATAATTTGGCCTGCTAACCAGGCGGGCAACGTTTCAATCAATAACGCCGCGCCCAGTTCAGCCAGTTCATGGGTTAAATTTTCAGTGGTATGGTCAGGCCGCAGGGCAATTGCCCGTTTTGCCAACATCGGCCCCGTGTCCAAACCCACGTCCATTTGCATCAGCGTGATACCGCTTTCAGCGTCACCCGCCTGAATCGCGGCTGCAATGGGGGCTGCGCCCCGCCAACGGGGGAGCAATGAGGCATGCACGTTCACGCAACCAAACGGCGGCATGGTTAAAACTTCCTGACGTAATATCTGCCCAAAGGCGGCCACGACTATTACATCAGGTTGCAACGCGGCGAGTTGCGCCACTATCTCAGGCGGGCGTAAAGTTTCAGACTGTAATATCGGCAAACCTGCCGCTACCGCCGTTTGTTTTATGGGTGAGGGGGTTAATTGATGGCCGCGCCCACTGGGGCGGTCAGGTTGAGTTACCACCGCCACCAATTGGTAGGCTGAAGATTTGATTAAGGCGGTCAAACTAGGAACGGCAAATTCAGGCGTTCCCATAAAAATTACTTTGGTGGTCAAAAGTTACTCACTTTTTCAACAATTTGATAGAGCAAGTATACCATGAATACGCCAGACTGACTATTTTTAAGCGTTATGAGTGAGGAGTTAAACTTTTCCATCTATAAATTTTGAGGTGATGGAAAGTAGGAGTCCGCAATTCTTTGCGGACAGCCCGCAAAGGATTGCGGACTCCAGTAGGAAATTTTTCAGGAGTGCGAAAATTTTATTTTCGCTGTCAAAATGAAATTTTGACACTCCAACCTATACCGTTGTCTTACCCCAACGCCCCATGTGCCAACGGCGTATAAATCGGGCCGCTAGGCCGCAGCTCACTCTGCATGAGGGTGAGCGCGGTCACGGGTAAATCAGCTAAATGGCCGAGATGACGCGACTCAATGGCTTGACCGAGTTGGCGCAACGCTGATGGTGTTACACCATCTTTCACCCGCCCCAGCGTGAGATGAGGCGAATAGGCGCGGCTCTCAGGCTGAAAATTGATGGCCGTTTGCAGGCGGCGACCTAAATCTAATTGTAATTGTTGCAATAGCGGCACCTCCCCCGCCACACCGACCCACACAATGCGCGGTTTCGTTAGATTGGGAAAGCACCCCAATTGCGCGATTTGTAAAGTAAACGCGGGCATGGTCGCAGCACTCGCTTGCATGGCCTCCGCCACCGTTGCCACTTGTTTAGACTCAATTTCGCCCAAAAAATGTAACGTTAAATGAATAGTCGGCACAGCCGTCCAGCGCACCATGTTAGGTGGCAGAGTGGCTTTTAATTGCGCCTGTAATTTGGTCAGCGCGGCCTGGCTATCAGGAGTGAGTTCAATCGCAATGAAAGTACGCATAAAAGTTAATTAGGAATTAGGAATTAAGAATTAGAAATAGCTATCTTGAGCAGATAAAATTCCTTTATGGGCTAGGACAAACTACATGCCCCAAACCTGAATGGGTTGTTTGCGGTGAGTCCGTTTGCGCTTAAAGAGTTTCTCGGCCCAGGGCTTGTCGAGGGTACGGTCAAAAATGACCAGATGGCCTTCCTTCGCCCCACATTTATCCATGTACTCCCACGTTTGTTTCAGCCCCTCAGTGATGGTTTTTTCTAAGGTGTAATGTAATATTTTTAATTCTATAACGACCTGTTGCGTGTTGGTATAGGGCGAATCATTCAACTTTGCCACAGGCAGCGGCCAGATGACCAATAAATCGGTACGCTTATTGCCTAGCCCATACTCCCGTTCAACCCGTCCGCCGCCATTCACAATCCGTTGTAAAAAGGCTTGCAATAACAACTGCGGCCCAGCCTCTTTATATTGAAACTGCTCTAGCCAATGTTCCGAATGTTGACGGAAAAACTGCTGAAACGCGGCCATCAATTTCGTCATGTCCAACCGCCCCTCCGCCGTCAAATACCAAGCCGTTTCCTGACTCATGGTGACTTGTTCACTATAAGTTAACTCACGCGGAATAACCTCTTGATAAATCCGATTGGCAATCCGTAACTGCCCCTCCGTACTAATCAAGCCCAAATCTCTGACATACCAAATATCATCATTGGGAATCGAGGTGGAGCTATCTTCACCCGCCAAAATCGGTTCAATCACCCGCCGCACGCGTGGCTCATTTAATTTATCTACCAACTGGTCAAGGTGTGTTTCCCGCCGTAAGATAAGTTGCTCTTTGGCCTCATTAATCATCTCCACCGTGATGGGGTGGCTACGGTCTCGCCCCGCTTTCAGCTCAAAACAAACCTCATACGCCAGGGCATTCACCAGCCAGGGTTGTCCCCGCGTCAGTTCCCACACCCAGGGCAACACCCCCTCCGCAAAAATTTGCCCCGTTTCGGCGGTATGTTCATGGTATAAAGTGGCAATATCTTCGGCGGTAAAATTACCTAAGCGTAAAGATTTTGCCTTAACATTAAAGGCACTGCCCCCCGTAATAATCGCCTTTTCCGCCGAGGAGTGAATCCGATAATCCCGCACATCTCTAACCCCACAGAGAATGATACTTTGGGGAAACTCGGCGGGGCGTTGGGTATACCCCGTCCGTAATTGTCGTAACACGGAAATTAAGGTATCTCCGACTAAGGCATCAATCTCATCAATGAACAGCACCAATGGTTTAGGGCTATGTTGCGCCCAACGTAATAAAAGTTCATGTAAGGCCGAATGACCGCCCACCCGATGCAATATATCAGGCCATAATTCTGAAGGAACAAAGTCATTCAAATAAATTTGAGCCATTAAACCGATTTGATTTAAGACGGCCTTAATGCCTACTTCGACCTCTTCCCGCGCCGTTTGAGCCGTCTCCACATTCACATAGAGACAACGATATTGTCCTTGCTCATTCAAATATTTCATTAAGGCCAACATGGAAGAGGTCTTCCCCGTTTGGCGGGGCGCATGAAGTACAAAATATTTCTTTTGGGCAATTAAAGATTCAAGGCTCGCCAAATCGAATCGGGTCAATGGGGGTAAACAATAATGGTCTTGGTCATTCACGGGGCCAGCCGTATTAAAAAATTTTAACATGGAAATTCTCCTATTGGTCTAACGCCTAACTGATTAACGGAATAATCCCATTGGCATACGCGCCCAAGTTGGGTCCGAGGGCCGCTTGATAATCGGGGCGCAACGCCCAAGCCTCATCACAGGCGTTACATTTGAGGCAGCCCGCAGGGGGACAAGCCGCCG
>Ga0316608_1001062_pt1 | contig 11402 bp, 5 predicted proteins | sample MIS2016152B_MG_FD_207673 | JGI IMG/M metagenome (GOLD analysis project Ga0316608, IMG submission 207673) | Microbial mat bacterial communities from Middle Island sinkhole, Lake Huron, Michigan, United States - MIS.2016.152B | ecosystem: Environmental > Aquatic > Freshwater > Lake > Sediment... | reverse complement strand
ATATTACTTATTTACGTAATAACAAAAATCAATAAAAAAACTGATAATACCAAATTATCAGCCTTTTATTTTTGAATTATTTTAAAATTACGTATTTTTGGGAGAGTTACAGATTAATAATTTAAAAAACTATTTTCCAAATTTAATTGCTGATTGAGCAGCAGCTAAACGAGCTATCGGAACTCTGAATGGAGAGCAACTTACATAAGTTAAACCTTGTTTGTAACAGAATTCAACAGATGCAGGGTCTCCACCTTGTTCGCCGCAAATACCAACTTTTAAGTTTGGTCTTGTAGCACGTCCTTTTTGAACAGCCATAGTAATTAATTGTCCAACACCTTCCTGGTCAATTGTCTGGAATGGGTCAGCAGCTAATATTTTCTGGTCTAAATAATCGTTCATAAATCCACCGATATCATCACGGCTGAAACCGAAAGACATCTGAGTTAAGTCGTTTGTACCAAATGAGAAAAATTCTGCAGTCTGTGCCATTTTGTTTCCAAGTAAGCAAGCACGTGGAATTTCAATCATTGTTCCATACATATAATAAGGTAGTTTTTCAACGCCGAATTTTTTGCATACTTCAGCATAAACTCTATCGTTAACTACTTTTGTAACATCTAATTCACCAACTTCGCAAGTTACAGGAACCATTAATTCAGGTTTTGGAGTATGTCCTTCTTTTACTAGTTCTAAAGTTGCTTCAAATAATGCTCTGAATTGCATTTCACTAACTTCGGGATATGTAATTCCTAGACGTACACCTCGATGTCCCATCATTGGGTTTGATTCATGTAATGATTCTCCTCTTTTTGCAATTGCTTCAACAGAAATTCCTAAAGCTTTTGCTAATTCAGCTTGTTTTTCAGGACTTTGAGGAACAAATTCGTGTAATGGTGGGTCTAATAATCTGAAAGTTACAGGTAAAGTATCCATTGCTAACATGGTACTTTTCATATCTTTTTTTACGTAAGGCATTAATTCGTTTAAAGCAGCAACTCTTTCTTCTTTAGTTCCGCTCAATATCATTTTACGAAGTAAGAACAAAGGTTCTTCGCTTCCTTTTCCGTAAAACATGTGTTCTGTACGGAATAATCCAATACCTTCAGCACCAAAATCTCTTGCTATTTTTGCATCAGCAGCAGTTTCAGCATTTGTTCTAACTCCCATTGTGCGGAATTTGTCAACAATTGTCATAAATTCTTTAAAACGAGGATTTTCAGAGGCATCCATCAATTTTAAACCTGTCTGATAAACATGTCCTTTTGTTCCGTTCAATGTAACAACATCACCTTCTTTTAAAACGATGTTTGTACCTTCAATTTTAGCTGTTTTATTTACAACATCAACATGAAGTTTTCCTGCACCAACGATGCAGCATTTTCCCCATCCACGAGCTACAAGAGCAGCGTGAGAAGTCATACCACCACGAGCAGTTAAAATACCAACTGCGGCACGCATACCTTCAACATCTTCAGGATTAGTTTCTTCTCTAATTAAAATAACCTGAGCTTTTGCATCTTTTCTAACAGCAGCAACAGCATCTTCAGCTGTAAATACCAAAGCACCAACAGCAGCACCAGGACCTGCAGGTAAACCTTTTACCAAAACAGAAACTTTTGCTTCTTCTTTAGGGTCGCATATTGGGTGTAAAAGTTCGTCTAACTGAGCAGGTTCAACACGCATAACTGCTGTTTTTTCGTCAATCAAACCTTCTTCAAGCATATCCATAGCCATATTTACAGCTGCAGTACCAGTACGTTTTCCAACACGACATTGTAACATGTATAATTTCTTTTCTTGAATAGTGAATTCAATATCAAGCATGTCTTTGTAATGTTTATCAAGAATTGTGCGGATAGCGTCAAGTTCTTTGTAAGTATCAGGCATAGATTCCTGCATACTGTGTAAATGTTTGTTCTGGTCGTTTTTAGTATCGTCATTTAATGGATTTGGTGTGCGGATACCTGCTACAACATCTTCACCTTGAGCATTTACTAACCATTCGCCATAAAAAATATTATCGCCGGTTGCAGGGTTACGAGTAAAAGCAACACCAGTAGCAGAAGTTTCGCCCATATTTCCAAAAACCATTGCCTGAACGTTAACTGCAGTACCCCAATTATCAGGAATACCTTCAATTCTTCTGTAAGAAACAGCTTTTTTACCGTTCCAACTTTTGAAAACAGCTTTTATACCACCAACTAATTGAGCTTTTGCATCATCAGGAAAGTCAAGACCGATTTCTTCTTTTACTTTTGCTTTAAACTGAGCTGCTAAATCTTTTAAATCTTCTGCTGTTAATTGAGTATCTTCTTTTACACCTTTAGCTTTTTTGTAGCCATCAAGCATATCGTCAAGTTTTTTACGAATGTTAAGGTCTAGACCTTCAGCTTTATCCATAACAACGTCAGCATACATCATAATTAAACGACGATATGAATCCCATACAAAACGTTCGTTTCCACCTGTTTTTTTAATTAAACCAGGAATTGTTGCAGTACAAAGACCAACGTTTAAAACTGTGTCCATCATACCTGGCATAGAACTTCTTGCACCAGAACGACAAGACATTAATAATGGATTTTCGGAATCGCCATATTTCATACCCATAGCAGCTTCAACATTTTTCATTGAAGCCCAAACATCGTCCATTAAATATGAAGGAAGTTCGCAATTGTTGTCGTAATAATCAACACAACATTCGGTTGTTACAGTTAAACCGGCAGGAACTGGTAAGCCTAAATTGCACATTTCAGCTAAGTTAGCACCTTTTCCACCAAGTAGGTTTTTCATCGAAGCTTCGCCTTCAGCTTTTTTACCACCAAAGAAATAAACATATTTTTTGTTTGACATAGTGTAATTAATTAAAATTTAAAATGTTATATTTGAATTATTTAGTTTTATATTTTTTTCTAAAAAGTATTGCAAATTTAATATTTATTCTAAAAAGAATAGTTATTTTTTCTTAAATAATTTGATATTTTTATTCCAAACTGAATCATAAATGGATAGGCTTCTAATTTCACTGCAACTTGTTTCCAAATTTTGATTTTAAAAAGTATGAAATCAACTCAAAAATTAATAAAATATGGCAGATTTCGCTGATTAATATCGATTTAATCAAAAAAAATTCATATCTAATTTAAACTTATTATTTACGTGAGTTCGATGTAGAGTTATAGTTAATTCTTTAATTATGAGTATACAAACCAATATGTCATGTTGAACTATCCTCTTGAGCGATAGCGAAAAAAACAACTTGTGGAACTTTTCTCAGCGAAGCTAATAATGAAAAGTACTCAAAGTCGTTGATTTGGAAAACTGAAGTTAGTATTTCATATCTACATTTTACAATTTCAGTGCTAATTCACACAAGTTCCTTTCAGGATGACAGCAAGTTATGTTTATTCCTTACATCGAACTCAGGTTATTTATATATTTCCTTCTTGTACATAGGTTAAATATGAACGTTAAATTAATCATAATTTGCTAATGTATAAAGACATATCTCTGGATATATTTAAATTTCAATTTGTTCAATTTCATATATTTAAAGCGTTGTGCTCTATTTATAAACATTGATAGAACAATAATTTTGAATTTTAAATATATGATAATCTGTTAACTACATCTTAGTTCCAATTTTTAAATTTACTCCTTTTTTTTAATCTGAACTATCTTCGATTTTGGCTATAATTTTTGGTGATGCCTTATAAGTAATAGTCCAAAGTTAATAAAAAAATCTTTTTTGTAAATTTTTGACTATTTTTTCATTTTAAATTATTATCTCATACTAAAACTTCATCATGTATAGCGATAAAAATATACATATATCAGGTGTTTTCACCTGATATTCTACGCTTTGAGGTGAAAACACGTCAAAGGTGCAGTGGTGTTTTTGATGTCGGTTTAGTATCAGTTGTTTCAAAAAAAAAAAAAGCTGCCTTAATTAAGGCAGCTTTATATAAAACATTCTAAGTTTTAAATTATCTGTTAATTAACGATTTGTTAATTGCTGGACGTTTAATACTTTTCTTTATCACTTTATCTGTTGCAGGATCTAAAGTTAGAGTCGCAACAAATTTATCTGTAGGTAAATAACCATTTGTAAAACACCAACCAGCTGTACTAAAGCCATCTTGTACTAAATCATAAGTAAATGATATAGTTGGATATGTACCGCTATCATCGTAAGTACCTGTACCAACAATATTATATGGGGTTTGAACTGCTCCGTTCCAAGTAGTTTGCATATAGTATTGGTCGGTAATTGCAACAGTTCCAGCTACTTCATCAACTTCTAAAGAAACTGTACCACCGTCAATTATTTCTTCTCCCCAGAAATCAGTCATCCAACCAAAGCCAAGACCAGTAATCTCAAGATTACAACCAAGTTCAACAACAACTGCACTTGGATATGTTAAATATTCAGGATCACTTGTATCAGAATTAGTGTCTATTCCAAACCATAGTCCTGAAAATATGCTAGATGGAACAGAAATTGATTTTTGCATAGTAAATGTATTACCGGTTTTGGTAACAGTTGCCAAATAAACTCTGTAAGTTTCGCATACAAAACTATTTGTCATAACAGCAGGGAAAGATAAAACTTCACCGTTTATCAAACCAGTCTGATTAAATTCAATAGATAAATCAAGAGTTATAGTAGAATTAAACTGACCTGCATCAATGGTTTCAAAGATGTCAACAGCAATCTTGTAATTTCCATCAACAAGTGTATCAAAACCACTATAGCTTTCAAAAGCTGAACCATCAATAACTTCAACTATGTCATCATTAGAATCTATAATTAACATTCTCAAATCTACAACTTCTTCAGGATCTAGATCCAAACCAATTGCATCAAGTACATCTGTGGTCCAAGTTAGGTCAGCTCCCAATTGAGTTTCTGTTCCATTTACTATAGTAAAAGTTGCAGAAACAGGAGTTATTGTAGCATTCGCAGTTCTTTCGTCACCAATTGTAAGTTTGAAAGATTCATTTCCTTCTAAAAGTTCATCAGAAAGTACACTTACGTTCAATTTTGCTGAAGTTCTACCAGCTTTTATAACTACTGTACCATCATAAGCAAAATCTTCACCAGCAGTTGCTGTAGATGTTTCGTCAAGATTTACATAAACTTTAACATCAACTATTTGTGCAACATCCATATTCAGAGTTATTACATAACTCGATTTTTGTATATCAGATACAGCAGAAGTTGGTACACTACTTAAATCTACAGTAATTATAGGATTTGTAGGCACTTGCGAAGATTCTCCTGTAAAATCCTCTTTTTTACACCCAAACAAAACTATTGCGGGTATTAATACTATTAATATTTTCTTTAAAATATTCATTTTATTCTAATTTTAAAATTAATCAACTATTTTTTCTAAAACTTGGTAAAAGGTTCTTGCACCTGAACCCGCAGTATAGTATCCAAATGACATAAATAATTGGTCTTTTCCTTCAACATCGTCTTTTACAACAATATTTGAAGAACCACAATTTACGTTTGTCATATCAGGATGTCCGCATAAAATCATTGGCATACCATTTAATAACTGTGCAGCACCAGCCCATTCTTCAGGGTAACTAATAACACCTTCATTTACTTGGAAATACCAAGTATTACCTTCAAATGCACCAGCATACTCAACAACTTGATAAGTAACAGCATCAATTGATTTTATTACAGTAACTTCAGGCCAATCACTGGCAACATAAGTTAAAACACCAATTCTGAAATATAATGCATCAACACATTTGTAGCTTCCAGCGTATCTTGTAGAAACACCTATAGCAACTCTTTGGTAGTTTTCATAAACGTTACCGTCAGCAGTAGTTGAAACAAGTCTCAATTCCCAATAATCGCCAATGTTTAATTCACCATCATTTGTAGGTAACGCACCACCATCAAAAGTTAAACCATTAATTAATTCAGTATAATTTAATGTAAATGATTCAAAATGATTTTTAGTATCAGTTACAGTAATTGATTTCTGAAGAAATTCATTTGAATGTAACATAATTTTATTACCATCAGCATCAAGAACTAATGCACCATCAGCGTCACGTTGATAAGCATAAAATGTTTTGTAAACATCAACATTTGTTGTAAAGTTTTCTCTACCCTGTAGAACACCAAATTCAACGAAATATCCTTCAGGTTCTCCAACTACATAGTTTAAGGAAGGGGTTGTAACATCAAGTAAACCACCTCCTACCGGAAATTGTGTTCCGTCCCAATCAGAATTTGTTGGGGCTAAATTATCCGGTTTAACACAAGCTCCCACCAAAATAAGTAGGGATATTATTAAATAATTTATTTTTTTTAAGTTCATAATTGCTTATTTTTATTTGTTCCACCAAACTTTTGTTGTTAAAGAATTTGCTCCTTGTCTTTCGATAGCAGCATTATAACCTTCAGGATTTAATGTTATTTCAGTTGAAGGATAAGTATAGCGTGAAGGTATTTCACTAATAACACCATCAATAGCTGGAGTTAATACGGGGTAACCAGTTCTTCTTTGTTCTGTCCAAGCTTCAACACCCTGGCAGAATAAAGCTAACCAATTTTGTTCTGCAATTTGTTTTAGAGCATCAGCAGAAACAGATGACAATGTAAGACCAGTCATTGTAGGCCATTCGGTTATACCGTTAGCAGCCATTGAAGCAGCAATACCTGCTGAATAATATTCCTGTGCAGAACCGGTAATGAAACCTTTTTGTGCAGCTTCAGCCATCAAGAATAATAATTCAGGATAAGACATAAAGTATCCAGGAGCTTCAGCTTTCAAATATTTTGCACCAATTGGAGAAACGTTATCGTAATTATAATCATCGTTTGGTACATTAAAAATACCTGCTGGTTTTCCTCTGTATTCGCCATCAGTATTTTCCTGAGCATAAACTTCTAAACGAGGGTCGCTGGTTTCTACTAACATATTTACTAAAACTTCGCATACTTTAAATTCGGTACGAGTTCCAAAAACGATAGTTTCGTAAATAGGATTTGCATTAGGGTCGTTTGACAAATAAATTAATTTAGCTTCGTCTGCAGCAGAAGTAAAAACATCTCTGTTGCTTACTATTTCTTGTAATTCAGCTTTTACGTCTCTTACTCCAGAAATTCTCATTAAAGCTCTGAATTTTAAACTATTTCCAAATTTTTGCCATTTTTTCCAATTACCTCCGTAAAGTAAATCAGAACCTACATTAATTGTTCCTCCATCAGCAGAAAATAATGAATTAGCTTTGTCTAATAAAACAAGAACGCTGTCATATACTACAGATTGTTCGTCATATACAGGAGCGGTAATACCTTCTTCACCTTTTAACGCTTCGCTGTAAGGAATATCACCGTAACAATCGGTTAAAATTAGAAATGCATAAGATTTCATAACTAAAGCAACTGCTTGCATATTAGTGTTTTCTTCTGCAAGAGCTAATTTGTATATTGTATGTGCATCAGAAGCAACATCTTCGTAAAAATCGTCCCAAACCTGTGAAATTACACCACCACGAGGAGTGTACATTTCTTCTCCATTATATTGTACTTTAGCCCATTGTTGCGACCAGCATGAGCCCATATCGCCACCAATAAATGTACTATTTAAAGTATTCTGAGATATTCTTACGATATCAGCTAACAATAGACCTGATTCAATTTCTGTTGGATTGTTTGGGTCTTTGTTTATATCTTCAAACCCTTTATCACAACTTGCTATAAAAAACAATAAAAGTGATAATAATGATAATATTTTTATTTTGTTCATAACTGATTAGAATTTAAAATTAATACTAAAACCTAAACTTCTTGCAGAAGGTAATTGTCCAAATTCCTGACCTTGCTGACCATTATCACTACTGAATGCAGTTTCAGGGTCAATATGAGGAACTCTTGAATATAGAAGTGCAAGGTTTCTACCAATAGCTGATATAGTAATATCTTTAATTGGTAAATTTCCTATTTTGCTAATAGTATAACCAAGACTAATTTGTCTTAATTTAGCATAAGAAGCGTCAAATACAGCACTTTCAACATTACCATTATCAAAAGCAGCTTTATTGAAAGCTTCAGCAGAAACAACAACATCATTAGGTCTGTATGTACCATCACCATTATCAATAACACCTTCGCCAACAACACCGGTTTCGCGACCAGCTAATGTTTCAGAAAGTACACCGGCATATCTACCCCAGCTATTAGTCATTGTATAAATATCTCCACCTATTTTAGCGTCAACAAGACATCCTAATTCAACACCTTTAAAAGATAAAGTTGTAGCAATACCACCGGTCCAATCTGGTTGAATGTTACCAAGTATTTGATATTCTTCATCAACAAGAGGTAAACCATTACTGTATATTATAGCACCTTCTGGATTTCTTGTGCCGTCAGCGTTAGGTTCTCTTAGGAATGCTGGTCCAAAAATTACACCATAAGGCATACCTTCGCGAGCTTGTAATGACATGTTCCATTGTCCACCTAAGTCTAATGATTCTAAGTCTCCTAAAGAAACTACAGTATTTTTAGATTTTGCCCAGTTTACAGTAATATTCCATAAGAAATCTTTATTATCAACAACATCAAGTCCAACAAGAAGTTCAACACCTTGATTTGACATTTCACCAATGTTATCCCAGATAGAAGTATAACCAGTAGCTGCAGAAACTTCAACAGGTACAATTAGGTCTCTACTGTCAGATTTATAATAAGAAGCATCTAAAGTAATTCTTCCGTCAAATAATCTTGCATCAGCACCAAATTCTAAAGAAGTTGTAGTTTCTGAAATAAGACTTGGATTATTTAATGTAGCTCCATTAAATGGTAACAATACATTGCCCCAAGGACCTCCACTTACTGTATTATCAGGACTTCTGAAAAGGAATACTTGAGAAAGAGAATAAGGGTCTAATGCACCATCACCTCCTACCATTGCCCAACTAGCTCTAACTTTTAAGAAAGAAAGAACATTAGAGTTCATATCAAGCATCTCAGTTACTACATCACTTACTGAAAATGAAGGATAGAAGAAAGAGTTGTTATCAATTGGAAGAACGCTTGACCAGTCATTTCTACCGTTTGTTTCAATATATAAGAAATTATCATAAGATAATAATGCATTGTAATACAAGCTATTAATTTTTCTCATTTCACGATAATTTGATAATGTAGGAGAAACTCCAGACATAACATTTGAAAGGTTGAAAACACCTTCGAGTTCTAATTGAGCAGCTTCACCTGTAACATTTTTATATACCTGCGACATTTGGTTACCACCTAAGTTAACTGATAAATTAATTTTATCACCTAAATCTTTGTTTATCATGAAAATGAAATCAGAGTTAGTTTCGTACCAAGTTCTGAAAATTTCATTATAATATCCTGATGGATATTCGTTAGTTCCATGATATTTTTGTATAGTTGTAACAGATGCCCAATAGTCAGTTCCTGTACCAATCTGGAAAGTCAACCAATCATTAAATTTGTATCCAACTTTAACGTTTCCAATAACTCTATCTTTATCAAGTTTGGTTAAGTTATGGTCTTGAATCCAGAATGGATTATTTTGATATTTAGTATTCCAGTTTAAAGGAGTTCCTATACCGTTTGAACCCGGAGCATCAATTAATGGTAAATTTTCATAATCTCTAAGTGCGTTAAAATCAACATTACGTCCAGACCAAATCATTTGCTGAACTGGGTTTTCATTTGTATAACCACCAATAGGTAAGTTGTCGCTATGAATTTTTACATAGTTAACAGAGAAATTAGTGTATAATTTATCGGTTAAGTTAATTGTAGAAGAACCGTTTAATGTGTTTTTAGCTAAAGAAGTGTTTGGTACCATACCTTGTTGTTGCATGTTAGTATATGATAATCTGAAAGTAGCATCATCACCACCACCTGAAAAAGCTAAATTGTTAGAAAGAGTTAAACCTGTTTCATAAAAATCTTTAATATTGTTTGGATGTGATATCCAATCTTCTGGATATTCTCCATTTGATGTAAACTGCATAGCTTCCAAACCAATGTCCAAAGGCATACCCCAACTTTCGTCAACGTTTGCATCATCGTTTGTTCCATCAATAAATTCGAAGAAATAATTGTTAGCTCCTTGTCCAAAAGAATTTTGGTAATTAGGAAGAACAAGAGGATTTTCAGTTGTTAAACTAGAACTAAAAGAAATTTCGTTACTTCCTTTTCCGGTTTTAGTTTTAATAATAATAACGCCGTTTGCAGCTCTAGAACCATATAATGCAGCAGCATTCGCACCTTTCAATACAGAAATTGATTCTATATCATCAGGGTTAATATCCGCAGCACCTGAAGGTTGGTCGCTACCACCTGTACTACTTGCATCACCATAGTTTGAATTGTTAATAGGTACACCATCAACAATAAATAATGGTTCGTTGTTACCTGTAATAGAGGTTGTACCTCTTAATACAATTCTTGATGATGAACCAACAGCACCAGAAGAACTTGTAACCTGAACACCGGCAATTTTACCGGACAATGAATTAACAATATTGGTTTCGCGAGTTTTAGTAAAATCATCACCGCTAAGATCCTGAACTGAGTATCCTAGTGCTTTTTTCACTTTGGAAATACCCATAGCAGTAACAACAACTTCATCTAAACCAATGTCTTCGGTAACAAGAATACAATTAATAGTTGTTCCACTAATTGCAACTTCCTGTGAAACCATACCTACAAATGAAAAAATAAGCGCTGTATGGTCGTTCTGAACATTCAGTGAAAATTTTCCATCAATGTCGGTAACTGTACCCACTGTTGTACCTTTCACAATTACAGATACTCCCGGCAAAGTGCTTCCATCATCAGCACTCGTTACAGTACCTGTAACAGTTTTTTGTGCATAAACCTGCATTCCCAACAGACCGAAGAACGCAAGCATTAACATAATTTTTCTCATAAAATTTAGTTTATAAAGTTAATATTAAATTTTTGTTAAAAAATTTTAAAACCCCCAAATCTAAGCAAATTTATTTTTTAAAAAAAAAGTTTATTAAAAAAAATTTTTAAACTATTTGTTAACTAACTGTTATTCAAATATGCAATCGTTTTCTAAAAAATTTTTATTTTTACTAATAATATAACTGCTTTCTTGAAATAAATTCGACTTTTGTTCGTGAAAAGAGTATTGTTTACATAATTAAATTATAATTGTTTAACATTATTTTAGATTTGAAGTATAAAATTATGTATGAAAAATATTTTTATGATAATCAAATTCCAATTCAATGTCGTTTAGTTAAGAAAAAAGAAACAAACTGTCATTTCTTGAAATCTCTTTCATGCATATTCTGATTTTGTAAAATGTTAATTTATTGTACAATACTTTTGCATTTTAGATTTACTTTTT
>Ga0316608_1001061_pt1 | contig 11406 bp, 8 predicted proteins | sample MIS2016152B_MG_FD_207673 | JGI IMG/M metagenome (GOLD analysis project Ga0316608, IMG submission 207673) | Microbial mat bacterial communities from Middle Island sinkhole, Lake Huron, Michigan, United States - MIS.2016.152B | ecosystem: Environmental > Aquatic > Freshwater > Lake > Sediment... | reverse complement strand
TGACGAGGAAATGAAATCATTGGGAAAATTAGATTCTAAAAATATCGCTGTAATAAATTATTTAGAATTTGGAACAATGACAAAAATTGAAGGTGATTCTCAGTTTTTTCAAAAAGATTCATTGGCATCAATTGAATTAGATTTATATAAACCAAATCATTTAAAATATACATCAACTAATATTAATAATGGATTAGCAGTTTTTTCTGAGATGTACTATAAAAACGGATGGATCGCAACCATAGACGGAAAAGAAACTGAAATTTTCAGGGTAAATTACGTTCTGAGAGGATTGCAAATTCCAGCAGGAAAACATACCATAGAGTTCAAGTTTGAGCCACAAGTAGTGCAAACAGGAAGTTTGATTGCACTTTTCAGTTTTATTGGAATGTTGTTGTTATTGGGTGGTGGGATTTATGTTGAGAGGAAGAAAGAGAAGTTTGTTGTATAATATTTATTTGTAAATTTGATAAATAGAATTTCGAAAGAATTTAATTTTTAGAAGAAATGGAAAAAGGTAAACTAAATCACGCACATCCATCAATAATGGAAGCCAGATACATAGAGGAAGCTAGACAATTGACCTATCAACAACGTTTTGAAAAACTGATGGCGATAATCGAACTTTCCTACCTTGTAAGAAATGCAAAAAAATATTCAAAATAATTCAATGAATAATCAAATTGTAGAAATATGGAAATACTTGGCTATAAATAAAGTTAAATATTTGACTATAGGAGATTTAGCAGCAAGTATATATGGTTATTATAGAAACGAAGGTATTATTGATATTTATATTGAAGATACAATAAGTAATCGTGAAAATTTACAAGAAGCCTTAAAACAGTCGGGAATAGGGGATTTTGAAAATATGAATACGATGCAATTCGTTCCTGGTTGGACAGATATTACATTGAATTTTAATTTGCGATTGGATATTATGACTTCAGTTAAAGGATTAGAAAATAAGTCTTTTACAGCACTTTTAGAAAAGGCGAATATCATAGATATTGATGGAATTCCAGTTTGTTTTTTAGATTATGATAGTTTAATTATTGCCAAAAAAGCCGCAAATCGTCCAAAAGATTTGTTGGATATTGAAGAATTAGAGAAATTAAATAGAAATCGTCAATAATGAAGTCAAATATTATTGACAATTCAGAAATTCCCACTTTTGAAAGTCCCTCCTTCGGAGGGGTTGGGGAGGATGGGGTTAGAGGGCTTAACCTTCTCATAATTACCTATTATTGGCCTCCAGCTGGCGGGCCAGGTGTTCAGCGTTGGTTGAAATTTGTGAAATATTTACCTGATTTTGGCGTTCAACCCATTGTCTATATTCCTGAGAATCCCACCTATCCTATTGTTGACGAGAACTTGGTAAAAGAAGTTTCGGATAATGCTATTATTTTGAAACATAAAATCTTTGAACCTTATCAATTGGCTTCGTTCCTTTCGAAGAATAAAACCAAAAAAATGAATTCTGGGATTATTCCAAATCAAAAAAAGCAATCTTTTTTAGACAAGGTTTTTCTTTGGATTCGGGGCAATTTATTTATTCCCGATGCACGTGTTTTTTGGGTAGAACCTTCATTCAAATTTTTAGAAAAATACATTATCGAAAATAATATCGATACAATTGTCACAACGGGACCACCCCACAGTTTGCATCTCATTGGATTGGAATTAAAACAAAAATTGAAAGTAAAATGGTTTGCCGATTTCCGTGATCCGTGGACAACCATTGGCTATCACAAATCTTTGCGATTGTCGAATTATGCTGCCAATAAACACAAAGATTTAGAATGTAAAGTGCTGAATTCTGCCGACACTATTATAGTAACGAGCAACACGACAAAAACCGAATTTCAATCCATTACAAATAAGCCAATTGCTGTAATTACAAACGGATATGACACCGAAAATGTTGCAAAACAAGCTTTGGATACTAAATTTTCTTTGGCACACATTGGTTCTTTTCTTTCGGAAAGAAATCCTCAACTATTTTGGGAATGTTTGGTCGAATTAATTGATGAAATTCCAGATTTCAAATCACATTTAGAGATAAAACTAATTGGTGCAGTAAGTCAGGAAGTTTTAGAATCGATTTCTCAATTTGGATTAAATTTGTATTTGAATAATTTGGGATATGTTTCTCATACCGAAGCAATTGCCCATCAAAGAAAATCACAAGTTTTATTGCTTATAGAAATTAATTCTGAGGATACCAAAAGTATTATTCCCGGAAAATTGTTCGAATATATGGTTTCGGGCAGACCTATTATTGCTATTGGCCCAAATGGCTCTGACTTTGCCGAAATAATTACCCATACCAACACAGGCGTATTCTTTGATTATTCCCAGAAAATGAAACTAAAAAGTGTACTTTTGGGCTTTTATAATCAATTTTTGGAAGGAAAACTACAATCGAATGCAGTTGGGTTGCAACAATATTCAAGAAAAAGTTTGACTGAGAAATTGGTTAAATTACTTAGAAATTATGAATAAAAAGTCCATGCTATTTGTTTTTATATTATTTGTAAATTTTGCGTTTAGCCAAGATCAAGAAGCTACAATTTATTTTAATGATGGAACTGCTATAGAAGGATTTGGGAGTATTAAAAAAAACAAAGTATATTTCAGAGCTTCTTTAGATGACAAAGCTGATAATTGGTCTTATGATATGGTTAAAGGGATTACTTTTGTGGGGTTTGAATTTACTGTAAAATATGAATACGTTACACTAGATGAATTTTCCAAACCAGATCCTCAATTGTTGGAAGTTGTTGAGGAAGGAAATGTTATTTTATATGCAAGAATTAGAGAATCATTTATGGGAGCAAGTTTTAATTCTAGTGGTTTTAATATTCAAAGCAATAGAATTACAACCAATAATGTTGTTTCTTATCGAAGCGGTAGGGAAAATGTAACTACAGAATTATATGTAAAAAGAGCTAATGAAAAATTCCCAACAAGTTTGAACGGGTCTTTTTACAAAAAAGCCGAAAAATATTTTTCAGATTGTGAAGTATTGGCTAAAAAAATTGATAAAGGAGTATTTTCGAAAGATAATATTTTAGAAATAGTACAGTTTTATAATGACATTTGCTCCGATTAACAAGCATAAATTAAAAATGATATATCTCTCTCTAACTTCTAACCTCTAACTTCTAACCTCATCAATGGGAATAGTATTAAATCAGTCTTTCAAAAACACCATAATCACCTACATCGGTTTTGCCATTGGTGGAATTAATACTATTTATTTGTACCCGGTTTTTCTTGGGGCAACTTATTATGCTTTATCGAATTATATCCTTTCGAGTGCTAATGTAATTATGCCCATTTTCGCCATTGGAATGCAAAATACTTTGGTCAAATTCTATTCACAATATGAAACCAATGAGGAAAGATCTCGGTTTTTATCTTTCACGGTATTGTTTCCCTTTTTGATAATAATTCCAATGTTATTGATAGGTTTTTACTTTTTTGATGATATTTTAATGTTTTTATCTAAAAAGAATATTATTGTAAAAAAGTTTATTTGGCTTATTCCTTTCATTGGTGTGTGTATGGCTTATTTCGAGATTTTTTATGCTTGGCTGCGGGTTCACATGCACTCGGTTTTTGGAAATTTCATTAAAGAAGTAGGATTAAGAACTGCCTCATTGCTTTTATTAATGGGAGTTTATTACAATTGGATTACGGTCGAAGGCTTTGTTTATGCAACTGCTGTTGTTTATTTTTTGGCACTTTTAGTAACAATGTTTTATGCATTTAGTATTCAAAAACCTGTATTTCAGTTAGAAATTCCCAAAAACACTAAAGCTGTTTTGGTTTATACTTTTTATATTATTTTGTCGGGAAGTGTTGCCAATTTACTTTTAGATGGAGACAAAATGATATTAAACCAATATATGAATATCGAAAATATCGCTTATTATTCGGTTGCGACATATATTGCTTTGGTAATTTCGGTTCCGAGTCGTTCGATGCACCAAATTGTGTATCCAATTACAGCAAAATTGATGCATGAAAACAAGCATGACGAAATGAATATCTTGTACAAAAAAACCTCTATTAACCTTCAAATGGTTGGTGGTTATGTGATGCTGGGAATTTTTGTCAATATCAATAAGCTTTACGAAATGGTTCCTCCCGAATATGCTGGTGGTATAATGGTGGTTTTTATGATTGGTTTATCTAAATATTTTGACTTGATTTTAGGGAATAATAACGCCATTATTTTCAATACCAAATATTATCGAACTGTACTGTTATTAGGTGTTCTTTTGGTAGTTTTAACCATCGGATTGAATATGATTTTTATTCCAATTTATGGTATTATTGGTTCAGCATTTGCCACTTTATTGTCGATTACTTTATATAGTTTGGCGAAATTACTTTTTGTGGTAAAAAAACTAGATTTGTATCCTTTTACCAAACAAACCCTGTATTCAATTATTTTAACGCTTATTTTGTTTGTGGTGTTTTACTTCTGGGATTTCCCTTTTAATCCTATTATTTCGATTATTTTAAAATCGATATTAATGACTATTGCTTATGTTTATTTCAATTATCGATTTGCTATTTCTACTGAAATCAATGAAGTTATGGATAAATATTTGAAAAAATTTAAGGTTATGAAGTAATTTATTTGATTGTTATATTAATGAATTGGTTCTACTGGAAATAGTGTGAACATTTAGCTTGTTTTTTAAACCATTAAGAAAGTGAAGGTTATAAGCGGACTAGAACTTTATTTTCTTAATTTAATGGTTTAAATGATTTGACAACTATTTTCTAATATAAAACTGGAAATTTAGAAGGGTTAACCTCGTTCATCATAGCATATATTTTCTCGAAAATATCTTCAATAGATGGTTTCGAAAAATAATCGCCATCAGTTCCGTAAGCTGGTCTGTGGGCTTTGGCAGTTAAGGTTTGCGGCTTACTATCCAAATAGTTGTAACCATCTTGATTTTCGATAATTTCTTGTAAAATATATGCCGAAGCTCCTCCTGGAATATCTTCGTCAATGACTAACAATCGATTTGTTTTGGCTAAACTTTTCACAATATCTTGATTGACATCAAAAGGAAGCAAAGATTGAACATCAATTATTTCGCAATCGATGCCCACTTCCATCAGTTCTTTAGCCGCAATTTCTACTAATCTCAAAGTAGAACCATAAGAAACTAAAGTAATATCTGCGCCTTCTTTTATAGTTTCAACCACTCCGATTGGGGTTTTGAATTCGCCATAATTCAACGGCATTTTTTCTTTTAATCGGTAACCATTCAAACATTCGACAACAAGAGCTGGTTCGTCACATTCTAGTAAAGTGTTATAAAAACCAGCGGCTTTGGTCATGTTTCTTGGCACTAAAATATGAATTCCTCTTAGTGCATTTATTAACATTCCCATCGGGGAACCAGAATGCCAAATCCCTTCTAATCGGTGGCCACGAGTTCTAATAATTAGAGGGGCTTTTTGTTTTCCAAGAGTTCGATATTGTAAAGTAGCCAAATCATCACTCAAAATTTGAACTCCGTACAATAAATAATCTAAATATTGAATTTCAGCTATCGGGCGAAGTCCTCGCAATGCCATTCCAATTCCTTGACCAATGATGGATGCTTCACGAATTCCCACATCGGCTACACGGGTTTCGCCAAATTTTTCCTGTAATCCAACCAATCCTTGATTGACATCTCCAATGCTTCCTGCATCTTCTCCAAAAATTAAAACTTCGGGGTGTTGTGTAAAAAGAACATTGAAATTATCGCGCAAAATCATTCGTCCATCAGTATCTTCTTTGGCATTTTCTTCGTATTGAGGCAAAACTTCTTTTATCGAAAAAACATTCAAATTGGATTCTGAATATAAATTATTGCTAAATTTTGGTTGGTTTATTTCGAAATATTTTGTAATCCAAGAAGACAATTCCTCCTGACCATTTTCATTAATTACTAATCGCAAAACTTTTCGAGCTGTACTGAGAATTTCCTTTTTTAAAGGCGATTTTATGTTGCTCAAATTCGTTTTGAATTTAAGTATTTTATCACTGTTTTTGCTTGACGGAGCAATTTTCTCTAACAATTGAATAAGACTTTGTTGCTCTTCGATTATGGGATTAAGAAAAGCATTCCATGCTAATTTTTTGGCTTCTAATACTTCTTTTTTGGTAGTTGAGTCAATTTCTTCAATTTCTTCTGCTGAAGCAATATTAATGGCAATCATCCACAATTTCATTTGTCGAATACAGTCAAAATCTCTTTCCCATTGCAATCGGTTAGCATCTTTATATCTTTCGTGCGATCCTGAACTGGAATGGCCTTGAGGTTGTGTGAGTTGGGTTACGTGAACTAAAACTGGAATGTGTTGTTCGCGAGCTAAATCAGCAGCTTTTTGATATATTTCTATCAAACTTGGATAATCCCAACCTTGCACTTTCAATATTTCGAAGCCATTATGGGTTTCATCTCTTTGGTATCCTTTCAAAATTTCAGAGATACTTTCTTTTGTGGTTTGATATTTTGCGTGAACAGAAATTCCATATTCGTCATCCCAAACACTCAAAATAAGAGGAACTTGCAGAACTCCGGCCGCATTAATTGTTTCAAAAAACAAACCTTCGGACGTACTGGCATTACCAATAGTTCCCCACGAAATTTCATTTCCGCCAAGAGAAAAATTAGATTTATCGGCAAGTTCTGGAATACTTCTGTAAATATTAGATGCTTGGGCAAGACCTAACATTCTTGGCATTTGTGAAGCTGTTGGAGAAATATCGGCACTAGAATTTTTTTGTTTTGTCAAATCTTTCCAGCTACCATCATTATTTAAACTGTGGGTTACAAAATGACCACCCATTTGCCTTCCCGCCGACATAGGTTCTTGAGAAATATCAGTATGACCATAAAGACCCGCAAAAAATTGTTGTGGTGTCAATTCGCCAATAGCCATCATAAAAGTTTGATCTCGATAGTAGCCCGAACGAAAATCACCGTTTTTGAAAAACTTCGCCATGGCTAGTTGAGGGACTTCTTTTCCGTCTCCAAAAATACCGAATTTTGCCTTGCCAGTTAGCACTTCTTTACGTCCTAATAGGCTACATTCTCTGCTAGTTATGGCAATTTTGTAGTCTTTTAAAACTTCAGTTTTGAAGTCTTCAAGGGTTAAGGTAGAATTAGTTTTTTCTTTTATCATACTTCAATAAGTGTAACTTTGATGCAAATTTACTTAAAAAAAACTAACAGTTTCCATCATTCACTATAAGAAAGAGAATTATCTAAAATTTGTATGAAATATTTTTATTTATCTTTAACAAATTTTTCATGAATATCTTCAAAAACAATATTGTTTCTTAGAAATTTAGCATTTGTAGTGTACCATTTGTTATATAATTTTTTTTTGTTTTTTTGATTTTCTTCTAACAACATTAACAAAATATTTTTTTTGTAGTTGAATAATTTTACGACTTTATTGTATTCAGCTATAGTTTTGTTTGATTCTTGAATTTCTTTTGACCTAGCTTTAATTTTTTGTACTAGCTTATATTGTTCGAAGTAATCAAGAACATAACTCATGATTTTTTCATTTTGATCGGAAAGAAAGTTCACATATTCAATATTTGCATCGTTTATTGATTCGTCACTGAAATCCTTTTTTAACTCAGCTGTTTTTGATAAAACATGCGGTTTTAAATTTTCAATAGCTTGTAAACATTCTAAAAACCCCTGTTTGTCTTTATTGATTATTAAATGTATTAATTTATGATCAAGAACATTCATTTTATAAAATAGGATATTTTGTTTGGCACAGTATTCAAAAACATTATTTTCATCATAATTTTTGATAGTTAAATCATATTGGACTCCAAACTCTTTTTTAATTCTTTCAAACCTATTTATCTCTTCAAAATATTGCATAATGCTTGATTCTCTTTGATTGAAATTGGCAATTATTCCTTTCAAACTTAATTCATTTTGTGAATCATAGTCATCTAGTACCATAGTTTTGTTTTCTATTGCTTGTAAGGTTTTTTCGTTCATTCTCAAAAGACCATCTCTTAAAACGGTATTCCCTTTAAAACCTCTGTCATGGTGATCTATATTTGAATTTATGATTTTTAACTTCTCTACAATTCTTTTTGCGGTTACCTCTGATCTAGTGTCAAGAAATGACTCAACTATTGTTATCGAATAATCCATTATTGCTTTTTTTAGATACATGTCATTTTTTCCAAAGTCTTCAATATAAGCTTTAGCACTTCTATACTCCTGAGAATTAATCCTTGAAGGTGTTAAAAAGCCTAAAAGAAGTAACGAGAATAAAATTGTTTTTTTTATTTTGAATATATTGTCTGAAACATTTTTCATTTTTGGAGTAGTTGTAATTTTATAAATTTTATATAGAATCTCTTTTAATTTTTATAATCGTACGATATAAAACACAATTTCATCAATTTTTCAGGAATAATTATTAAAGCCTCAAAAATATTAAAATTTTATTTGCAAAGGGGAATTTATCAACAAACATATCAGTTAAAGTGTGGTCTTATTTTACAATTAATAATGTTACCAAATTTAATTCCTTTTTTTATATTTGTGCCAAACAAAAACTTTGATGTATCAAATCATTCAATCCTTCAAAACAGGCGAAACTATCCTTGAAACCATTCCTGCTCCTGAAGTAAAAAAGGGACAAGTATTAATTCAAACTTCCAGAAGTTTAGTGTCATTAGGAACAGAGCGAATGTTAGTAGAGTTTGGTAAATCCAATCTAATTTCAAAAGCACGTCAACAGCCCGATAAAGTAAAACAAGTTTTAGACAAAATTAAAACAGAAGGTTTAATGCCCACTTTGGAAGCTGTTTTCAATAAGTTAGAACAACCTTTGCCATTAGGGTATTGCAATGTTGGCAAAGTAATAGCAGTAGGAGAGGGAGTTTCAGAGTTTAATGTAGGCGACAGAGTTGCCTCAAACGGATCTCATGCTGAGGTAGTTTGTATTCCAAAAAATTTAGTAGCTCTCATTCCTGATAATATTTCAGATGAAGAAGCTGCTTTTACCGTAATTGGTTCTATTGGGTTGCAAGGCATTCGATTGTTGAACCCTACTTTTGGCGAAACAGTGGTAGTTATTGGTATGGGATTAATAGGTTTGATGACCGCTCAAATGCTCAAGGCAAATGGTTGTCAGGTGATTGGAGTTGATTTAGACCAAAATAAATTAGACTTAGCTCAAAAAGCTGGTATTATTCCGTTTAATCCAAATAGCGATGGCGATGTAGTAAAATTTGTTGAAAATTATACTCATAATATTGGTTGTGATGGCGTAATAATTACCGCTTCGGCAAAAACAAATGAAATCATAAGTCAAGCCGCACGAATGAGCCGAAAAAGAGGAAGAATCATTCTTGTTGGTGTAGTAGGTTTAAACATCAGTAGAGCCGAATTTTACGAAAAAGAACTCTCTTTTCAGGTTTCTTGTTCTTATGGACCAGGTCGTTATGATGAAATCTACGAACAAAAAGGGCAAGACTACCCGCTTTCTTATGTGAGATGGACTGAAAAACGCAACTTTGAAGCTATTTTACAAGCTATTGCTTCAGGAAGTTTGCAAGTAAAGGAAATGATTACCGAAGTAGTTGATTTGCAAGATTATCAAAAAATTTATGGGAATATCGGGAGTTCAAAAAGTATTGCTTCGATTTTAAAATATAATGAAACACAACAAATTTTTGAAACAAAAGTAAGCATTAACCCCTATATAAAAGCTTCAGGAAAAGCAAATATAGGAATTATTGGAGCAGGAAATTTTACCAAAATGACCATGCTTCCTATTCTCAAAAAAACTTCTGCCAATTTATATTCTATTGCTAGTGCAGGCGGCGTTACAGGAACCGCTTTAGCCAAAAAATACAACTTCAATTTTTCGACAACTGATTATAATTCGATTCTAAATGATTCGAATGTTGATTTAGTTTTAGTAACCACCCGCCATAACAATCATGCTGATTTAGTGGTTGAGGGCTTAAAAAACAATAAAAATGTTTTTGTAGAAAAGCCATTAGCCATCACTCCGGAGCAACTTATTACTATTGAAAATGCTTATAAAGACAACGGATATATAAACGCTATTCATGTAGGGTTTAACCGAAGATTTTCGCCTCATGCACAAAAGCTAAAAACAGTTTTAGGAACAGCACCAATGAATATTATTGCAACTATGAATGCAGGAAACATTCCTTCAAATGTTTGGGTTCATGATAGGCAAGTAGGAGGCGGACGAATCATTGGCGAAGCCTGTCATTTTATAGATTTAATTACTTTTTTAACAGGAAGTAAAGTAAAAGCAGTTTGTATGAATGCAATGGGAATCAATCCGCAGGGAAATACGGATAATGCTACTATTCTTCTTCAATATGAAAATGGTTCAACAGGGGTAATTAATTATTTTGCAAATGGTTCAAAATCTTATGAGAAAGAGCGAATTGAAGTATATTCGCAAGAGCGAACAGCTATTATTACTAATTTTAGAAAGCTCGAAACTTTTGGATTTAAAAACCTAAAATCTTTCAAAACTGCTTTAGATAAAGGACATAAAACCCAATTTGAAAAATTAGTTGAAACTACAACTAACGGGGGAAATCCTTTAATTCCTTTTGAAGAAATTGTAAATACAACAAAAGCAAGTTTTGCTGCAATTGAAAGTCTAAAGCAAAGTTCTTGGATTTATATTTAAATCACTTCTAAAACAAAAAAATAATATGCAAGACCCTAAAGAAGAACACTTCAAAAGAGAACTCGGATTATTAGATGGAACGATGCTCGTTGTGGGCTCGATGATTGGTTCGGGAATATTTATTGTAAGCTCGGATATGGTGCGTCAATTGGGTTCTGCCGGCTGGCTCATTGCGATGTGGGTGCTTACGGGATTTATCACCGTGATTGCCGCTGTGAGTTATGGCGAGTTGAGTTCGATGTTTCCTAAAGCCGGCGGACAATATGTCTATATCAAGGAAGCTTACGGAAAACTGATTGGATTTTTGTATGGTTGGAGCTTTTTTGCTGTAATACAAACTGGAACCATTGCTGCCGTGGGCGTGGCTTTTTCTAAATTTGCCGCTTATATTTATCCAGCAGTAAGTGAAAAAAATATTTTATTTGAATTGGGAGATTTCAAATTGCACGCTGCTCAAATTGTTTCGATAATTACCATTATTTTATTGAGTTATATCAATAGTCGTGGCGTGAAAAACAGCAAGATTTTACAAACGGTTTTGACGGTTATCAAAGTGGCTTCAATTTTTGGGTTGATTATTTTCGGATTTGTGTCTGCCAAAGCCGAAGTTTGGGATGCCAATTGGGCAAATGCTTGGACTTCACAATCTATGAATGT
>Ga0316608_1001060_pt1 | contig 11408 bp, 9 predicted proteins | sample MIS2016152B_MG_FD_207673 | JGI IMG/M metagenome (GOLD analysis project Ga0316608, IMG submission 207673) | Microbial mat bacterial communities from Middle Island sinkhole, Lake Huron, Michigan, United States - MIS.2016.152B | ecosystem: Environmental > Aquatic > Freshwater > Lake > Sediment... | reverse complement strand
AATTGAAGAAATGTTCCTGCGTCAAGATTAGCCTGTGAAGTTGCTATAGCAACATCAGCTCCTGTATAATATCCTGTAGAACCCGCTATTTTTACTTTTATAACCAAACCGCCAGTAGTTGCAGCAGGTTTATCGTCATCTTTACTACAACTAGAGAATACAGCTGTTAATCCTATTACTAAAAATGCTAAAAAATAAATTTTTGTTTTCATATAAATTTTTTGTTTTAATTTAAAATCCTACTCTTTAGGCTTTTCGGAAACTCCTCGTTTTTATAGTGATTTCTGAACTTCACATTTTTAACTTTTTACACTTGCTAAGGCGGTTTATATTTTATCATAATTTTAATTTGGGATTAATACTAAAAAAAAAACAGCGTGGCAATTGCCTACGCTGTAACTGAGGTCCGACGAAGAACCTATAACACAAGTGTAAAAAGCAACAACCACGCTTTCACGTGGCGTTTATACTTTCTTCCTGTTTTAACTTTGAAATTTCGTCGGTTTCAGTTACAGAATTCTGCTAAACGCTATATTTTAAATTGAAAATATCTTATTTATATCATTTATAATTAGGTTTTTATATTGTTAATTTTGGTTTGTTTAAAAGATTGTTTTTGAATTGCAAATACAAAATTTAACCAAGCAAATGTAAATCTTTTGTTTTAGATATTCAAATTGTTTCTTAAAAAATATTTCTTTTCAAAAATAAATTTTTTCAGGCGTAATAGACAAAATTCAGGATAAAAACCCTTAAAATCCTTTTTATTGTTAGTTTTAAAACAAATCAAAAGTTCTGAATAAAAAAAGTGCTTTTGTTACAATAGTTCTATTACAAAGAAAAATGGTTTTAAGAATGGCATACATCAATATAAATATTATGCCTGTGGTAAACAATTTTTAAGAGATAATAAAACTGACAATAAGCAACTTGCATGGGTAAGTCTTTTTCTAAATATTCCAAAATCAAAATTTAAATTCTATATAAAGAGACAATTGAACCAAACACATTGGAGTTATTAAAAAATAGGTGCATTATTTTGAATTTGTTATCTTTTATGATAACTTTGCAAGATGAATAGACAAATAATATTTCATGGAAATTCGTTTCTTGACTTTTATAAAAAAGTAGATGATAAGGTTAAAGAAAAAATAAAATATGTATTGGAGTTAATCAAACAAATAGAAAGAGTTCCAATAAAATTTTTAGCTCCAATAACAGGATATGATGGTCTATTTGAAATAAAAATAGAATTTGAATCAAATATATATCGAATCTTTTGTTGTTTTGATAAAGGTCGATTAGTATTTTTGTTTAATGCTTTTCAGAAAAAAACACAAAAAACACCGAAAACAGAAATTGAAAAAGCAATGAAATTAAAAGAAGAATACTTTAACATTAAAAACTAACGAAAATGAAAACATCAATATATGAAAATATAAAAACATTTGATGAATTATTAAATGTTGAAAATGGAGAAATAGGTTCAGAAACAAGAAATGAGTATGAAGAAAAAGCTCAAATGTTTATTGTAAGTGAAATGTTAAAAGAAGCCAGAAAAGAAGCAAATTTAACACAAGAAGAACTTGCAATTAAAGCAAAAACGAAAAAAAGTTACATTTCAAAAATTGAAAATGCAAAAGGAAATATTCAAATGTCAACATTAATACGAATTTTTGAAACAGGATTAAATCGTAAAATTGGATTGACTTTTTTATAAAATAATCATTTTTTTGTTCTCTGTTTTATTATTATTTGTTGATATACTATAGTAATAAACACCTTTTTGCCATTGACTTATATCAATCTGTAATCTTCCAGAAAGGTTTATTAATTTAGTGGCAAAAACCTCTCGACCTAAAGAATTATAAATATAAAATTTGGTGTTTGCGTTTTGCTCTTTTAATAAATAATCAAAAGAAACTAATTCGTTTGCTGGATTTGGAATTGGATTGGATATTATTTGATTTTCCAATTTAATTGCGTCAATACTTGTTGTATTTGTTATTTTTGAAACAGTAATGTCATCAAAATAAAAGCCATCTGAATTGGTAAAGGCATCACTTTTTAATGTAAAGCGAATTTTAATACTTTGTCCTAAATAATCTGCTAAATCAATTTCTTCTTGCACCCATGTTAGTTGAGTTCCATCGTAGAGTTGTTGCCCTTCAAGTTGATTTGCAGTTCCTGCTTTAGTGTATTTTCCACATAAAGGCGTCCATGTTGTTCCATTATTTGAAGAGGCTTTTATTTGAACATAATCGTATCCTGCTTCGATATTCCATTTAGCCCAAAAACTTAGATTTGCAAAAATAGCTCCAGTTAAATCAATAGCTGTATTTAATGTAATTGACTTATTGGCACTACCAGTATAATTTCCAGTAGGGGAGTCGGTAATTGAACTTGGAGCTGAATGATACTGAGTTGTGCTTATATTCCAGCCTCCAGCAGTCCAATTACTAATAGCATTGCCATTATCAGTAAATATAATTGCCGATTGCCCATAAATTTTAGAAATAGTATCGATTGTAAAATAATTGCCATTATCAACTTTCAACGCATATTTTATTATCTGTCCAGTTTGTATTGAAGGATCAAGCGTATAAGTTATTGAATCAATAACAGTTTGAAGTATATTTAAGCTTGAAAAAACTTTTGGCGATCCTACCGATAAAATATTAGATGAAATAGGTTCAATAGATACACTAAAAGAAGCTGGTGAAGCCATGCCTAAACGTTGTAGATTAAATTTCAAATATCCATTTAAGTTGTTTAATGTTAATGTTGTTAAGTCTTTAGCTTTTGCATATTTTCCTGCAAATCTAGCAACATACATATTTTGAGCAATATTGACCTTTGCAATATCTGCAATTCGGTTAGATGCTGGCCAAAATCCATCATCAGTGTTTCCTGCTTCTGGTGTCCAAGATATTATTTTCCCTTTAGTTGTTTGCTCTCCATAAAACCAATCAAAAGAGCCACCATTTCCAGTGTAGTTAACCGTTTGGTTTGGTGTTCCATAAATATATCCATTTTCTTCGGTCATTAATTCCGAATAGGTTTTGTAAAGGATAGAGTCGGGAGTAAAGTAGTTTTCTTTATAGCCCCAAGGATATATAAGTAGATTACTGTAACAGTGATTATCTATGGCTAAAATAAATTCTCGTTGTTCGCAAAAAGATTTCATTGCTTGTGTTTCTGGTTCCGAAAATCCAGTGGTTCCTCTATAAGTGTCGCTTGAAGGATCTGGAGATGAGCCATTATCGTCATACCCCCATTCAAATCCATAGTTTCTATTTAAATCGACACCATAATTTCCACTACCTGTATTTCTTCTATTTTTTCGCCATAAGCCACCGCCATTATTATTGGTTGTTTCATTATAAATATATCCATCAACATTTACACAAGGTATAAAATACAATTCGGTATTATCAAGTAATTGATGTATTTCATTGTTATCATTATAGTTTTCCATTAAATACCACATAAAAAACACTAATTGTTGCATTCCCATTGGTTCTCTAGCATGAGTAAGTGCCGAATATAAAACCTCTGGTTCGCTTTCATCAATATCTGCATTATCAGATATTTTAACGTAATATATTGGTTTGTTTTCAATAGTGTGAGTTGAGCTAATTTCTTGTTTGATAGATATTAAATTAGGAAAGCGTACCCTCATACTATCTAATTGTGCAAGTAGTTCGGTGTAACGATAAAATCCGCCCATTGTGCCTAGTGAAAAATTAGTTGGAGTTTGATAATTAGGCATTGTTTGCCCACAGCTTATTTGATTTGTTGCTTTTTGAGTGTGTTTTTCAGGATTAGAATTCCTTTCTTTATAAAATTCAATTACATCATCTAATAAAATATCGTAATTAAAACCTGCTTTTTTTATTTTAACCAAATCATTTTGAGAAAAATCGCAAATCATATATGTATTTTTCTTTATTTCTCCTTCAATAGGAATTCCTAGTTGTGCTAATTTTTGAATTTCGCCTTCACCAAAATAAACTTTAGCTTTAGAATATTTTTCAGTTTGTCCAAAAATAGTTGTTGTATATAAAATAAAAACAAACAATAGTAAATAGTATTTCATAAGTAGTTTCTTTAAATTGGTTTAGATAACATGTTTTAAGACGCTAATATGTCTTTATAGTTACATATTTAAAAAATAATTATACTGATTTCCGATTAAATAAGCAAACTACTCCCCAATAGTTAGACAGAATTAATGCAAATCTAAGATAATTTTAGGCTGTTTAATGCAACCCAGAAATAACTTTTTGACCTTCCTCAAAAAGGTCAAAAAAAATATTCTGGTTTTATGCAGCATAGTTGTATATTTTATCTGGTGTTGCATAGCTTAGTGATTGGTGTAACAGTTCTTTATTATAAAACTTAAAATAATCAGACAATCCTTTATACAAGTCGAATCCAGTTTCATATACATTCAAATAGATGTTTTCATATTTTACACTTTTCCAAAGTAGTTCAATGAAAATATTATCTAAAACCCTACCTTTTCCATCCATAGATATTTTTATATCATTGTTATTTAATACATTTATAAATGTTTTACTTGTAAATTGCGAACCTTAATCGGTATTAAATATTTCGGGGTTGCTATGTTTATCAATAGCCGATTGCAGCTGATTTAATGGTTCTGGTCTAAGAATGTAAACTTTGGCGTGTATTTTTTTTCAACAATATCTTCAATGAATTGTAAGTAAATACTCCTTCAAACTTATTGATTAAAGTATTTTCTTCACTATTAGTAAAAAACTTTGTTGACATAAATCTTCTTTTTATGTATCGTTGTCTTTTTTCCGCTTGTGGATAACTAACTAATTTAGTTTGCTTCTTTTTATAAGATAAGGAACTAGCACATTTCTAAAATCTTCGTTAATATCGGCATTTACAATGTCAATATTATATTGATTGCACTTTAATTTTAAATCGGTAAAGTAATTACGCATCGATTCTACATAGTAATCACGTACTTCGCTAGGGTTTAATTTTACTTCATCGCCATTTTCAAGATCTATAAATTTATAAGGGCGATTGTTATATTTAAATTCTTCTTCATGCTGTTTATCAGTAACATGAAAAAGTATTACTTCGTGTTTATTATAACGCAAATGTTGTAATGCGGCAAAAAGCTCTTCGTTGTTTTCGCTATTAATCATATCGCTAAAAATAATAATTAACGAGCGTTTATGAATACTTTCGGCTAATTGATGTAAAACAGTGGCAGCACTGGTTGTTTTTTTAAGTTCTCCTTCGTTGTTTAAAAGATTTTCCAATTCATGGTATAACATTTTTGCATGCAGCGACGATAATTTTGCATCGGTTTGCAATTCAATTTGATTGGAAAAAAGTGCCAATCCAACAGCATCTCGTTGACGTCTTAATAAATAGATTAAAGAGGCTGCACAATATGCCGAAAATCCAAGTTTCGACATCGTTTTTTTTTCTTTATAGGGAAATAACATCGACGAAGAATTATCAATTACCACAAAAGCTCTTAAATTTGTTTCTTCTTCGTAACGTTTTACAAATAATTTTTCGGTTCGTGCAAACAGTTTCCAGTCAATATGTTTTGTCGATTCTCCATTATTATATAATCGATGTTCGGCAAATTCTACAGAAAATCCATGAAATGGACTACGATGAAGTCCTGTAATAAAACCTTCAACAACTTGTTGTGCTATAAATTCTAAGTTGTTTAACTGTTGTAATTGTTGTATTTCCTGTAAATTCTTCACTTTGTTAAAATTAAAAAGGGTATAAGTTTTTTTGATTATTGGCTTATACCCTTTTTTTATATTAAATTTTTTATTTATAAAATAGCATTCAATTTATTAACTAATGTGTTTTTTGGAACAGCACCAACCTGTTTGTCAACAACTTCTCCATTTTTAATAAATAAAATTGTGGGAATATTTCTAATTCCATATTTTGCCGAAGTTTCTGGACATTCATCTACATCTACTTTTACCATTAAAGCTTTTCCTTCAAACTCGGTGCTCAATTCATCTACAATTGGACCAATCATTCTACAAGGTCCACACCATTCTGCCCAAAAATCGACTAAAACTGGTTTGTCTGATTTTACTACAATCTCTTCAAAATTAGTGTCATTAACTGCTATTGCCATATTTTTATTTTTTATTAGATTTTAAAATTCAAGTTTAACTAAAATAAAGGGTTTTTACAAATTTTAATATTTATTTTTATTCACAGAATATTACATATATTATGATAATATATTGCTAATCAATATTTATATATGTATATACATATTTAGTTTATTTTATAATCAATTTCTTTGTGAAGTTCCAGAAAATTAACAAACTCTGATGTAAGATTTACTTTGTGTGTTCTCGAAAACATTTCAACCCAAACTTTACTTGAGTTATCGTAAATTAAAAACTTAAGTATTGTTTTTCCTTTGTTTTGTTCTGCTAAAATTTGTATTTGTTTAATTACATCTGGTGTAAGTTCTTGTACTTGAAATTTTAATGAAAGACTTTTTATCATTGTTTCTTTAGTGTTAGACAACAGATCAATAGATGCAATTTTTAATTCTGGCTCTTCTTTATCTTTTCGGTATTCGTTTTTCTGAACTTTTCCTTTTATAATAAGTGAGTATCCTTCAACAAAGTAGTTACTAAAATTTACGAAATCGCTTCCAAAAAAAGTATGCCGATAAGAGTCGGTATAATCTTCAATAGTAATGCTTCCCCATGGCTTTCCATTTTTTCCAATTGCTTTTTTGACTTCTGTTACAATTCCAGCAATAGCTATATCTTTATTATTCAAATCTTTAATGTTTTGAAATTGAGAGAGTGTGGTATTACAAAAACTCTTAATTTCAATTTTAAATTCATCTAAAGGATGGGCAGAAAGATAAATGCCAATATATTCTTTTTCCATACCTAGTTGTTTTACTTTAGGTAACTCTTCGCATTTAGGAATATCTGGTTTTGAGGCTTCTACGCTGTGTGTTTCTCCAAAAAGAGATGGTGCTGCATTGCTTTCGCCTTTTACTTTTCCTCCATATTTCAATAGCGTTTCAATAACGCTACTTCCTGTTGCATCTGTTTGTAAATATTGACTTCTGGTAAATGAAAATGCATCAAAAGCTCCTGCAATAACAAGTGCCTCAATGGTTCGCTTATTTACTGCCGACGATCCACCTCTTTCAACAAAATCGAAAATATCTTTAAAATCTCCATTTTTAGTTCGCTCTTCAACAATAGATTGTACAGCCGATTCGCCTACGCCCTTTATTGCTCCTAATCCAAAGCGAATTGCTCCCGATTTATTTACCGTAAATTTTAAATGGCTTTCATTAACATCTGGACTAAGTACCGCTAAACCCATGCGTTTGCATTCATCCATGAAAATAGAAATCTTTTTAATATCAGTAATATTGCGACTTAGAACCGCAGCCATATATTCGGCAGGATAATGTGCTTTTAAATAAGCTGTTTGATAGGCAACATACGAATAACATGTTGAATGTGATTTATTGAAAGCATATTCAGCAAATTTCTCCCAATCTGCCCATACTTTTATTGCTTTTTCTTCTTCTAAATTATTGCTTTTACACCCTTCAATAAATTTAACTTTTAGGTTATTCATTACTTCGATTTGCTTTTTCCCCATTGCTTTACGCAATTTATCGGAATCGCCACGGCTAAAGCCAGCCATATCTCTCGAAAGTAACATCACCTGTTCTTGATACACTGTAATTCCGTAGGTATCTTTTAAGCGAGTTTCCATTACTGGAAAATCGTACTCAATTTTTTCTCTACCATGCTTACGGTTTATAAAACTTGGGATGTAATCCATTGGACCTGGACGATAAAGGGCATTCATCGCAATAAGGTCTTCAAATTTATTTGGTTTTAAGTCTTTTAGATATTTTTTCATACCATCGGACTCGAACTGGAATGTGCCAGTTGTTTCGCCGCAGCTATAAAGCTCGTAAGTTGCAGCATCGTCAAGCGGAATAGTACTAATATCAATATCAATTCCTTTAGATATTTTAATGTTTTCAACGGCATCTTTCATAATTGATAATGTTTTCAATCCAAGAAAGTCCATTTTCAACATTCCAACATCTTCTACATATTTTCCTTCGTATTGAGTAACCAACACATCGCTATCGTTATCTTTTGTAGTGCTAAGTGGAATATAATTTGTAAGATCGTCTTTACCAATAATTACTCCACAGGCATGAATACCTGTATTTCTTACTGATCCTTCGAGTGTTACGGCATATTTAAGTGTTTCAACTACTAATTTATCGTCGGAAGTTTGTGCATCTTTTAATTCTTTTACTTCTTTAAATGCCTGACTTAATGTTACTTTTACGCCATCAGGAATTAGTTTTGCTAGTCTATCGGCTTGCGAAAGAGGTAGTTTTTTTACTCGAGCTACATCTCGAATGGCTGATTTGGCAGCCATAGAGCCAAAAGTAATAATATGGGCTACTTTTTCTTTGCCATATTTATTGGTTACCCATTTTAAAACAAGTTCACGACCATCATCATCAAAATCAATATCAATATCGGGCATTGAAATACGATCGGGATTTAAGAAGCGCTCGAACAGCAAATCGTATTTTAAAGGATCAATATCGGTAATTTTTAAAGAATATGCGACAACCGAACCTGCTGCCGATCCTCTTCCTGGACCTACCCAAACGCCCATTTCTCGAGCAGCATTCAAAAAATCTTGAACAATTAAAAAATATCCTGGGAAACCCATGTTTTTAATAACCGAAAGTTCAAAATCTATTCGTTCTTTTATTTCATCGGTTATTTCGACATAACGTTTTTTTGCTCCTTCATAAGTAAGATGTTGTAAATAATCATTTGGCTCTGTAAATCCTTCTGGTAAAGGAAAATCTGGCATAATTGGGGCACTATCAATATCGTAGATTTCAATTTTTGCAATAATTTCATTGGTGTTTTCAAGAGCTTCAGGAATATCTGCAAAAATTTTATTCATTTCTTTTTGCGTTTTCAGCCATTCTTGTTTGCTGTATCGCATTCTTTTAATATCGTCAAAATCGGCTCCTGTGTTTAAGCAGATTAAAATATCATGAGCTTCTGCATCTTCTTGATTAATAAAGTGAACGTCGTTGGTAGCAATTAATTTAACATCAAATTTTTTAGATAATTCAATAAGTGCCTTATTGGCTTCTTGCTGTTTTGGGAAAATTTCTTGATCGGCAAGTGGTTCATAGGTTTCGTGTCGCTGAATTTCAAGATAAAAATCTTCTCCAAACAATTCTTTGTATTCTAGTAGTGCTTTTTCGGCTCTTTCATAATTATTGCGTAAAATAGAACGAGGTATTTCGCCAGCAATACAAGCAGAACTAGCAATAAGTCCTTCGTGATATTTTAATAACAATTCTTTATCTATTCTTGGTTTTGAGTAAAATCCTTCGGTCCAGCCAAGTGAAACAAGTTTTATTAAATTGTGATATCCTACTTTGTTTTTAGCAAGTAATATTAAGTGATTTCCACTTAAATTTTCTTTTCCTTTTTTCTCTAATCTACTTGTGTTTGCAACATAAACTTCGCAGCCAATAATTGGTTTGAATAATTGTTTTTTTAGTTCATCAACTGGTTCTCCTTTTTTTTCAGCTGCTTTAATTGCTTCTTTTGTTGGCTTATTTGCCTTGTTTACTTCGTTAAAAAATTCTTTTACACCAAACATATTACCATGATCGGTAATTGCAAGTGCGGTCATTCCATCGCATTTTGCTTTTTTAATTAAAGCTGGAATATTTGAAGCTCCATCTAAAATAGAGTATTGCGAATGAACGTGAAGATGTGTAAATGGAATCATTATTTTTTAAGCTATTGATTTGTTTTGTGTTGCATTTACCAATACCAAGATAGTAGGTATTGGTAAAAATACATAAAACAATTGCTACAAAATGGCTGTGTTGAAAACAATTTAGCTAATGTTTAAAAAAGTGTGTTTTAATACGAGTTGTTTAAATTTTGTTACATATAATTCTATTCATTACTAAATATATACAAAATTACTATTACATTCGATTAAGATTTATACACCCTACCAATCAAAACTGACTCTAAAATTCATCTTTTAAAGATTAGCATTTCGATTTCTTTTATTTATTATTGTTTATCGGTTTGGTTGATTGAATAATCTACCTTGTTAATTGATTTTACAACTAATAATTAAGAAAACAATGAGTTTTATTTAATTAAAAAACTAATATTTAACACATTATGTGTGTGCTTAATTTTGAACAACCTATAAGCTATTATTTATGATACGAAATAAAATATAATAATTTACCTTGATTGTAGTTGGTTAAGATCTAAAAAGTCATTAAAATTTATTTTCTTATTATTATAAAAAAAAGTTTGAGAAAGGTTTATTAAATGTTCTTTAACTCCATTTGTGTAATATATCTTCACAATTAATTCTCTATTAATAAATTCATTAAAATTTTCGGCAGTAACTGTAAGTTTTGCCTCAACCACTGTTGCTATTTCTTGTTGAAATAAAGGGACTCTATTAGGAATTGAAAAAACGCTATAAATATCAGATAATCTATTAAAATAATTATGTAAAGGTTGAAACATTGAGTCGTGCAAAGAAGATGGAATAAATAATTCAATTTTATAAAAATGTTCAATAGTATTACCTGTATTTCGTATCATAAATTTAGGATAAAAATTTAAAACCAAAAACCTACCATCACTTAGTGTGGGAACTCCTGCTGTATTAACAATACCAAGAAATTCAATTTCGGTTATTGATGATTTGTTGTAATACATTCTTACTTCATGTTCTTCCATTAAAACATCTTTAAATTGTTGATGCTTATAGTAGCGACCATCTGAAGCCATGTGAGGAGCATCAATGCTTTCGGGAATAATAAAAACAATAATTGACTGATTTTGATCAAATTCAATTAATTGAATTTTGATATTTTTGATATTTCGAAATATATTATTGTTAACCAGATAAAAAAGAGATTCTTCATTAATTGTTTTATCATTAATTAATGATAATTGACTAGCTTTTTTGCGTTTTGCATTAATACCATAAATTAAAACTCCTCCTTTTGTATTTGCTAAAGCAGAAAGAGAAATAATTAATTTAAGAATTTTTTTTTCCTCAGTTACAGAAATTTCACTTCCTTCTTTAAAAACAAGAGTTAATGACTCACTTATGTTATTGTTTATTAAATTAACAATATCTTCAGTTGAGATTATTTCTTTGTTTAATAAGCTTTGCATAAATTTAATTTAATAGAAATAAAATTATTACAAAAGCACCAAAAAAAGTCGGCTCGGTGGGGGTCGAACCCACGACCCCATGATTAAGAGTCACGTGCTCTGCCAAAC
>Ga0316608_1001059_pt1 | contig 11410 bp, 12 predicted proteins | sample MIS2016152B_MG_FD_207673 | JGI IMG/M metagenome (GOLD analysis project Ga0316608, IMG submission 207673) | Microbial mat bacterial communities from Middle Island sinkhole, Lake Huron, Michigan, United States - MIS.2016.152B | ecosystem: Environmental > Aquatic > Freshwater > Lake > Sediment... | reverse complement strand
TGCCCTTTTGATGGATTTGAATATCGAAACCGAATTTTTAAAAGAACAACCCGATGCTTTAGTATTAAAAGAACGAGCAAACGTTTTCTTGACTGAGGCATTTAAAGAAGGTTTATTTGAAGTTCAAGATGCTTCATCACAATTAGTTGCACGCTTTTTAGACGTTCAACCCGGAATGAGAGTGGTTGATACCTGTGCTGGTGCAGGAGGAAAAACACTACACATGGCTTCATTGATGGAAAACAAAGGTCAATTAATAGCAATGGACTTGTACGAAAGTAAACTAAAACAATTAAAACTTAGAGCCAAAAGAAATGGTGCATTCAACATAGAATATCGAATAATTGATACCACAAAAGTTATCAAAAAACTTCACGAAAAAGCAGATAGAGTTTTAATTGACGCACCTTGTAGCGGATTAGGAGTTTTAAAAAGAAATCCAGATGCAAAGTGGAAATTACAACCCGAATTTATTGATAATATCAAAAAAGTTCAAGCAGAAGTATTAGAAAACTACTCAAAAATTGTAAAACCTGGTGGAAAATTGGTTTATGCAACATGTTCAATTTTACCTTCTGAAAATCAAGACCAAATTAAACATTTCTTAACAACAGATATTGGAAAATGTTTTACTTTTGTAAAAGAATCTAAAATACTTGCCTCTCAATCGGGGTTTGACGGATTTTATATGGCACTATTAGAAAGGAAAATATAATTTTTATACTTCTTTTACTTGAAATAGTAAATCACTGAACACCAATTAAAACAAAACAGTATATCTATTCTTAAAAAACATCAAATATGAAAAAAATTACACTTTTATTATCACTTCTTATTATATCGGTTAGTTTCGGTCAAATTCCTACAGGATATTATAATACCGCTACTGGATCTGGATATACTTTAAAAACTCAATTGTATAACATTATAAACAACCAAACCGATTTAGGATATGGAGGTCTCTGGGTAACCTATCAAACCTCAGATAGAGATGTATTTACAGGAGTAGGTTATGAAAATGACAATACCATATATGATATGTACACTGAAAATCCTACCGGCAGTGCAGGAGAGTGTAGTTATATTTATGGAACAGATCAAGATACAGGCTCGGGTGGAAGCACAGAATGTGATGTGTACAATAGAGAACATATCATTCCACAATCAATTTTTAGCCAAAATGCTCCTATGAGACACGATGCACATTTTGTTACTCCTACAGATAAAAAAGTAAATGGTGACCGTGGTGATAATCCACATGGAACCGTTGCCACAGTGTATTCTACAACAAATAATGGAGGAAAACATGGTTCTAGTGCAATTGCTGGATATACAGGTCAAGTGTTTGAACCTATTGATGCCTTTAAAGGAGATATTGCTCGAATGTATTTTTATTTTGCCACTCGATATCAAACTCAACTTTCAAGTTGGTCTTATCCAATGTTTAATGGCACTTCCGATCAAGTATTTACTACTCCGTTCTTAAATATGCTCCTAACATGGCACAATAACGATCCTGTAAGTACATTTGAAATTACTAGAAATAATGCCATTTATGCAAGACAAAACAACAGAAATCCATTTATTGATCATCCAGAATATGTTTGTCAAATTTATAGCGCTCAATGTGCTGCGTTATCCATTGATAGTATCGTATTTAATAATTCAATAAACATCTATCCAAATCCTTCTATCAATAGTGAAGTAAATGTGTCAACAGAAATGGAATTAAAATCAATCTTTTTTTATAACATCAACGGACAGTTGATTCAAGAAATTAATAATCCTTCAAAAATTGAAAATAATACCTACAGAGTATCAAATTTACCAAAAGGATTCTATTTTATAAAATTATCAACAGACAATCAATCCGTTACAAAAAAAGTTATCATAAACTAATAATCTCTATAACCATTTCAAATCAAAAAAAGCTCCAAAAAATAGGAGCTTTTTTTAATACAACATTTTAATTTGTTTAATACCAAAAAATTTTATTGAATCGTCTTGGGTCAAAACTTGTAACTTTCCTTCAGTAGAAACCCCATAGATAATTCCCATAAATTTATTTTTAAAATCATCCTCAAATGCCATAGGCACTCCTTCTTTAAATAAATTATTATGATAATTTTTCCATAAAATATCCGATTTGTTTGTTGAAATTAATATACAATTTTTTTTTATTTGAAACAGAATTCTATCTAAAATTGTGTCCAAATCAAATTCTAAATTAGTAATAGCAGACAATGAAGAGGCATTTATAAAATTATCAAAAAATTTTTGATTCACATTTACTCCAATTCCAATAATAGATTCTATTTTGCTGTCAGATTTAATGCTATTTTCAATTAAAATGCCAGCAATTTTTTTATTGTCTGACATAATGTCGTTTGGCCATTTAATTTTAATATTTGGAATACTTAATTCCTCCAAAACATTAAAAACGGCTAAAGAAACAGCAACATTCAAATGAAAAATTTCATCAACATTACTCAACAAGTTCTTTGTAAAAGTACTCATTATTAAATTCTTACCAATTTCAGATTCCCAAATAGACCCCATTTGACCTTTGCCTTTTGTTTGATTTAGAGCAACTATTGTAGTATAATTTTCAACCACTTCATTTCGTGACAAAGTCTTTAAAAAATCATTAGTAGATTCTGTGGCATTGAGTTTGATTATCTTCATAAAAAAATTAAGAATAATACCATTTAAAAATACATAAGCGTCAAAAATAAACACAAAATTTGATACCTTTGCAAATTATATAAAAAAATAAATGTCTAAAAAAACAATTAGCACTGATGTTTTGTTAACAAACATCATTAAAGGAATTGAAGAAGTAAAAGGAAATGATATAGTCATCTTAGATTTAAGAGCAATTGATACCGCGGTTTGCGATTATTTTGTTGTCTGTAATGGTTCGTCAAATACACAAGTTAATGCAATAGTAAATTCCGTTCAAAAAATAGTATCAAAAGAACTAAAAGACAAACCTTGGCATGTTGAAGGAACCGACAATGCCGAATGGGTTTTGATGGATTATGTATCTATAGTAGTTCATGTATTTCAAAAAGAAATTCGAGACTATTATAACATTGAAGGACTTTGGGGAGATGCCAAAATTACAACTATAACAAATAAAAACTAAAAAAGCACTATAGATAATGTCAGAAAAGAAAAAACCAAGCGGAATAAAATTCAATCCATGGTGGATTACAGGTGCAATTATTCTAATGTTCGTTGTTTTAAATATGATGAATGGTTCGAATATACAAGATCCAACAAAAATAACCACTGCCAAATTTGACGATTTATTAAATTCAGGTAAAATTGAAAAGGTAGTCATTTATAATAATGTGCAAGGCGAAGCCTATCTAACTTCAGCTGCATTAAAAGAAAGTCAATTTAAAAAATTGTCAAAAGATGTATTTGGAAATTTAAATAAAGGACCACACTTCAGTTTTGAAACTGGTAATAATGAAAATTTTCAAAAGAAATTAGACCTTGCCATTCAACAAAAAAAGATTAAAAATTATGACTATCAACCAAAAAATGAATGGTCAGAGTTATTAATTAGTTTTTTACCTTTCATACTAATCATTGGTGTATGGATATTTATAATGAGAAGAATGTCTGGTGGGTCTAGTCCTGGTGGTCAAATATTTAATATTGGAAAATCAAGAGCCAAACTTTTTGACGAAAAATCAGAAGTAAAAACTACATTCAAAGATGTAGCTGGTTTAGAAGGAGCAAAAGAAGAAATTCAAGAGATTGTAGAATTTTTAAAAAACCCTGAAAAATATACAGTATTAGGAGGAAAAATTCCGAAAGGAGCTTTATTAGTAGGTCCTCCTGGAACAGGTAAAACCTTATTAGCCAAAGCCGTTGCTGGCGAAGCTAAAGTTCCATTCTTTTCTCTTTCAGGATCAGATTTTGTCGAAATGTTTGTTGGAGTTGGTGCCTCTCGGGTTCGCGATTTGTTTAAACAAGCTAAAGAAAAATCGCCTTCTATTATTTTTATTGACGAAATAGATGCAGTGGGTCGTGCAAGAGGAAAAAACACCATGTCTGGAGGAAATGACGAAAGAGAAAACACACTCAATCAACTACTTACAGAAATGGATGGTTTTGGCACCAATACACATGTAATCGTTTTAGCGGCTACCAACAGAGCAGATGTTTTAGACAAAGCTTTGATGCGTGCTGGACGTTTTGATAGACAAATTTATGTTGATTTACCTGATATTAGAGAAAGAAAAGAAATATTTGAAGTTCATCTAACTCCTTTAAAAAAAGTAGAAGGATTGGATACTGAATTTCTAGCTAAACAAACCCCCGGTTTTTCTGGAGCCGATATTGCAAATGTTTGTAATGAGGCCGCATTAATTGCTGCTCGAAACAATAAATCTGCTGTTGATAAACAAGATTTTCTTGATGCAGTTGACCGAATTGTGGGAGGATTAGAAAAGAAAAACAAAATTGTAACCGCCTCAGAAAAAAGAGCCATTGCAGTTCATGAAGCTGGACATGCCACAGTAAGTTGGATGCTTGAACACGCCGCTCCACTTATAAAAGTAACAATTGTTCCAAGAGGTCAAAGTTTGGGTGCCGCTTGGTATTTACCTGAAGAGCGACTCATTGTTCGCCCAGATCAAATGCTTGACGAAATGTGTGCAACAATGGGAGGACGTGCAGCTGAAAAAGTAATATTCGATACAATTTCTACAGGAGCTTTATCCGATTTGGAGAAAGTAACGAAACAAGCTCGAGCCATGGTAACCATTTATGGTCTAAATGAAAAACTAGGAAATATTACTTATTACGATTCATCAGGGCAAAATGAATATAATTTTAACAAACCCTATTCAGAAGATACGGCCATTACAATTGATAAAGAAATTTCAATTTTAATAGAAGGGCAATATCAAAGAGCCATTCAAATATTGAAAGAAAATAAAGAAAAATTATTGCAACTCGCAGATATTTTAATTGAAAAAGAAGTTATTTTCAAAGATGACTTAGAAACTATTTTCGGAAAAAGACACTTCAACGAAATATTTGAAGAACAAAAAGAAACCTTGTAAATAGAAAATTTTAATAAAAAATAAAAAATCTTAATCCAAAAGCAATTTTGAATTAAGATTTTTTTATCTTTGAAAGTTTTCAAGTCATTAATTAAGAATTCTATTATATATATGAGTCTTTTTAGAAAAATATTTGGTGCAAGTAGTGATGCTTCTGAAGAAGAAAAACAAAGTGAATATTTCAATAACAAACCTATTCAACTCCCAATAGATGAGTTGTTTATGTCCAATTTTAAAAAAAATGGAGGTAAATTTATTTATTGTGAAAATCTAACTGAAGTTAGAGAACAATTTGAAAATATCTTAGAAGAAAATGATTGGTTTGAAAGTGATGTTTTATGCTTTGATGCTAATCTTTTTAGTTTACTTGAGGAAAATAAACTAAATTTTACAAATCCTATAGAACCTATATTTTTTCTAGCCAGTTGTGAAAATCTTATTGCAGATGAAGGCTCTGTTTTATTTTCTTCGAATCAAATAAAACAGAAAAAACCCCATGAACTTCCAGATAATATTGTCCTTCTTGCTACAACAAGTCAAATTTTAGAAAATAAAAGTGACGGTTTGAGAGTTATTAAAAAAAAATATGACAAAGATTATCCTACAAATATTACAACTATAAAATATTTTGAAAAATTACAAGATGAAGATTTTTTGACCTATGGAAGTTGTGCAAAAAATCTATATTTACTTCTTTTAGAAGATTTATAAAATGAATGAAACGCTCACGAGATTAATCTCTGGTGTAGTTTATGTTACACTTTTGGTTTTTGCAACATCCTATTCAGCCAATAGTTTTTTTTTACTATTTGGCGTTTTTATGCTCATTGCGATTTATGAGTTTTGCCAGTTAATAAATTTAAATAAAATACTTCCTATAATAGTTGGAGCAATTGCATTTTACATAGGAAGCCAATTTAGAACTAACAAAACAAATGATATTTTATTATTAATTGCAACGCTTTTTGTATCCATAAAATGTTTGCTTTTATTGTTCAACACCAAGAAAGAAAAAATTGATACCCTTTCGAAATATATTTATCTTATAGGTTATGTAATTTTACCATTTATTCTAATTACTAAAATTCCTTTTGTTGGAAATAACTTCAGACCAAAAATTATTATTAGCATTTTTATCCTTATTTGGACTAATGACACTTTTGCTTATATCGTAGGAAAATCAATTGGAAAACATAAATTATTAGAGAAAATATCACCTAAAAAAACCATCGAAGGCTTCTTTGGAGGAATGATTTTTTCAGTTTTAGCAGGATATTTAATATCAAAATACTATTTCGACCCCAATCCCAGATATTTTAATACTTCTGTTTTAATTTGGACTATAAGTGCTGTAATCATTAGTATCTTTAGTACTTTAGGAGATTTAATTGAATCCAAATTTAAACGAATTGCTGGTGTTAAAGACAGCGGAAAAATTATGCCAGGACATGGAGGCATACTAGATCGCTTAGATAGTATTATATTTGTAGCTCCATTTGTATTTTTATTTTATCAAATTTTAGATTATGTTTCATAAAGAAGGCGGAAAAATTATCTTAATTGCAACAACTTTGTTTGTAATTTTGTTATTATTATCTCCAATAGTATTTACAAATTATTGGGTTTTAAAAACAATTCAAGTTCTATTAATTATTTTTTTAATAATTATTTTACAATTTTTTAGAAATCCAAACCGACATTTGGAAGTAAACGATTACAACATTGTGGCTCCTGTTGATGGAAAAGTAGTTGTCATTGAAGAGGTATTTGAACCTGAATATTTCAAAGACAAAAGACTTCAAGTGTCAATATTTATGTCGCCACTAAATGTACATGTAACCCGATATGCCACAAGTGGTCGGATAAAATATAGCAAATATCACCCAGGGAAATATTTAGTAGCTTGGCATCCAAAGGCAAGCACTGAAAATGAAAGAACAACCGTTGTTATTGAAAATAGAATTTTTGGTGAAATTATGTACCGTCAAATTGCTGGTGCATTAGCCAAAAGAATTGTCAATTATGCTAAAGAAGGAATGCAAGTACGTCAAGGTGACGATGCTGGTTTTATAAAATTTGGTTCAAGAGTAGATTTATATTTTCCATTAGGAACAACAATAAATGTAAAATTGAATCAAAAAGCTGTTGGAAATCGTACCATTATTGCTACTAAATAAATGTCAGAAAAAGATTTAGATACACGTTTCGAAGAAGCAGTTGAATTAGCTAACTCAATGACTCAAGCATCTTTACCACAAGATATTCAACTGCGTCTATATGCTTTATATAAACAATCTACTATGGGAACCATTGATGTTAGAGTTTCTCCAGTATATGATATTCGGAATGCTTTTAAAATGAATGCTTGGATGCAAATTAGCCATTTATCAGTGGAGCAAGCAAAAGAAGAATATATTTTAAACATAAATGAAATTGCTAAAAAGAAATAATTTTTTATTTTAAATCCTAAATTATGAAAATATCGATGAAAAGGTTTTTTTTATTATTACTTAGTGTTTCTTTTTCTATTGCATCAATTTCCTGCAAAAAAAAGAAATTGACTGAAGTTGTTGAAGTGCCACTTCCAGCCAAAGAAGAAAAAATGACTTTAGGTTTGCCCGAAGATGTAGCTGCCAATGCGGGTGCTTTTTCTTTAGTAAAACTTCCCTATAAGTATGATGCTCTAGCCCCAAATATTGATGCTATGACGATGCAAATTCATTATTCAAGACATTATTTGACTTATACAAATAATTTAAACAAAGCTCTTGCTGGGACGGATTTAGAAAGTTTACCTATAGAAGAACTGCATAAAAAATTAGATCTGAACAATGCCGAATTAAGAAATAATCTTGGTGGCTATTATAATCATTCGTTATATTTTGAAATTATTACTCCTAAAGGCGAAGGAAAACCAAAAGACAGTCTGGCTGCAACGATTGACAGAGATTTTGGTTCGTTTGAAAATTTCAAAACTCAATTTTCAGATGCTGCAATCAAACAGTTTGGTTCGGGTTGGGCTTGGTTGGTGGTAGATAAAACTGGAAAACTACAAGTTACAAGCACACCAAATCAAGACAATCCATTGATGCCAAAACAAATCATTTCAGGAACTCCAATTTTGTGTATTGATGTTTGGGAACACGCCTATTATCTTGGATATCAAAACAAAAGAAAAAACTATGTAGAAAATTTCTACAAAATAATTAATTGGAAAAAAGTAGGCAAAAAATTTGAGGAAGCTATAAAAAAATAACCCTCGCTCCTACTCCTGACAGTAATGGAAATCCTTTAAAAAAACAAACCTATTTTTGATAAGAAAAATAGGTTTGTTTTTTTAAAGATTGAAATGGATGGCAGGATAATGTCCCGAAGCTTCGGGATCAAAAAATGCCTAAAGTTTAGGTTCTAATAAAATTAATCTTCTTCTTCTGAAGCATTTGATTTAGAATAATTTCTCCATTTTTCAATAACATCTTTCATGTCTTGTGGCAATTCGGTGTCAAATCGCATGAATTTATTAGTTGTTGGATGTGTAAACCCAAGTGTTTTGGCATGTAAGGCTTGACGTGGCAATACTTTAAAACAATTATCTACAAATTGCTTGTATTTTGTAAACGTGGTTCCTTTCAAGATTAAATTCCCTCCATAACGTTCATCATTAAACAATGTATGACCAATATGCTTCATGTGAACCCGAATTTGGTGTGTTCTTCCTGTTTCTAATTTGCAAGAAATCAAAGTTACATAACCCAAACGTTCTATAACCTTATAATGCGTTATGGCAGGTTTTCCAATTTCAGGATCGGCAAAAACAGCCATTTGCATTCTATCTTTTACATGTCGGGCAATATTCCCTTCAATAGTACCTTCGTCCTCTTTTACATTTCCCCAAACCAGTGCAATATATTCTCTTTCAGAGGTTTTATCTTCAAATTGTTTGGCAAGATGTGTCATAGCAGCTTCCGTTTTTGCAATAACTAAAAGTCCAGAAGTATCTTTATCAATGCGATGTACTAATCCTGGTCGTTCAGAACTATTCATGGGCAAATTTTGAAAATGATAGGCCAAAGCATTCACTAAAGTTCCTGTGTAATTTCCATGACCTGGATGAACTACAAAATTTGGAGGTTTGTTGATCAACAACAACGCCTCATCTTCATAGACAATATCTAATGGAATATCTTCAGGATCGACTCGATTTTCAAACGGTGGATGCGATAACATGATTCGAATAACATCACCTGGTTTTACTTTATAATTGGATTTTACTGTGGCATCATTTACATAAATATCGCCATTTGCAGCCGCATTTTGAATTTTGTTTCGCGTGGCATTTGGAACCATCAACATCAAATATTTATCAATTCTCAAAAGTGCTTGTCCTTTTGGTACATCAAATCTATAATGTTCAAAAAGTTCTTCTTCTGGCTCTTGAAATTCGAGGTTATTGCTCATTTTTTATTGTATCTTTTGCTAATTTATTTTCTATTTTTTGAGCTTCATTTACAATGCTATCCACTTCGGTATCATCAAAAACTACATTTCCATCGCCAAGAACCAAATCAATTTTTGTTGCTTTCAGTACTTTAGTTCCGGGTATAACTTCTTTTCCGTTAATCAACATTTTCAAAACCATATCTTTTCCCAAATAAGGAACATACGTGATGCTACCTTCCTGTAAACCAATAGCTTTTAGAGTTGGTACCGCTTGCCGATAGGTTTTTTCAATTAAATTAGGAATTGGAACTTTAACATAGGTTTCTGCATTAATTTTAACATAAACTGTTCTTCCCGCTTTTACTTTAGAACCAGCAATTGGTTCTTGTTGAACAATTCCTAACTTTGGAAAATTCGGATTATAGTCTAATGTATCCACAACTTGATAATCTAAACCTAAATCGTCCAATTTTTCTTCGGCTTGTTTTTCAGTTAATTTTGCCAAATTTGGAACCACAAATTCCTCTCCATGATTGGTTATAAAGGTAATCCAATAAAAAAACAAAAAAGCAATCAAAGCTACAATTGCTATAGCTGCTAATATTTGTGCAAAAAAAACACGACTTGTTAAATATTTTCTGAAACTCATAAAATTTGTATTTATCGCAAAGATATAATTTTTAGTTTCAACAATTGTGCTAAATTTGTATTGCATTTAAAATAAAATCAAATGAACGTAGCAGTTGTTATGGGTGGATATTCAGATGAATCTGTGATATCTTTAAGAAGTGGTCAATTAATTTTAAACCATTTAGACAAATCAAAATACCAAATATTTGAAATTCATATTCTTTTAAACGATTGGTATTGCTTAATTGAGCAACAAAAATATCCTATAAATAAAGCCGATTTTTCATTTACAAAAGAAAATCAAACCATTAAATTTGATGTTGCCGTAAATACCGTTCACGGAACTCCAGGCGAAGATGGGCATTTACAAGCCTATTGGGAATTATTAGAAATACCTTATACAGGGTGTAGTTTTTATCAATCTAGTTTGACTTTTAACAAACGTGATACGCTTTCGGTTTTATCAAAATTTAATATTCCAAAAGCCAATTCAATTTATTTATCTAAAGGAGATAAAATTATCGATGCAGAAGTTGTAGAAACTTTAGGCTTACCTTTTTTTGTAAAACCCAATCAATCAGGTAGTTCATTAGGTGTTTCTAAAGTAAATTCTTTAGATGATTTTCAAAAAGCATTGGATTTTGCTTTTGCCGAAGACAACGATATTTTGATAGAATCTTATTTAAAAGGAAGAGAAGTTTCGGTTGGAGTGATTAAATATAAAGGCAAAACTAAAGTAATGGGAATTACCGAAATTATTTCGCAAAACGATTTTTTTGACTATGAAGCTAAATATTTAGGAAAATCGGAAGAAGTAACGCCCGCCCATTTAACCGACGAAATCAAAAATCGCGTAGAAGAAACCGCAATAAAAGTTTATGAAGCCCTTGGGATGTCTGGTTTTTCGAGAACCGATTTTATTATTATGAATGATATTCCACATTTTATTGAAATCAATACCAATCCAGGGTTATCGCCACAAAGTATTTTTCCGCAACAAGCTGCTTTTTCAAAAATGGAAATGAAAGATTTGTTGGATAACGAAATTAGTTTAGCTTTACAACGAAAACCAATTTGGAGGAAATAAAAACATGTTAATATTAGTTGGAACCAATAATAAAATAATTAAAAAAGGAAACTTTAAACATACAATTTGCCCAAATTGTAGAGAAGTTTCTGCTTTTGACTATATTGTATTTTCAAAATATGCACATTTAACATATATACCTCTATTTCCAGTAGGAAAAGATGCAGTT
>Ga0316608_1001058_pt1 | contig 11419 bp, 13 predicted proteins | sample MIS2016152B_MG_FD_207673 | JGI IMG/M metagenome (GOLD analysis project Ga0316608, IMG submission 207673) | Microbial mat bacterial communities from Middle Island sinkhole, Lake Huron, Michigan, United States - MIS.2016.152B | ecosystem: Environmental > Aquatic > Freshwater > Lake > Sediment... | reverse complement strand
ACTGCTAGCACAACCGGAATGTACCACCAATGCATTTCCATACCAAGAAAAAACTCAGCAATTATTACAATTGCTTCGACAATGGTAGCAATTAAGGCAATATAAACAGCCAGTTTTCGGGGAGAAGTGCCTTTCATTATTTTAAAGATAATTGCTGCTGCAATAGTTTTGCAACATATTTGCCCAAAATGTCAAATTCAAGGTTTACTATCGTACCTATCTGAATTTGGTGAAAATTAGTATGCTCGTAAGTATAAGGAATTATTGCCACCTGAAACGAACCATGCTGGGAATTAACCACTGTAAGGCTCACACCATTTACTGTTACCGAACCTTTTTCGACCGTTATATTACCTTTTGAAGGGTCGTATTCAAACGTATAATACCAGCTGCCTTGTGCTTCGGTAACCGAAGTACAAAGAGCAGTTTGGTCCACATGCCCCTGAACAATATGCCCGTCAAGACGCTCGTTTAGCCTCATACTGCGTTCAAGGTTCACTTTGAATCCTGGCTGTAGTTTTCCCAAATTCGATTTTTCGAGGGTTTCCTTTATTGCAGTTACCGTATACGAATTCCCGGCCTTTTTAACTACCGTTAAGCAAACACCGTTATGGGTGACACTTTGATCAATTTTTAATTCATTGGTAAACGAACACTCCATGGTAATATGAAGGTTTTCCTTATCTTTTTCCAACTTAACAACAGTGGCGGCTTCTTCAACAATTCCAGAGAACATATTATTCAATTATTTAGTTTCAATAAATATTCGGTAATTTCGAATTACAAATTTATACATTTACTTTGAGTTGAATGTTAACGAATTGTTACGTATTATGAACTTACCCGATATTAAAATTATCAAATTCTTAAAAGAACACCATGTACTTACGCTGGCTACATGCACCGACAATAAACCCTGGTGTGCCCATTGTTTTTATGTGCTCCTTGAGGATGAGATGGGGTTGGTTTTTACTTCGGATATCGAAACACGACATATCAGGGAAGCTTTAGCAAATTGTTATGTTTCGGGGAGTATTGTTCTCGAAACTACTATAGCAGGTAAAATACAGGGTATTCAGTTCGAAGGCAAACTAAGAATATTGGATAATCATTTGTCGGATAAAGGCAATATGGCTTATCTAAAAAGATTCCCTCGGACCATACTTATGAATACGACCCTTTGGTTTTTAGAACTCTCGCATATTAAAATGACGGATAACCGATTGGGATTAGGAAATAAACTGATTTGGAGGAATTCAACCAAATAGAAGATGCCATCTCAAAATAATTAATAATCAATAATTTAACTTCCTTATTGTAAAGATTATCGAATTAGGGTTTGTCAAAATTCCTTCCAGTACATTTTGGTTCAGAATGTTGATTAGAGCCATTTAATTCCTTAAATTTACAGTACATGTAATTATTTCTAAAAAATAGCGTTTTTATTTGGTAGGAATCTAAATCATGTTGGGATGAAACGTAGAATAATATATTTTTTATCGTTGCCCTTATTTGCATTTATGAGTAGTTGCGGAACTCCCAGTTCTATAACCACATCATTCAATTGTTCGGGGAATATGCTTATAGAGAGAAACAGCATTGGCGCAAAATCAGAAAGAAATCGCTCCAAAGTATTGAATGCAGAGAAAAAGGCTTATCAGAAGAAATACAACCGCAAAAGAATCTAGCCTGAAACCTGCACTTCGATACCACGTTTTTGAATTCGCGCGGCTATTGCATTCAGCTCATTTAAGGGAATTTTCTTTAATCCCGAGAGTGGGGTATTTCTGTCAATCGTATAAATCATCACCATCGAAGGGGCAATCTCTCCAATAATTTCTTCCCAGGCTGTCAGTTCTGCGTCATTGGTATTATCAATTCTTACACCATCTTTATCTCCCTTTGTAAATAAGGTTTGGATAATTAGCCGACCATTAAATTTTTTAAAATCCGAAATCAGTTGTTCCAAATTTATGGGCTTTACTGGTTGATTAAGGAGTTGAATGGTAGCAGGAACAGCAGAATCCAGTTTTAATATATTCTGATCAATTTTTAAGAGGGAATTAATAACCTCCTTTTTATGCAACATTGTAGCATTAGACAATACCGAAATCTTAGCAGCCGGAAAATATTCGTCTCTCAATTTAATTGTATCCTCAATAATATTAGCAAATTCAGGATGAATGGTGGGCTCCCCATTTCCGGCAAAAGTGATTACATCCAACTTTGCATCTGTTTCAAGCATTTCTTCTAGTTTGTTTTCGAGCGATTGAAATACATCATACCGCGAAGGCAGTTTATGCTTTTTCATTTCCTCCTTTATATTCCAGCCACATTCGCAATAGACGCAGTTAAAATTACAGATTTTACAATCGGTCGGAAGCAGGTTAATACCTAATGAAACTCCGAGACGTCTTGAGAATACCGGACCAAAAACTATTTTATCGAACAGAAATGTATCCATATTGTTAATAATTGCAACAAAGTTAAAAAAATTGACCCTTTATAATTTACAAATAATTTTAATAATTTAAGATTCAAATATCTATAAAATGTATGAAAATCGAAGGAGTTCAGTTATGGTTTTATATATTTGTAGATTAAAATTAACCCGATTTATGCTTAACGTTATTTATAAGTCCTTTGTACCTTATTTTATAGTTGCTCTTTTTCTGATAAGTTGTGGGAGCAGCAGTACCTCCAATAAAGACCGCTTACGAGGCAATATTTCTGTTTCCGGGGCATTTGCACTTTACCCGCTCACAGTGGTATGGGCTGAAGAATTTCAAAAGCTTCATCCGCGCGTTCGGGTTGATATATCAGCAGGAGGGGCCGGAAAAGGATTAATGGATGCTTTAAGCGGTATGGTAGACTTGGGAATGTTCTCTCGTGAAATTACTGAGGAAGAAATATCCAAAGGTACCTGGTATATTGCAGTTGCTAAAGATGCAGTGTTGCCCACTATTAACGAAAATAACCCTTATCTGTCCAAAATTTTAAAAACTGGTATTTCTTCTGCAAAATTCGAGCAGATTTTTATTAACGAACAAATAACCAATTGGGGTCAGTTGGTTGACACTGCCGGCACCGATAAAATAAACATTTATACCCGATCAGATGCTTGTGGCGCCGCAGAGATGTGGGGAAAATTTTTAAAAAAAAATCAGGAAAGCCTTCAGGGAGTAGGTGTATTTGGAGACCCTGGCATGGCCGACGCTGTTAAAAACGATAAATTTGGATTAGGCTACAATAACGTAATTTATATTTACGATATGAAATCGCGGGTCGCTTACCCCGGATTGAAGGTGATACCGATTGATATTAATAATAATAATGTAATAGATCCTTCCGAGAATTATTACGAATCGCTCGATAGCATAATGAGTGCTATCCGCATAAATAAATTCCCCTCTCCTCCCGCCCGGAACCTTTATTTTGTTGCCAAAGGGAAACCGAAACATAAAGCTATCAAAGAAATGCTTTATTGGATTTTAACCGATGGGCAAAACTTTGTCGAAGAAAGCGGTTACGTAAAACTTCCTGAAGAGCTTCGATTACAAGAACTTGCAAAACTTAATTATAAGAAACCTGTTTCCAATATCTTTAAATAGCAATCGAGTGAAGTTTTTTTTATTAAACAGGCGATTCAGGGATAAATCACACTTTATTTGGATGACTATCTCCATTATCCTTGTAATACTGCTCCCCATTTTTCTAGCCACGGGATTAATAATAAAATCACAACCAATACTTAGCACCAATGAATTTTCCAGTTTGCTGTTTTCGAGTGAATGGAAACCTCTGAGTGGAAAATTTGGTTTACTAACATTTATTGTGAGTTCCCTTTGGGTAACTTTTTTATCGATTCTGATAGCTGCCCCCATCTGTTTATTAACTGCAATTTATCTTACACAATATGCCAGGCGTTATTTGCTCCGGGCAATGCATCCGGTAATTGATATTCTGGCCGGTATACCATCGGTAATATATGGTGTTTGGGGAATACTGGTAATAGTGCCATTTATATCAAATTACCTCGGCCCGGCATTGGGCAAAGAGACTTCTGGTTATACCGTTCTGGCTGGGGCACTGGTATTGGCGGTTATGATTATTCCATTCATTTTGAATATCATGATCGAAGTGCTCAAAACCATCCCCGATGCTCTCAAAGAAGCAGCATTATCGTTAGGCGCTACCCAATGGCAGACAGTCAAACGGGTAATTCTGAAAAAAGCATTTCCGGGATTATTATCAGCTGTGAGTTTAGGTATTTCGCGCGCTTTTGGCGAAACTATTGCCGTTCTAATGGTTGTTGGAAATGTAACCCGCATCCCTTCAGGGGTTTTTGAACCAGGGTATCCTTTGCCGGCACTCATTGCCAATAATTACGGCGAAATGCTTAGTATTCCTATGTACGATTCAGCCCTGATGCTTTCGGCATTGGTGCTATTTGCTGTTGTACTATTGTTTAACCTGGCATCGCGAATGGCAATCGCCCGCTACGAAAAACTTCAATAACAGTTGATATGGCGAAATTTAAAAATATTGAAGAAAAGATTTTTATAGCTTTGATGAGGCTTTCAACCGGTATCATTGTATTTGCATTACTCCTTATCGTATTTAGTATTATTTACAAGGGACTCCCTTCGTTGTCCTGGGAAATGCTCACACAAACCCCTAAGGGTGGTTTTTACTTTGGAAAAGAAGGCGGAATTTTGAATGCTATCATTGGTTCGTTGTATCTTTCGGCCGGAGCAACCCTGGTAGCCTTTGTTATTGGTTTTCCCGTAGCCCTTTTTATGAATGTTTACCTTATTAAATATAAGCGATTCGTGCAAATGGTCCGGTTCTTTCTCGACTTGCTCTGGGGAGTACCATCGATTGTTTATGGGGCATTTGGGTTTACCCTGATGATTTTTTTTGGGATGAAAACGTCGTTGCTGGCAGGTATTGTTACCGTTTCGCTCTTTATAATTCCTATCATGGTGCGGGCTATGGACGAGGTAATAAAAACCGTACCAATTGGATTGCTTGAAGCATCATATTCGTTAGGGGCAACCCGGTCGGAAGCGGCTTATAAAATTGTTTTACGCCAATGTTTCCCCGGAATCATTACGGCTATCCTGCTTTCATTTGGCAGAGCTATTGGCGATGCAGCAGCAGTATTATTTACCACCGGTTACACCGACCATATTCCTACTTCGCTGGGGCAGCCGTCGGCAACCTTGCCTTTGTCTATTTTCTTTCAACTTGGATCGCCAATTGCCGAGGTTCAGAACCGGGCGTATGCTTCCGCAGTTGTGCTTACCATCATCATTTTAATAATTAGTATTCTTTCGCGTTATTTTAGCAAACGGTACGAAAAACACCGAATAAACTTTTAATTATGCAAAAAGTCAAAATCGACGTACGCAATTTAAACCTGACCATTGGAAAACAGCAGATACTAAAGGATGTAAATGTTCAGATTCCCGATAAAAAAATTACTGTAATCCTTGGCCCATCGGGCTGTGGAAAAACAACCCTGCTTAAAAGTTTAAACAGGCTCATCGACCTGTATCCTGAAATGAAAGTTACAGGAAGCATTATGCTCGACGATATCGATATTTTACATACCAAAGAAGATATTACCGAAATCCGTAAAAAGATGGGACTGCTCTCTCAGCGGCCTTATCCGCTACCTATGAATATTTACAAAAATATTACTTTTGGCCTTCGGATAAGTGGCCGGCGAAAAAAGAGAAATTTAATGAAACGCGTGGAGCATTACCTGAAGCAGGCTAATTTATGGGATGAGCTGAAAGACCGGTTGAAAGATCCTGCTTCTTGCCTTTCTATTGGTCAGCAGCAACGTTTATGTCTGGCCAGGGGCTTGGCTGTAGACCCCGAAATTATCCTTGCCGATGAACCAACTTCGGCGCTCGATCCAATTTCAAGTACGGCTATTGAAGAGAAATTTCTGGAATTAAAAGATTATTATACCATTGTGGTAGTTACCCACTCCTTACAACAAGCCCGTCGCATTGCCGATCATGTAATTTTTATGTATCTGGGCGAGGTAGTTGAGCAAGGCCCTGCAAAGGAATTTTTCGAAAACCCTATAGAAGAGCGCACTAAAGCATATCTTAAAGGTCTTTTTAGCTAAAACTTAAAATACAGTTTCTTGTGATTTGATGAAGCTTATATCCTTCTTAGTATGTTCTGTCGGTGGTAAATCTTACTAACTCCTCTAAAGCAGTGCGTGATTCTGATTCCGGAAATTCGTGCAAAATTTTAAGCGCCTCATCACGGTAGTGTAGCATCTTTGTCTGCGTATATTGAATACCCCCTGCTTTGTTAACTTCATTTATAACAAAATGTATAGTATCAATATCTTTATTTTTGTGCTTTATAATATTTACCAGCTCCTTTTTCAATTTGGGGCTGCACGTATTCAAAGTATAAATAAGCGGAAGTGTTAATTTTCTATCCCTAATGTCGTTCCCCCTTGGTTTGCCCACATCCGAAGTCCCATAATCAAACAAATCGTCTTTTATTTGAAATGCAATACCAACATTCTCCCCAAATAAATGCATTTTCTCAATTTTTGCATCATCTTCAAATGTCGAAGAGGCTCCAGCAGAGCAAGCAGCAGCAATAAATGAAGCAGTTTTCCCTTTAATTATTTTGTAATATCCTTCTTCGTCTAAATTTAACTTACGCGACTTATATAGCTGTAATAATTCGCCATTTATCATTTGCTGTACTGCCTCGTTAAATATCTCCAAAATTTTAAAATCGTTATGAGACAAGCTTAATAATAGACATTTGGCAAATAAATAATCTCCAACCCAAACCGTTGATTTATTTTTCCATAGCGCATTAATCGAAAAAGCCCCCCTCCTTTCCATCGATTCGTCAATAATATCATCCAATATCAGTGTTGCAGTATGTAATATCTCGGTGAATAAAGCTGCGCGATGGCTCTTTTCATTTATGGCCCCTCCCATTCGGGCACATAATAAAGCAAAGAGGGGGCGTATCTGTTTCCCTTTATTCTTTATTACGTAGCTTAAAATGTCATTCAGTAAAGGAATTTCACTTTTTAATGATTCTTTGAAAAGCTCATCAAAATTTTCAAGCTCGGTACTAAGTAATTTTTTGGCTAACTGCATACTAACAAAATAAATTACCGCTCTATCGATTTTAAAATGGGATCAATAGAACGGCTTAAATTTTTATTGAAAAATATCTTAAAATAATGTACTCCCATCCGGTTGGTATTTCCATTGAATGGTTACCTCAATATACTGAGGCGAAGCATATTTTTTAATCTCAAGATTCGTGATCCGAAATTTTGCATAATTGTTTTCACGGGTTTGAAAAACGTAAACCTGCCCAATTTTTATTTCGTTAGCTTTTGCAGAAAAGTTTACAGAGGGAACTTCAGTCAATTCTTCATAAAAAGTGGCCGATGCTGACGGATCATCAAATTCGCCTGCCAAATAAAATGCTTTATCGTTTTTAGGGCTCGAAAGGTTTGCTCCAATGGTATTTCCCTGAAGATCAATATTATTTTCAACTACAAAATCAGGAATTATAGTTGATTTAAGGTTATAACTTATCTTTTCAGCTTTTTCGAACGAAAAGCCCAGAACATAGCCCACATCACTTCCTAATATTTGGGACGATAAAACAACTTCTCCGCTGGTTTTGATTTCCGTGTCGTCTTTCGAACACGAAAAAACCAATGTCAATAAGAAACCTGTAATAAGAAAAAACCTCATGCAAATTGCGTTAAAGCCGATGTGTTAAAAAGCTGCCATTAATAAATTTATATCCTGCGAAGGTATCCCAAGCATGTTGCCAATAATATGATTGGTAAGAATACCATTATAAATGTAAACCCCATTACGAAGCCCCAAGTCGTTTTTGAGCATTTGAGTAATACTGCCAGAGTAAGCAATATCCTGAAGAATTGGAGCAAGCACATTGCTTAGGGCTATTGAGGCTGTGCGTGCAACCCGCGAAGCAATATTGGGGACACAATAATGGATAACATCGTGTTTCCGAAAAACAGGATCGCCATGATTACTACATTTAGAAGTTTCAAAACAACCGCCCTGATCGATGCTGATATCTACAATTACAGAACCCTTTTTCATTTCGCTTACCATTTCTTCGGTAACAATTATTTTCTGTTCCATTCCGGTGAGATGAACTGCCCCAATAACTACGTCGGCAGATTTTAGGGCCTTTTTAAGTACCTGAGGATGCAATACCGATGTATGAAGTCTTACCCCCAAATGATCCTGAAGACGTTCCAACTTATGGATAGAATTGTCCATAACCTTTACAAAAGCCCCAAGTCCCAATGCAGCCCTTGCAGCCGATTCGCCAGCAGTTCCTGCACCAATAATCACCACTTCGGTGGGAGTAATCCCTGTTATTCCCCCGAGCATTACACCTTTCCCTTTATTGGCATTACTTAAGTACTCGGCAGCTATTAAAATTGCAGTATTTCCGGCAATTTCGCTCATACTGCGAACGACAGGGTAACAACTGTATTGATCTTTAATATTTTCAAAAGAAATAGCGGTGATTTTTTTTTGCATCAATCCCCGGATATATTCTTCGGAATGGTTGCGAAGATGCAGCGACGACATAATTATCTGGCCACCCTTCAATGTGGAAAGCTCCTTTGCTGATAACGGGGCAATTTTCAAAATTACATCTGCTTTTAAAACATCTGCCTTATCAACAATCAAGGCCCCATTTTCGCTGTATTGTGTGTTGGAATAGTTTGCAGATAAGCCGGCATCGCTCTCAATCATCACCTGATGCCCGTTGTTAACTAATATTTCAACAGCTTCCGGTGTAAGTGGTATGCGGCTTTCATAAATATCTGCCTCTTTAGGGATCCCAATTAAAAGCTGGTTTTGCCTTTTACCAACTTCAAGCATTTCTTCCTGCGGAAGAAGACTTTGTTTGGGTATACCGAACGATCCATGTGGAATTTCCTGCTTGGCCATATTTTTCTTCCCAATTAGTAGCTATTTTAAAAATCTTCCTAATCTACTATTTAACCATCATTTTGTCAAATAAATAAACGCTATTCAGTCAAAAATTACGTTTAACCTTCGTTTCCCCGACGACAGTTCTTCCAAATGGATATGCCTGAAATGCTTCGGAATAAGCTCTTCGGCTTTCTCCGGCCATTCAATAAAACAATACGCATCTCCAAATAGATAATCTTCGTACCCCAAATCGAAAAGCTCTTCCTGCTTCGTTATTCTATAAAAATCGAAGTGATAAACCTTTGCTCCGGCAGAAGTAGTATATTCATTTACCAATGCAAAAGTGGGGCTTGTAACAACCTGATTAACTCCCAACTGCTTACAAAATTCTTTAATAAGCGTAGTTTTTCCTACACCCATAGGGCCAAAAATTGCAAAGTGCTTGTGCATGCCCGCTTCCTTCAAAAAAATAGTTGCAGTTTGGGGCAAACTATCCAGATCTTCAATATCGAGTATCATCTTTATCGCTTAGAATCGCAAAAATATTGAATTAAATTTACTTGTGATTACTTTTTTTAAAATTGGCGCTTTATTATCTCCCTGTTCGTTTTATGGTTATTGAAATTAGGAATAAGAAAAAAGTGCTGCCAATCACTTAAAGCCCTTCCGGCTCAAGTCAAACTGTCTGAATGAATTATTTCAATTGATTTTACCATATTTGGGTCTGCCAAAATATTCCTGTAAAACAAAATATCTTCAAATATTTAGTCCATTCCGTTATAAAAACTGACTTAAGATATATTATACTCCAAAATAACCCTGTCAGTGTTCCGGGAGTATTGGAAACATAAAACTTTAGATTGATCAATTACTACTTTTGGTTAACCCTAAAAAAGATAATCATGGCATCTCGTTTGATTTGAAATAGCCAAATTTATGTAAGATGAAACATCCATGTAGAGAAGCCCAACACACAAGGGTATGAAACAAAGGATGTTCCATGTGACCTTAATTTAATAATCAAAAAAATGACACATGAAATACACAAAAAAACTTTATTATGGGAACTTTGCCCCAGCAAGGGTAATGCGTCCGAAGAACGAGGGGTTAAGATTGATTACTGATACCCTGTTTAGTCCCTGGTACTTGATTCTCTTTGTTGTACTTTGCTCTTTTTATCCCAGTGCCATATTTGCGGATAGCTGCAGGTACTTGAAATTACAGTACATCCGATTAAACAATGAGAATTCTAGAAAGGTTTTCATTACAAACTTTCAAAATAGAAAATTGCAATTTACAAACAGAGATTTCGGTTTATGGCCAAAATCGTGGGTATAAAATAAATTTTTTAACTTACACTATACTAGATGTTTATGGCAAATACTCCGTATAACTGATTTGAAATTACACCAATAATTCTTTTCTATTAAAAATGCAATTTGTGATAAATATCCTCACAATTGCATTTTTAATTTTTACGCAAAACTCAGCAAAATTCATTGTGCTGCAATTAATTAAAGTTTCCAATTGTAATATTTTAAACAATTATTAAATAAGGACGTTAAAATTGAACGACATTTAAACTTTTATTGTTTCCATAAACAAAGGCACTATAATGACGCACTATTTCTACTTGTTTCTTTCCTCTCCAAGCTTTTTTGTCTTATTTTAGTGACATTAAACTAAAAAGTATTAATTAACTATTGATTATATGAACAGACGACAAATGATAGGAAGTGTAGCGGGAGCAGCAGCTTTAACTGCGACCAATATCTCTTTTGCAAACACACTAACCCGCCAGTCGGTAAATGCCCCATCTTTAAAGCTAAAAGGAAACATTCACCATTCGGTTAGTCAATGGTGTTATGGCAATATTCCGCTTGAAGATCTGGCAAAAGCTTGCGCTGATATGGGTATTGAATCTATTGAATTGCTTCAAGAGAAAGATTGGACGGTTGTAAAAAAACACGGTTTGAAATGTGCCATGGGTTATGCTACCGATTGGGGCATACCAAAAGGGTTTAACCGGGTTGAAAACCACGAAAAGTTAATAGCCGATTATGAAGCTATGATCCCAAAAGCTGCTGCTGCCGGAGTTCCCAACCTTATTTGCTTTTCAGGAAATAGCGAAGGACTTTCGGAAAACGATGGCCTAATAAATTGCGCCAAAGGTTTACGAAAGCTGATGCCTACTGCCGAGAAACATGGAGTTACAATTGTTATGGAGTTATTAAACAGCATTGGCCATAAGGATTATCAATGCGATAATACCCCCTGGGGCGCTGCTTTGTGTGAAATGGTAAAATCCGACAGGTTTAAACTTCTATACGATATTTATCATATGCAAATAATGGAAGGTAACGTAATAGACACTATTAAAAAATATCACCAATATATTGGACATTATCACACCGGAGGCGTTC
>Ga0316608_1001057_pt1 | contig 11426 bp, 10 predicted proteins | sample MIS2016152B_MG_FD_207673 | JGI IMG/M metagenome (GOLD analysis project Ga0316608, IMG submission 207673) | Microbial mat bacterial communities from Middle Island sinkhole, Lake Huron, Michigan, United States - MIS.2016.152B | ecosystem: Environmental > Aquatic > Freshwater > Lake > Sediment... | reverse complement strand
CCTTTGCAAGACAAAACTTTCATCGTTGGCAAATGCTCTCTACACAGCGGCTTACCCTAGAGCCCCTGCCTGTTTGGTATCAAGAAAAACACGCGGCTATTTTTCAGGAGGGTGAACTTTTTTTTCAACAGCTTGCTGGCAATACAACCGCAGCACAGCAACAACAAGCCGCCCGTATTTTGTGGGCAAGTGTGCATGGACTCTGTAGCCTCTCCATGACAGAAAAAGATAATCCAACCCGCACGGCTGAAATAGAACATGACGTATTACGACTAACGCAAAGTTTTATTGCAGGCTGGTTAGCCACCGTTTAAATTAATCCATCTCAGGAGCGTATTCTCATGGAAACTGAAAATCACTCAATACCTGCTTATTCACGCGAGCAAGCCACAGGTTTTCTGGAAAAACTTGGAGTACGCTATTATCAATATTTAGCACAAAGCGTAGGGACTGAAAAGTTTTCCGACCTTACCATTGATGATTTACCGCCTGATGATATGACAGAAACCCTCACCAACAGCATTACCCTATTTGCGGCGGTGATTGCTTTTGCGATTGGTGCTTTAACCACGGTGGTCTCTATTTGGTTTGAATGGAAATATCACGCCGCATTTAGCCCCGCGCTCTATTACACCTACTATGTCCTTGTTGTATTAGTGATGTTAGTGATTGAAATGGCGGTGTTATTTTGGCTTGGCTTACGCACAACCCACAGTTTAGCCTGTTTAACAGGCGACCATCGAATGCACCATTCCCCTTCCCTGCCTGAAATGGACAGCGTAGAAAATATTTTAGCCCGCGCGGCTTTAGAATTGCCTGACCCGATTGTGCGTTATCTGAACATCGACCCCCTCAAACACGTCCCAAAATCCAAGCTTTTGTTGGTTGGTTTACTGTATAAAGCCAAAGTTATTTTAAGCAGCTCGCTGGTTAATTTTATTTTGCTGAGTATTTTTGGCAAAGGCAGCTCGCGCTTAGGGTTTGCTTGGATTGCCATTCCCATTACAGGGTTGTGGGATGCTTATGTCATTTACAAAGTGGCACGCGAGGCACGGCTGCGTTTATTTGGCAATCGCCTTGCACACTTTATGGCAGAGGAAATTACCAAACCTGAAATGATGAATAACTTATCGGAAACAGTAAAAGAAGGTGCGATTCGTGCCATTGCCACCATGATGGTGCTGTCACAAAATTATCACCCGAATATGTTGGTATTATTGGTGAAAATGTGTGAAACCTTTGACATTCAAGACAACCATCAATACGACAATTGGGAAGATTTTTTAGCTTTACTGACAACTGTTAGTGAAAAAGAACGCTATTTTATTTTGGATTTACTGTGTATTGCGGCGGCTTTTGATGGGCATTTATCCCGCCTTGAGCGGTTTCATTTACCGCAAGCCTTTCTGGAATTAACCGATGTTTATATGTTGCGAATTAAAAAATTAAAAGCGGTTTTATTAACCGGGCAACTGCATCAAGCCAAAGAATTGTGCAAACTTGATTTTAGTGCAGGCTGAGTTGATGGTAATAGAACTTCCTTTTTCCCGCTTAGATATTGCCTTTGCTGATTTTTTAACCCAACGCAGTGCCTTAGCGATACCGCAACAGCTTGAATTTAAAAATATTGTGGCACGGTTATCGTATCAACAAAGTCAGGGACATACTTGCTTAAATCTATTAAGCGATGAACAAATCCTAATTCACCAATCGGGTTTAGCCCATTGCGTCACGTTTTCGGATGGTTTAGCCAGTGCAAGCAACTTACCGCTGGTATTACAAAACCAGACCTTATACACCCAACGCTATTGGTTTTATGAAACCCGCCTTGCCCAGCAATTACGCCAGTTACTTCATACCGATACGCCTGTTGCTGATTTTAATTTTGCATTAAATCACTATTTTTCCACAACCACGGAGATAGATTGGCAAAAAGAAGCGGCGAGAATGGCATTAACGCACGCCTTAGCCATCATTACAGGCGGGCCAGGAACAGGAAAAACCACCACCGTAGTAAAAATTTTGGCACTATTACTGGAAACAAACCCGCTTGATAAGCCGCTTCATATCGCGCTGGCTGCGCCGACAGGTAAAGCGGCGATGCGTTTACAAGAATCTATCAGTGCCAGTAAAGCGAGTTTGAATTGCTCAGAAACCATCAAGCAAAAAATTCCCGAAACCGTTAGTACCATTCATCGTCTGCTCGGAGCAAAACTGTTTTCTCCCACTTTTCGCCACAATAGCAAGCAACCCCTGCCCTATGATGTGGTGGTAATTGATGAAGCCTCGATGGTGGATTTGGCGTTAATGAGTAAATTGCTGGATGCCCTTAAAACAGAGGCACGGCTGATTTTATTAGGCGATAAAAATCAGCTTGCGTCGGTTGAGTCAGGTTCGGTGCTAGCAGACTTAACCCAAGCTTTACCGCAACATACCGTGGAGTTACAAAAATCACACCGTTTTCAGGGTGCAATAAAGCTGTTAGCCGAGGCGGTCAATCAGCAACACGCCACACAAGCTTGGCAATTGTTAAATCAAGGCGACGCGCAAATTGGCTTATTGGAAAGGGATTTAATTGCCTATATTGCCAAACAGCAACGCGCTTATTTAACCTTGATTCAACAAAGAGCAGATTTTAAAACGGTGTTAGCCGCATTTTCTGCCTTTCAGGTGCTGTGTTCTAATCGCGAGGGGGAAAATGGGGTAAGTGATATTAACAAACGGGTTGAAAAATACTTAAATTTAACTGGATTTTGGTATCAAGGGCGACCTGTGATGATTACGCAAAATCATGCTCCAACACAATTATACAATGGCGATATTGGGTTGTGTTTATCCGATACAACCCAGAAAAACCAACCGCTGATGGTGTTTTTCTTGCGTCCTGATGGCTCAATCAAAAAAATATTGCCCAGTCGTTTGCCCCACTGTGAAACTGTATTTGCGATGACCATTCATAAAAGTCAAGGGTCTGAATTTGATGAGGTTTTAATTGTGTTACCGCCGATAATCAATCCTGTTTTAACCAAAGAACTGATTTATACCGCGATTACGCGGGCTAAGAAAACGGTTAAAGTCGTCGCAGAACAAGTGATTTTTAATCAAGCTTTGGCACGAAAAGTAAAACGTTTGGGCGGATTGGCAGATAAATTACTTTTTTCTTAAGTCCAGTCGGTGATTAGTTGAATAAAAAACCATAATTCGTTTGATTGACTGCCAACTCACCTCTTTTTGCACCATCCCTTAAATTGCCATTAACACCAACGGATGGGAACTTAATTGCTGATAAATGGTATCCAATTCCAATTTACTTTGCGCCTCAATAATGACAGTCACGGCTAAATAACTGCCATTTTTACTTGAACGGGTATTCATCACGATTTTTTCAGGAACGTGGGCGTGTTTTTGCACAATTTCCAGCACCAGTAAGTCAAACTCAATATCAGCTTTGCCCATCGCTTTAATGGGAAATTGACAGGGAAATTCTAATAAGGTTTCAGGTTGTTCGGTCATGATGCGGATATCTTATAGGATTGATATAAACCATTGAGAATTTGCCAAACAGAACCCGCTTTGCCATCGGCTACTTTTTGTCCATTGATTTCAATAATCGGCACGATTTCGCGCGTAGAACTTGTTACCCAGACTTCAGTGGCTTGTGCTAATTGCGCAACTGAAATAGCGGTTTCACTGACAGAAATTTGATGTGTTTGTGCAAGTTGTAAAATAATCTCGCGTGTAATCCCTGCTAAAATGTGTGAACTTTTTGGGGCAGTCATTAAGAGACCGTCAACCACTGCAAAAACGTTACTTGCCGAACCTTCTGTCACATAACCTTCGCGGATTAAAATTGCTTCGGCGGCATTTTGTTCGGCAGCTTGCTGTTTTAATAACACGTTGGCTAATAAGGAGGTAGCTTTAATATTGCATAACGCCCAGCGATTATCCTCAAACGTCACTGCTTTAATTCCTTGTTCCCGTTCCAAAAAAGGCGGAATTAAATTACTCATCGCAAAAACAGTCGGTTGCACAGAAGCTGGAAAAACATGATCCCGTTTGGGTGCGTAACCACGACTAATTTGTAGATAAATGTATTGACTACTTTGGGCATCTAGCAGCGGAGATAATAAGTCATACCATTGTTCTGCACTGTAAGGCAGTTCTAAGTGAATGGCTTGTAAACTCGCTTGCAAGCGTTCGATATGCGCGTTAAACCCTAAAAAGCGTCCCTGATACCAAGGAATCACTTCATAAATGCCATCGCCGAATAAAAACCCCCGATCTAAAACCGAAACTTTTGCTTCGCTTAAAGGCAGATAAGCTCCATTTAGATAAACTATTTGCTCCACGTTATTATTCCATTTTTATCATAACTTTATCGAATAAGCGTTGGAAAAAATTTCCAGCACTCACTGTTTTTAACGCAACTAACGGTTGCTTTGCTAAGGGTTCACCTGCAAAACTCACGTTTAATGTACCGTAGCCCTGACTTTTGATAATAGGGGCAGTAATCTCAGGATTAAGTGCCATCGTGACTTTTAACTCATTGTAATGCCGTCGAAAAATGGTGACATACAAATCATTTGCCAAACCTAACTGCACGGTTTTAGTATTACCCCCCCAAACCCGCACTTCTTTTAGTGTGGTATTGGCTTGATAAAGACGATGTGTTTCATAAAAATTAAAGCCGTAATTAATCAGCGTTTGACTTTCATCCGCGCGGGCTTCAGGGTTTTTTGTTCCCATCACAACCGCAATCAGCCGCATTCCTTCTCTTTTAGCGGAAGTGACCATGCAATAACCTGCTTCATTAGTAAAGCCTGTTTTTACACCGTCCACTGAATTATCGCGCCACAATAATTTGTTGCGATTTTTTTGAGTAATTTTGTTGTAAGTAAATTCTTTTTGCGAATCCCAACGATAATATTCAGGAAATTCTTTAATCAACGCAAAGGTTAATTTGGATAAATCCCGTGCGGTAGTGTAATGATTTTCCGCAGGCAAGCCCATACTATTTTCAAAATGACTGTTCGTCATCCCTAACCGAGCCGCGTTTTGATTCATCATAGCTGCAAAGGTAGCTTCATTACCACCGACGTGTTCGGCTAACGCAACACTGGCATCATTGCCTGATTGAATAATCATCCCTTTGAGCAAATCTTCTACCCGCACTTGTTTGCCCACTTCCAAAAACATTTTAGAGCCACCCGTTTTCCAGGCTTTTTGGCTGATGGTCACTTTATCGTCTAAAGTAAGATGCTTGTTAGCCAATTCGCGATAAATGACATAGGCGGTCATAATTTTAGTTAAACTAGCAGGAGCTAATTTTTTATCGGCATCTTTTTCTGCCAGAATTCGTCCGCTATTAAAATCTTGTAACAGATAACTAGACGCTGCGATAGCAACAGGATTAGGGGGAATAACAGGATTGGCAGCAGAGACTGCAAAAGTGACAAAAAACAGAAAAAGCCCAGACCACAGACGAGAGCTATTCCGATAAGTTAAGAGCATAATTAATTATCCAAATCGACGCTAAAAACTTGGCTATTGTAACACAAGCGGTTTGTTCAAACACAGCCCAGCACTGTGACAGAATCGCAAGATTTAAATTAAACTGTGCTTTTAAAGTAAAAATAGTTTATTTTAACCTCTCCGTCGTTTCTACCTACTTTGCAGGACGCTTAATTCTCCCCTTTTTATGAATCAGTTTCTATCAAATCCTCTTTTTTTGTTCACTCTGCTGTTTATCAGCTTTTCGATTAGCTGTCTTTGTCTTTACTTAGTGTTAAGAGCAACTAAAATCAGCAAAAACCGTCTTGACAGCCTCATTAATGCTGAGAACAGTTTGAAAAAATTAGAAATTCATCGCCAAATGAGTAATATTTTAATTATTTCGCTGACCAATTCAATGCAAACTCAAAGTGCTATCGCGTTAAGTAATGTGTTATTAAGTTATTGTAAATATAAATCCGATGTTTTAACCAATAAAGCTGTTGACAATAGCTTGTCGGCTGAAATTGGTCATGCCGTGCTGGCAATTGAAACGTTAGAAGAAAATCGCGTGGTGTTGGAAGGAAAAATTAGGCAGCTTTATGGGCAGTTGCAATCTCAAATAGAGCTTGGAGAATTAGAACAACGCTTGATTTATGCCCACGCTTTACAGCAAGAAACCGAAATAGAGTTTGCCAGCATGGAAAAAATGAAGCTTAATGTTTTAAAAGTCAATCAAGTGCTGGATGATGTGTTAGTCAAATTACAATAAATTGTTAAACACCTTAAATTCTTTACGACCCTTCTTAATTGAAAAAGAAGGGCATTGCCTTAAGACTATTAGCGTTTAATTTTTAGGGTGTGTAACTTGCGATATAAATGGGTGCGCTCCATCCCAATCGCGGAGGCTAGTTTTGCCACACTGCCAGAATTTTTTTCAAAATGGTACTCTAAATAATTTTTCTCAAATTGTTCTCGCGCTTCTTTCAAGGGTAAATTAAAAAATTCAGGTACCGAGCCAATAAATTTAGGGGTTTGGGCAATAGAACCCAGTGCTGATTTAACCTCGTCTAATTCTATATCATCGCCTGCCCCTAAAATCATTAAGCGTTGCACAAGGTTTTTTAATTCCCGAATATTGCCATGCCAACTGTACAAACGTAAAAAATTTTGCGCAGCAATTGAGAATTTTCTAAAGGGCAATTTTTCTTGGCGCACAAAATAATCAACATAAAACTTTAGCAAACTGGGAATATCCTCACTGTGTTGCCTTAAGGGGGGAATATCTAGCGTGACCACATTGAGCAGATAATACAAATCATGCCGAAAGCGTCCTGCTTTCACCTCCTCTTCCAAAGCGATACGGGTAGACGAAATAACCCGCACATCCACCCGTACTGCGGCACTACCACCGACCCGCAAAAAGGAACTGGACTCTAGCGCACTTAATAAACGCGCTTGCGTGGCTTTGTCCATTCCTGCAATTTCGCCTAAAAATAACGTGCCGCCGTGGGCTTGTTCTAACAAACCTTGATAAATTTTGCCATTTTCTTCTTTGCCAAAAAACTCAACCGCCGAATTTTCAGGCGAAATACTGCCCACCGCGACATCCACAAAAGCCCCATCACGCCGATTGCTGTGATTATGCAAATAGCGAGCATACAATTCTTTGCCCACGCCTGCCTCACCAACAAATAACACCCGCGCTTCGTGTTGCGCCAAGCGTTTCAGTTGGTCTTTGGTGCGTTCTACACACGCACTTTTCCCAACAGGTTCAATGTCCAGCATTAATTGCTGCTTTAACCCTGCATTTTCAAGTTGCAAATAACTGGCTTCTAAGGCACGCGCAACGACTAATAATAATTTAGCCAAGGAAAGTGGTTTTTCTAAAAAATCATACGCCCCTAAGCGGGTGGCTTCCACGGCTGTTTCAACTGAGCCATGTCCTGACATCATCACCACAGGGCAGGAAAGCTGCCCGGCTTGTGACCATTCTTTTAGCAGCGTCACGCCGTCGGTATCGGGCATCCAAATATCGAGTAAAATCAAATTGGGTTCGTGCTGTTTTTTTAACACCCGTGCTGCTTGGGCATTTTCTGCCATTGCCACTTGATAGCCTTCATCGGCAAGAATTTCAGACACTAATTGCCGAATATCAGGTTCATCATCAACAACTAAAATGTAAGGTGGCTGTTTGCTCATCGTTTAAGCTCAGGATTAAAAAAAGGTGGGGCTATTTTACCTGATTAACACAATCTCTGTTACACAGACTAGCGCACAGTGACACTGACTTCGGCAGAAAAGCCTGCTTTTAGCAAACTTAAGTCAGTGCCTTTGGCAAAAGCAATTTTAACAGGCAGGCGTTGAATAATTTTGGTGAAATTACCTGTGGCATTTTCAGAGGGCAGTAAGCTAAATTCAGAACCACTGGCAGGAGAAAAGCTCTCTACCACGCCCTTAAATTCAATTTCAGGATAAGCATCAATTTTGATTTTTACAGGTTGTCCGATACGCATCGCATCTAATTGGGTTTCTTTAAAATTGGCTTCTACCCAAATCTTATTATCTTCGACTAAATAAGCAAGGGTTAAACCAGGACGCACCAATTGCCCTAATTGTACGCCCCGTTTACCAATAACACCGTCAATTGGCGCACGCACTTGGGTATGTGACACATCTAGGTTAGCTAAGGCGAGTTGGGCTTGGGCTTGTTTGATTTGTGCTTGCGCCTCTACCATCTGCACATCAAACGTCGATAACTGCCGCTGTTGTACGGTGTGCATCGCTTGCTGACTTTTTAAATTCGCCGCAGCTTGTTTGGATTGGGCTTTTAGTGCGTCTAACATCTGCACAGGCGCAGAACCTCGCGCGGTTAAAACCTGAAACCTGCGTACATCTTTTTCAAACGGGTCTAATTGGGCGCGAGCCTCCAATACATCTGCCTCCGCTGCACCCAAATGGGCAAGTTGTGTTGATTTCATGGTTTGCAAACGCTTACTAAACGCCAGTGCTGCTTCAACCGCCGCCTCTGCTTGCATCACACGCGCTTGATAATCGCTATCATCAACCGCCATCAGCAAATCCCCTTTTTTTACCCGTTGATTTTCTTCCATTGCCAATTGCGTGACATAGCCTTGTACTCGTGGACTAAGCAACACCATATTGGTTTTTAAATACGCATCATCGGTGGATTCATAACGTTGCCGTTCTTGTAACCAAGCCCGCCCTCCAATAATTGACAAAATAACTACAGCAACGATTAAAACTGGAATCAAAAAACGCTTCATAAACCCTCTTGCTAAACTAAACTGTTTGGTTTATTCTAACTGATACTCTTATTTACGCAATCAAAAGTTTTAAATGTCTTCAGAAGTCCCTGATTCCAAACGACAGAACATTATCAGCGCGGCAACGCAGCTATTTTTAGAATACGGCTCAACCCATGTCAGTATGGATAAAATTGCCCTTGCTGCACCTGTCTCGAAAGCGACGCTTTATAATCATTTTGACAATAAAAATGCCTTGTTAGCTGCGGTGATTGCGCAGTTTTGTGAATCGCTGTTGTTCACAATGAATCAAGCCGTGACCGCTGCCGATACCGTTGAAAATAATTTGTATAAAATTGCGACGGCTTTTGTGAGGTTTATTTTTCGCGAAGACGCAGTGGCTCTGTATCGTTTGGTGATTGCAGAAAGTCACACCTCGCCTGAATTGGGGCAACGGGTGTACGACAGCAGTGCGCAAGCGGTTTTAACCTGTTTAGAAGCTCACTTGAGCCAATTGCCTTCTTGTGTGATTGAACCTGCGTTTGCCGCCGATGCTTTTTTTAGTTTGCTCAAAGGCGACTGGCATTTTCAGTGTTTATTAGGCATAAAATCCTTACCTAATGAAACAGAAAAACAACAACTGGTTGAAAAAGCCGTCGCCTTTTATTTGCAAGGACTGACACTATGTCGCTGAATAAAAATTGTTTTTTGATTGTCTGGCTGATTTTTTCAAACGCCCTTTCTGCCGAAACCCTAGAACAAGCTTGGCAACAGGCGTTAGCCAATAATCATCGCTTAAAAGCCGCCCAAGCGGATACGCGGGTTTATGATGAACAGCTTTATGCCGCTGAGGGGTTGAAATTACCCAGTGTCAATCTGAATACAGGCTATACCCAACTCAGTCAAACCCCGACCGTGAAAGCCAATTTTAATGGGCAGTCCAGTCGGTTTGTAATGGCGCAAGACGGTTATTGGAAAGCCCAAGCTTTAGTGACATTACCGATTTATACCAGTGGACAAATTGAACATACCATCAATGCCGCAGAATCGGCTTTAGAGGCAGCCAAGCAACACGAAGTCAGCTCGGAATTGGAATTAAAAATGCAGGTGGCAGAAAGCTATATTGCGGTCTTGCGGGCAGAAGGCGCATTGACTGTCGCTGAAAAACATCTGCAAAGTTTAACCGCCCATAACAAAGATGCGGTGAATCATTTTAATCAAGGACTGGTGGCGAAAAATGATGTATTAGCGGCCAGTGTTGAAGTGGCAAATGCCCAACAAAAAGTGGTTGCGATTAAAAATCAAGGGGATTTAGCCCGCACCCATTACAATCAATTACTTAGTCGTGGGTTAGCCGTTCCTGTGAAATTAACCGCCAAATTTCCTAGCAAACCTGATGGCTCGCTCAAAGAATTAACCTTAAAAGCACTGAATCAACGCCCTGAGTTGGTGGTGTTATCCGAACAAATTAATGCTTTGCTGCAACAAGCAGAAAGTGTCAGCTCCAGCTTGTTGCCACAATTGGCTCTGACAGGCGGCTATCAATATGAAGAAAATCGTTATCAAGTATATCAAGGAATGTGGATGGTCAATGTCGGAATGCAATGGAAATTATTTGATAACAGCACGCGCCATAAAGAAAGAGCCATTGTTCAGCAAGCGGTTTCATTAAAAGAACAACGTGATGAAATGGCTAGCACGATTCGGTTGCAAGTGCGGCAAGCGTGGTTAGACAGTCAAGAAACCATCCGGCGAATTACCGTCGCACAGCAAGCGATTGCCTCGGCAAATGAAAATAGAGATGTGAGTGTTGACCGCTATCAACAAGGGCTAGCGACCAACACCGATTTATTAAAAGCCCAAGATTTACGCACCTTGAGCGATGAAAACTTAAACAACGCGCGTTACGATGCGGCATTAGCAGTGCTGCATTTGCGTTACGCACTCGGAATTTTATAGTGACAACGGTCAACGAATCAGAAAGAGTCCTCTCAAAGCAAGACTGGCTCGGCTTTTTTAGTATGGCGATTGGCGTTTTCATGGCGGTTTTGGATATTCAAATCGTTGCCAGCTCGTTGCAACAAATTCAAGCAGGATTGTCTGCCTCAGCCGAAGAAATTGCTTGGGTACAAACTTCGTATTTAATCGCTGAGGTGATTATTATCCCGCTATCAGGTTGGTTAGGACGAGTTTTTTCAACCCGCTATCTTTACGTTATTTCAGCAGGCGGCTTTACTCTCGCCAGTTTTGCTTGTGCGTTTGCCTGGAATTTACCCTCCATGATTGTGTTTCGCTGTGTACAAGGTTTTTTAGGCGGCGCAATGATTCCGATGACGTTTACGGTGATTTTCATTTTATTTCCGCCGCGTTTACAAGCCCCGATGAGTATTGTATTAGGACTGATTGTTACCATCGCCCCCACGATTGGCCCCATATTGGGCGGTTATTTAACCGAAGCTTATAATTGGCAAGTGCTGTTTTTAATTAACATTGTCCCTGGGGTGTTAGTGTGCATGGCGGTGTGGCTCTTTGTTGATATTGACAAACCAGACTGGGGATTGCTGAAAAAAATTGATTTTGTCGGCATTTTTCTGATTTGCATCTGTTTGGGCTGTATGCAATATGTATTAGAAGAAGGCTCGCATAAACAATGGTTTGATGATTCGTTGA
>Ga0316608_1001056_pt1 | contig 11428 bp, 8 predicted proteins | sample MIS2016152B_MG_FD_207673 | JGI IMG/M metagenome (GOLD analysis project Ga0316608, IMG submission 207673) | Microbial mat bacterial communities from Middle Island sinkhole, Lake Huron, Michigan, United States - MIS.2016.152B | ecosystem: Environmental > Aquatic > Freshwater > Lake > Sediment... | reverse complement strand
TTGGAACTGAAACTGATGGCTCTGTAGTTTGTCCGTCATCCGTGAATGGTTTGGTCGGCATCAAGCCAACGTTGGGTTTATGGAGCCGTTCGGGAATTATTCCGATTGCCCACTCTCAGGATACTGCCGGCCCAATGGCACGGACAGTTACCGATGCAGCCATTTTATTAGGAGCATTGATTGGCGAAGATGTTGCTGACACTATTACATTGGATGCAAAAGGAAAAACGTTTGCCGATTACACTCAATTTCTCGACAAAGTAGGCTTAAAAGGCGCAAGAATAGGTATTGCCCGAAACTTCTTCGGATTTCACGAACGGGTAGATGCCTTGATGGAAGAAGTTATTAAGAAGCTGAAAACATTGGGAGCCGAAGTTATTGACCCTGCCAATATCGAATTTACCAAAGAATGTGGAGAAGCGGAATATCAGGTACTCCTTTATGAGTTCAAAGCCGATTTAAATAAATACCTGGCTGGTGTTGCTCCTGAAATTGGAATGAGAACCATGGAAGATATTATCAAATTCAACCTGGATCACTCTAACGAGGAACTTCGATATTTTGGGCAGGAAATTATGCTGGAGGCCAATAAAAAAGGACCGTTAACAGATAAGGATTATTTGAAAGCACTTTCTGATTTACGAAAATATTCGCGGGAACTGGGCATCGATGCTACTTTGAAAAAACACTCTCTCGATGCAATAATTGCTCCAACCGGAGGACCAGCTTGGGTGACCGATTTAATTAACGGCGACCGTTACCTGGGAGGCAGCTCTACACCAGCTGCTTGTGCAGGTTATCCTGCTATTACAGTTCCATCGGGATTTATCGAAGATTTACCGGTTGGAGTTTCGTTTGTAGGAAAAGCCTGGAGCGAACCTCAACTTTTAAAATATGCGTATGCTTTTGAACAAGCTACGAAATTTCGAAAATCGCCAAAATTCCTTTTTTAAATTCGATATTTTTATTTAGGGAAATTATGATTAAGCTTGTATTATAAATAAAATCGATTTAAAAAAAAATACATGAAAACTAACCACTTACATTTCAACACTATCCTTTTAGGACTTCTGCTTTTCACTGTTTTTTCATTGTCTTCTTGTAAAAAGGATGAAGTGAATCCCGATTATGTTGGAACCTGGGCTGCAACCGGAAGTTTTAATACCGGGAGCGTAAATTTGGAAATGAAAGACCAGTTTACCCTGTCAAAAGGATCCTATTCAGAAATTATTCTGATAAAAGACCCTGATACCAATAAATGGCTCGAATATATGGCTCAAAAAGGGACGATTTCGGTTACCGACAGCACCATAAATTTCACCCTTTTGGAAGTAGGAATTTCAACCATAGAACCTATTACTTCGAAGCCTACCGGTATTATTACCTATTACAAAAAAGGTCAGACGCAGTATGATATTCTCTTAAGTGAATTTGGATTTGGAGAAACGGTAACTTCAAAATATTCGATTTCGGGTGGAGCTATTACTTTAAAAACCGATTATAATAAAGATGGGGATTATGATGATGAAAATGAATATGCTTCGTACTTAAAAATCTAGCGTTTTATTATTAATCGTTGTTATTCAAATAATTATTAAGCTGGTACGCAAAAAAAAAACGTGCCAGCAATCAAAAAAGGCCATTTACAATTCAATGTCGTTTAGTTAAGAAGTAGGCTTCGACTCCGCTCAGCCTGACAAATTGGTATTTATGTCACACTGAGCGGAGTCGAAGTGTGAATTAATTATTCAATTCCTAAACAAAACGACATTGAATTACAATTCAGCTTTCAGCCCTTTAAAATAGTTCCATAAAGGATCTTCAGGCAGCGGTGCTTCAATAAAAATTTCATCGTGCTTAACCGGATGTTTAAATTTTATGCTTTTAGCATGCAGGAAAATCCCTCCATCTGGATTAGATCGGGCATAGCCATATTTTAGGTCTCCCCGGATTGGGCAACCAATTTTCGCCAACTGACATCTGATTTGATGATGTCTCCCTGTTTCAATCCGAACTTCCAGCAAAAAATATTTGTCAGATGCTCCCAATAACTTATAATGCGTAATAGCTTGTTTTGAAGTTGGTACTTCCTTATCAAAACAATACGATTTATTTTTTTCGGTATCGCGCTTTATATAATGGATCAGTGTATCTTCATTTTTGGGAGGCTGCTGTTGCACAACTGCCCAGTATACCTTTTCGACTTGCCGCTCCTGAAACATCTCATTGAGCCGTTCCAATGCCTTAGAAGTCCGTGCAAATAAAACCACACCACTTACAGGGCGGTCAATTCGGTGAGTAACTCCCAGAAAAACGGCTCCCGGTTTGTTATATTTACGTTTGATATAGGCTTTTACTTTATCTTCAAGTGCTTCGTCGCCTGTTTTATCTTTTTGAACGATATCCGATACTTGCTTATTGATAGCAATAAGATGATTGTCTTCGAAAATTATCTCCATTCCTGTTTGTTAATATTGCTCCTTTTCATTTGGAAAGTCTTTTGTGCGCACATCCGAAATATAATGCTCCACAGCACCTTTAATTTCACTAAAAAGGTCGTGATACCGACGAAGGAATCGTGGCGAAAATTCTTGTGTTATCCCCAGCATATCGTGCAATACAAGAACTTGTCCGTCAACCTGTCCACCTGCTCCAATACCAATAATTGGGATTTTCACAGCAGCAGCAACTCTTCCGCCTAAATCAGCAGGAATTTTTTCAAGTACAATACCAAAACAGCCTAGTTCTTCAAGAAGTTTGGCATCTTCAACTAGCTTTATAGCTTCCGCTTCATCTTTAGCACGAACTACATAGGTTCCGAACTTATGAATCGATTGTGGCATAAGTCCCAGGTGACCCATTACCGGAATACCAGCACTTAAAATACGTACTACCGACTCCCGGATTTCGCTTCCACCTTCCATTTTTACCGCTCCGGCACCGGTTTCTTTCATAATCCGGATGGCTGATTCAAGTGCAACTTTTGAATTCCCCTGGTAGGTACCAAAAGGCAAATCGACTACAACCAACGCCCTGCTTACAGCCCTAACAACAGAAGCTGCATGGTAAATCATCTGATCGAGCGTAATTGGCAGGGTGGTTTCGTAACCGGCCATTACATTCGAAGCCGAATCGCCAACAAGGATAATATCTATCCCAGCTCCATCTAAAATACGAGCCATGGAAAAATCATAACCTGTTAACATGGCTATTTTCTGACCCCGGAACTTCATTTCCTGAAGTACGTGCGTGGTCACTTTTCTTACATCTTTATGAACCGACATATGCTTTTCTTTTTACTGCCATCAAAGGTACAAATAAAACCAATACGACATTTCTGCCATGTTGTCACCTCACCAAACCGGCACATCCGCCAATAAAACCAGTCGTGTCATATTTTCGTTTCAGTTTGACAGTATTTTTGAAATGGCATAATGATTGAATAAGAGAACCTGGATTTAAAAACCAAAGAAAAATTAAACAGACAAAAATATTTAAACATGGGCAAAATTATTGGAATTGACTTAGGTACAACAAATTCCTGTGTGTCAGTAATGGAAGGAAACGAACCTGTTGTTATTGCAAACAGCGAGGGAAGAAGAACCACACCATCGGTGGTAGCATTTATAGATAACGGTGAACGCAAAGTTGGAGATCCTGCAAAACGGCAGGCTATTACCAATCCAAAACATACTATTTACTCCATAAAACGGTTTATGGGCGAAACTTTCGACAAAGTTACCATGGAAGTACAACGGGTACCTTATGTTGTTGAGCGTGGCCCTAACAATACTCCCCGCGTAAAAATTGATGACCGTCAATATTCCCCTCAGGAAATTTCAGCGATGGTTCTGCAGAAAATGAAAAAAACCGCTGAAGATTATTTAGGACAGGAAGTAACTGATGCGGTAATTACCGTTCCTGCATATTTTTCGGACTCACAGCGTCAGGCAACCAAAGAAGCTGGTGAAATTGCAGGTTTGAATGTAAAACGTATTATCAATGAGCCTACCGCTGCTGCATTGGCATATGGGATGGACAAAAAGAACCACGATATAAAAATCGCTGTTTTCGACTTAGGAGGAGGAACGTTTGATATTTCGATCCTCGAACTTGGCGACGGCGTTTTCGAAGTTAAATCGACAAACGGCGATACCCACCTTGGTGGAGACGATTTTGATCAGGTAATTATCGATTGGTTGGCTTCGGAATTCTTAAAAGAAGAAGGCCTTGACCTCCGTAAAGATCCTATGGCACTGCAACGTTTAAAAGAAGCTGCTGAAAAAGCCAAAATAGAGTTATCCAGTGCTACTAACACTGAAATAAACCTGCCATATATTATGCCGGTAAATGGCATACCAAAGCACCTGGTAAAAAGCCTGACACGGGCTCAATTCGAAAAACTAGCAGATACGTTGATCCAACGTACTGTTGAACCTTGCAAACTTGCTCTTCGCGATGCCGGACTCAATGCTTCGGAAATTGATGAAGTAATTTTGGTTGGAGGGTCAACCCGTATGCCAGCTATTCAGGCAATTGTTGAGAAATTTTTTGGCAGAGTACCTTCCAAAGGAGTAAATCCTGATGAAGTAGTTGCTGTTGGAGCCGCAATTCAGGGTGGTGTTTTAACCGGTGAAGTAAAAGACGTTTTATTACTCGACGTTACTCCGCTTTCGTTAGGTATCGAAACCCTTGGCGGTGTTATGACCCGATTAATCGAATCGAATACCACTATTCCTACCAAGAAAACCGAAACCTTTACCACTGCTGCCGATAACCAGTCATCTGTAGAAATACATATTAACCAGGGTGAACGGCCAATGGCTAAGGATAACAAAACTATCGGACGGTTCCACCTCGATGGAATTCCTCCATCACCCCGAGGTATACCTCAAATTGAAGTTACCTTTGATATTGATGCAAATGGTATTTTGCACGTATCGGCTAAAGATAAGGCCACCGGAAAATCTCAAAGTATCCGTATTGAAGCATCTTCGGGCTTAACCGACGCTGAAATCGACCGGATGAAAAAAGAAGCCGAAGCCAACGCCGACAGCGATCGTAAAGCAAAAGAACAGATAGATAAGTTAAATGCTGCTGACAGTTTGATTTTCCAAACCGAAAAGCAATTAAAGGAATTTGGCGACAAGCTCCCAGCCGATAAAAAAGGCCCAATTGAAGCAGCTTTAACCAAACTGAAAGAAGCCCATAAGTCGCAGGATATTGCTGCCATTGATGTTGCAACGGAAGAATTAAACAAAGTTTTCCACAGTGCGTCGGAAGAAATGTACAAAGCCAGTCAGGCAAATGCTTCTCAAAACGGAGGCCCTTCAGACCCTGGTGCTGGACAACAACAGCAAGAGCAGGGAACAGGATCAAAATCGAAAGATCAGGAAGTAACCGATGTAGATTTTGAAGAAGTTAAATAAAGTCGATTAAAAACGATTATCAAAAAATAGGCAAACCGCAGTAAACATATGATTTACTGCGGTTTTTGTTTATATAATTATTGAGTTCGATTTTTACCATTTATTTGTACCATACTATTTGCCATTAAAGTATGCCCATGTGGCAAATGAAAAAGTTCGTCTATGCTCTCTAAGAACAAATCGACAGAGTATTCTCACATAAAAATCTTACTGCATGAAAGAGTTACCCAACACCAAAGTAACCGTTAGGTTTCGAAAGATCGAAGACCGAGAAGAGCTCTTGTTTTCCTAAATAAAAAAGCGGATAGCCAAAGAAATTTAAGCGTTTCCTATGTTTGTAAAATTTTGGTACTTCAACCATAGGATTATCTTTGTACCCGTCGAAAACCCTTACGCTGTTTCCCATCACTTGGGTTTCATCAGTATTCATTCGGCTTACAAGTATGATACTTTTTACCCCGGTCCAGCTTCAAGCCAGCGCATAAGCGAGGTAAGCTTTTCCATCATCGAGTAATTTTGTTAATCATTCATTTCTAAAATCAGTACCCAGTCGTTCCCGTTTTCCAGGTTTCCCGGTGGATCAAATTCGGCAATCTCGGCTTTTCTTAATTTTTGGCCATCAATTACGCTGCCATCACGCGGGCAAAACCAGGAAAGCGTGAATTCACCCCCCTTTAAATTTCCCTGATTCAGGCTGATCGATCTCCCATTGTAACTGTATACCATCAAAAACTTTTCACTACGAAGGGCCACCTGATAATTGTATCGTTCACCCTGATTGGCAATCAGGGACTGATCGGGAACTAATTTTGTAAACTGATATTTCAGCATCAGGTTTTTAAGGTGCTTCATCTGAGAGGCACCAGGACTATTGATGGCCTCTGTCCACGATTGTCGGGCACCATAGGCCCCTGGTTTTCCGTCGGGTTTGTAAAATTGCATCACCGAATTATTTCCATAGGTAAATCCACAAGCTCCTGAAAAAACCGACCAGTAGGCATATCGGCGCAAATCATTGTCGTTCCAGCGGGGTTGAAGCGTATCGTGTAGTCCTTGAGGAATTCCTTCGTATGAAGGTTCACCGTCGAGAGTCGGTTTTACCGGCGACTTCTGATAATCGTTGGCAACATAGCGCCAGTTATCTTCACCATAGCTTGTTTCGTTTCGCGCTGTATCCTGGTCGTATCGGCGATGGCCCGACTGGAACATATTGAAATCGAGCCAGGGCTCTTTGTGAAACCAGGTAGACGATTGTGTCCTCCCAAACGGATGGAAAGTAACCAGATGATCCGGAGCAAACTTTTTAAGCGTTTTTCCAATGGCTTGCCAAACCTGAATCGAATCGCTACCACGTATATCGCCACCGTTCAGCCAAACTACGTTAGATTGGTTACGGTATCTTTTTGCGAGAAATTCGGCGTATTTTTCGGCTTGATCCCTACAAGTATTTCCGGCTTTTACATTCGAACCCCAAACAGGAACCAAACCAATATAAATCCCTTTTTCGGCTGCCTTTTCTAAAACATAATCCACATGGTCCCAATAATCGTATTGCATTGGGTCTTCAAAGGTATTCCCATCAGTAACCAGCGGAGTTGCTATATTCATTTCAATTAAGGCCGAATCGCCATATGAATTTTTTGTATTTAAAGAATGTAATACCATAACCTGAACGACATTGAATCCTTTAGCTGCGCGGTCAGTCAAATACTTTTCAGCCTCTTCACGATTGAGTTTTGTAAAAAGTAGCCAGCCGGTATCACCCAACCAGAAAAATGGATTGCTTTTTTCATCTACAAAAAAACGATGATTTTCGGATACTTTCAAGGCAGGCAGACCTTTTTTTTCTGACTGAACACTTTGTGAACTAGCTCCGATTACTAATGTCAGGACTAGTAAAAACGAAGCAATAAATATTTTTTTCATATAATCTATTTGATCTTTAACATCTGCGATTCCCTGTCAGTCCAGGATGGCTTTTACTCAATATTTTTATATTTCACCACCGCTTCCTGTCCTTTTTCAAGTGTCAGTTCGTATTGTTTGACAGCAATTTGTTTGATGGTTGCGGTTTTGCAAACCGGTTTCGTTTGACTTTTAAACTTCAGGGTTCCAGTTCCTTCATCCGAATTTACTCTGATTTCTTTTGTGCTGCAATACAAATGGATTTTTCCGTTGGGTGTTGGAACATCACCTTCCATCCAAAGCAAATCGCCCAGACAAGGTTCTACTAGATAAGTCTGATATCCCGGAGAAGTAGGTTTAACCCCCAAATAATATTTGCCTAACAGGTAAATTGGGCTGGCACCCCAGGCATGGCAAAGGCTTTTCCCAAACGGACGGCCATACATGGCAAGCAGCTCAGGGTTTTTTTCCTGTGGATTGTATTTTTCCCAGAACGAAGTTGCTCCCAGGTTAATCATACCACCCCAATAGTTGCGTAATTCATCGAGTACATGTTTTTGTTCGCCAAGGGCACACAAAGCTTCCAACTCATAAAAACGCATGTATGGCGTAGTAATTTTTAAAGCATTTGGGTTGAGCAACATATTCTCTTTTACCGCCCTGGTTTTATCCTGGTCGAGATAATCGAACAACACGGCAAACATATTGGTAAACGGGGTTACCTGTGAGCTTTTCACTCCATTCTCACGGTTGTGGATAAAAGCATTTTCCTTGTCGGACCAGAAAGCGGTGAAAAGCTTCGATTTCAGGTCGTAAGCCAATTGGTTGTATATTTTTGCGTTTTCAGCATCGTTCATCAGGTTGGCGCACAAACCCATCGTTTCGAGACTGCGACAAAAAAGCAACTGTTCAAAGCTCACCTCTCCTGCCTTACTCATATCAAAGTCGGCCCAGTCAATAAACACCCAGTCACCGGCCAGACCCTGCATCATCCCGTTTTTATTGCGGTGCGAAAGGCAATACTCCATCAGCGATTTCATACGTGGGTATAATTGTTCAATGAGTTGTTTGTCTCCGGTATATTGATAATAATCGTACACACCCATAAACCAATAGAAAGTGTAATCCATAATGGTATTGATGTGGCTGGTAACTGGATCCTTTCCGCGCAATGCAAAAGTGGTGCGGGTTACCGAGGGTGAGTCAAAAAACAAATAGTAATTCATCAGATAGCTTTGGTATGCATCGCCACTCCACATCCAGCGGTCGCGTTTAATACCATCCATAAAAAATTCGCGAGTAGTCAGATGAAGCGTATATGCCCCAACTTCCCATATTTTATTGAGCTGATCATCGTTGCAACGAAAACTACCTTTGTATTCAAGTGGAAGATACTCATATAACATCGACAGCGAATCGTATGTAAGCGAAGTTTCTTTTTCAACATAAACATACCGGAATGCTTTTGAGCCGGAAACATTAAAATCCTGAGCCGAAGGATGATCAACAGGAATACGGTCCAGCGTTTCGCAATAATCAACCGACAAAGCTTCTTCGGGTGATTCACCGTAATAGATATTCAAAGTGCCACTTCCTTTCAGCCCATTAAATTGAACGTAACCAAAAGTTTCTTTCCCGAAATCGTAAAGTGTACCGTTATTCCTTTTTTCGCTTGAAACAGCAAACATGGGTTGGGTTGCCAATTTGAAACGTGAAGGAGGTGTGTCGGGCGAATTAAAATTCCATGATGCCGCGTTTAGATATACTGTGCCTGAAGAAGTATCGGAGGCCTTGCCCGATTCATCAATCCATTCCTTATCTTCGAAGGTAACCTGCCAGGAATTATCCGACTGAATGGTTTTACCATCGATATAAATAGCAGGAATACCAGCCTGATTGTGTACTTTAATGTTTAGTGAATGTTTTCCGGCGGGAATGGTTACATGTTGCGGAGAGCCAAAAAGCAATTTGCCGTCGAGTTTAACATTATACTGGCCTTCAACCTCTATATGAATGGTTTCTTCTGCTGCCAGATCAAGCTTTTTAGAGAATTCTACCAGTACAAAATGACTATCCATTTTCCAGAAAGGAGGGAGAAAAGTCCCGCGCTCAGTTCGACGGTTTTGTACCTGATTTCCCAGCCAGATGTCGTAATCGCCCGGATACCAGATCCAGGTAGCCTGTTGAGCCTGCGTAAACTCACATGAAATAATTGAAACGATACCAACTAAAACCAGAATGTAAACCTTTAATATTTTCATACAATTCTAATTAAATACACAACGTTGCATCCGTTTGGCAAAATCTTTCAGAAACTCTACACGCCATTTGTTCACCGTTTTAGCACCAATATGTTCTCCTTCTGCAAATTCCGGGTTGGGAGTATCGGTCCACCAATTCGGATATTTTGAAGATGGATGGTTAGCCAATTCAGCTGGTGGAATATAAGCAATTATACTTCCCGTTTCCCCATTTAAACTGTTAATGTTGCTTTCAATTTTAAAATCAAATGTTTTGGCACTTTTGGGAGAAAAACGAAACCTCACTTTACCATCTCCCAAAAAATATCCGGGTAAAGCCTGATTTTCAACAAGAAGTTTTGCTTCTGGTTTTTCCGGTAGATCCCCTTTCAGCGACAGGGCGATTTCAAGAATTGAAAACTCCTGAATACTGTCGGATTTCGAAGGAAGTATGTCGAATAAATAAAATGGACGTTCCCATGCTTTAATGTATTGCCCGCCCCAGTTTGGAAGCGTCGGGTCTTCAGGATTTGGGCTGTTAAGCAGCCAGGCCAGCGATGGTGTGTCGCCCATTTTAATGGTGCCACCCAATTGAGTCATAAAAAAATTTCCCATGTGGCCTTTGTCTTTTATGTATTTTCCCGGAAAACCAGTATTGCTCCATTCGCCGTCCTGATTTCCGCCGGTAAACCAACCCCGGTAAGTTGCATTCGATTCAATAATCCATAGCTCAGGAAAATTATCAGCGATGTATTGGTAAGCGTTGGGAGTCCATTTCTTATTGGGTCCGCCGATATAGTATATCCGAAGTTTGGGTAAAATATCCGGAGCATCGTGTAAAGCCTGCGCCAAATCTTCAATTCCTCCCCAAACCAAAATATATAATGGCCGGGAGTCGTCTTTCCGGGCACAATTTACAATCCATTCCGAACCTTCGGTGGGTTTGTCAAAGCCCGCATATCCGGCAACATCAATTGCCCCCTGTTTCGTAATTGACCGAAGTGAATCGGGTGAAGGATATTTTTCAGAATAAGTTTTCAGGCTGGGATAATCTTTTTCGTATTGATCGATTACCTGAAGGATATGCTCTTTTCTGCCGGGACCAAAAGGCGATGAAATCAGGCCCTCAATTTCAAGTGTATCAGCATACAGAAAAAGATGAACCATTGACTGGAAATCATCTGGATCCGTTCCTCCAATATCGGTCGAAACAATAACACGATACTTAGATTCTTCCAATTCTGACTCGTTTTTGTCCCTCTTTTGAGCGCTGCACGAATTGAATAACAAAATGCCTGAAAGCAGGAAGACGCAAAGAGTTATAAGTTTTTTGATGCTATTCATTACTGAATTTATTTCACATTAATAATCATCCTTTTATAGCGCGTTAGCCGGGGAGAACCATGATCGGTTACCTCCAGAATAATATGAATTGTTCCCACTCCGGGAGACATTACCCGCGATGTTGGTACTGTAAACCATGCCTTTTGCTGATCAAAATTATTTATCGCTATTGGCAGACCGCTTCGTGCGTTTGAAACAGAGAATGTCCCGGCTTCGCTGTAGCAGAACCAATTGTAAGATAGAGCATCGCCATCGGGATCGGCTGAACCAACTGCGTTTAATTCAATACGGTCGCCTTTTTTTGCTTCCAGATATTGGTCTTGCTCAGTTTTTACCACCGGCGGATGGTTTGCTTTTTCAACCGGCTGGATAGTCCAGTCCATGCGGGCAGCAAAATCGTTTTGATAGGCTTCCCGCCAGCGCCAGATAGTTTCGTGGTTGCCATCGTGCCATCGGCCATCCACGCCAAAAACTTCATCGTCGGCATCGCTCCAGAATGGACGTGTTTCA
>Ga0316608_1001055_pt1 | contig 11439 bp, 13 predicted proteins | sample MIS2016152B_MG_FD_207673 | JGI IMG/M metagenome (GOLD analysis project Ga0316608, IMG submission 207673) | Microbial mat bacterial communities from Middle Island sinkhole, Lake Huron, Michigan, United States - MIS.2016.152B | ecosystem: Environmental > Aquatic > Freshwater > Lake > Sediment... | reverse complement strand
TTGTGAATCCATTAGCGTATGCCAGAATTGGATCGGTAACACCCTTTCGTCTTTTGGATCGGGCATGAGCACCGCCGATCGCTCTTTTCCCAGGAAAACTGCTGCCGACAGCGATCCCGAAGCTCCGGATCTACTGAAACTCAACTTAAGACAAGCGTTTCCCTTCTAGAAAACTCTAGCTAACTCCCTGATTTCCGACCAGGGGAACATACTACACCAGAGGCTTTTGCTCCATGAGTCACGACCAATTAAATAATAGGGTGGCTGCTCCTTGTATCATCGATAGGGGCATTGTTGTCAACAAACGCGATATCCAAAGATTGCTGTTTGATTTAGGACGTGTCCGCTACCTTCACATACAGGATGGCAAGATTTACAGCGAAGGAGAAGGTTATGTACTCGAAGTCTTCGCGAACCCCCACCGTTCCACCATGATTGCCAATCATGCTCTTTATTTGAATGTTTTCAGTTTTGATTATCTGGAACTCAAACAGTCCGCGGAAGAGGGAGCTTATTTTGACCTAATTCAAGATGGACGACTGTTGCGGTTAATTCCCCTCTCCAATCCTTTACAAGAGCAAGTCGCCCGGAACTTAAATGCTGCTGCTTTGGATGCTGTAGTCGATCAGGCACTCTCAGGTAACTGGGATTTTCAATTGGATGACGACGATTCACCGTTTTGAAGCATGATAGATAACGGAAATAGTTAATGGCTAAGGTCACAATCAGGAATTAGCCATTTTTTGATGGCTGATTTGCGATTTTAGATTAAAATCACTAATCAATCTAAAATCTAAAGTCTCAAATCTAAAATTGCTTCATGTCCGAAAAATTTTCTTTTCAATGTCAGGCTAATTGCAGCCATACCCAAGCGCGTGCAGGGGTTTTTCACACTCCTCACGGTGTTGTAGAAACGCCTAAGTTTATGCCGGTGGGGACGCTGGCTAATGTCAAAACTCTCACGCCGGCACATCTTAAGGATGCTGGCTCTCAAATGGTTTTGGCGAATACCTATCACTTGCACTTGCAGCCAGGGGAAGCTATTGTGGCCGGGGCCGGCGGATTGCATAAATTCATGGCTTGGCCAGGCCCGATTCTGACGGATTCGGGCGGCTTTCAGGTGTTTAGCTTGAGCCAAATGCGGACTATTTCTGATCAGGGGGTGACTTTTCGTTCTCCCCGCGATGGCCGTATGATTAATTTGACACCGGAGCGATCGATCCAAATCCAAAATGAGTTGGGTGCGGATGTGATTATGGCTTTTGATGAGTGTCCCCCTTATCCGGCGACGCGGGAAGCAGTGGAAGCTGCGACAGACAGAACTTACCGCTGGCTGAAACGCTGCATTCAAGCTCACTCGCGCCCTGATCAAGCTTTGTTTGGAATTGTGCAGGGGGGTGTTTTCCCGGATTTGCGATCGCGCGCAGCAAACCAGTTGGTAGATTTAGATTTACCAGGTTACGCGATCGGCGGGGTAAGCGTCGGGGAATCGGGGGATTTGATCGCAGAGATTGTGAAGGTGACAGCGCCACTGTTGCCGGCAAATAAGCCCCGTTATTTGATGGGGATTGGGACTTATCGGGAAATGGCGCTGGCGGTGGCTAGTGGCGTAGATCTGTTTGACTGCGTGATTCCGACTCGGCTAGCTCGTCACGGTACTGCTTTGGTTGGGGGGGGACGTTTGAATTTGAAAAATTCTCGGTTCCGGGAGGATTTTTCTCCGCTGGATGAGTCTTGTCCTTGTTATACTTGCCAAAATTTCAGTCGGGCTTATTTGGCCCATTTGGCGCGGGCTAACGAAGTGCTGGGATACACTTTGTTGGCGATTCACAACGTGACTGAGTTGATTCGCTTTACCCGGAGGATGCGGGAGGCGATTTTTGCCGATCGATTTACTGAGGAGTTTGCTCACTGGCTCGCACCTATGGTCGATCGATCGTGATTGCCTTTGCTTAAGATATGCGACAATTATTAAAATTGTTTTGGATAGGTAGGTTGATTCATGGAAGCTGCATTACTTTTAGCAAAGCTGCCCGAAGCTTATGCGATCTTTGACCCTTTGATTAATGTTTTGCCAGTGATTCCCGTGTTTTTCTTGCTGCTGGCTTTTGTTTGGCAAGCGGCTGTCGGATTCAGATAACTCTGATTTTATTAAAAACAGGGGCAATTCCAAAATTGTCCCTGCTTTTAGCTGTTGAGTTTTTGGGCTGATCTCGTTTACGGTTGTTTTGGAATTATTTAACCGCAGAGAGCGCAGAGAGCGCAGAGAAAGAGCAGAGAGAGATCAATAATTCCGATATGTTATGTTTAGCCCCCGCCGATCGCCTTTTTAAAGGCCGGTCTTTCTGAAATTCGCTTCATGTAGTCTAAAACCGCCGGATCAGCGCTGAGGTCTAGTTTTAGCATCATCGGAATGTAGTTTAAAATTGCTCCGACTGCTGCGTCGGCGACACCGAATTCATCGCCCATCAAAAACGGCTGTTTCTCGAAGATTTCATTTAACGGTTTTAACAATTTGGGAGTTTCGCGATCGCGAGTTGCTTCGGCAAATATTCCCGTACCCAGTGTCGCGTTAGCAAACATTACCCACTGCACGACTTGAGCTTGTTGCTCCAAAGTCTCCGGCATTTTACCATGTTTTTGAGCTGGATTGTAGCATTTTTGACCTTGGGCGGAGCGAAGCTCTGGGATTGGGAATAACGAAATTCAACTTTCAACGGTCAACTTTTCAACCGTCAACAATTACCCATTCGTAATAACTGGCAATTCAGTTAAGTGCAAAAACAAGATTCTACTACCAATAAAAATTAAAATTGCTCCGCCCAACATCTCTATTTTATTGGCAAATAAATTGCCGCATTTGTGACCGATAAACACACCGGCAAATGCTAAAAAGAAAGTAATGAATCCTATGGCAGCCACCGCAGGAGCAATAGAATCTTTCAGTACAGCAAAGCCAATTCCCACTGCTAAAGCATCTATACTTGTCGCCACTGACAGCGTGATTAAAGTACCCGTATCCAGGGGATTGAATTTCTTTTCGCATTCGTCGTTTTGCAGGGATTCATAAATCATTCTACCGCCAATGAAACTCAAAAGCCCGAAAGCTATCCAATGGTCGATCGCAGATATCAAGAAACTGAAAGTCAGACCGATCGACCATCCGATTACCGGCATCAAAGCTTGAAAACCACCGAAAAATAAAGCAATTTTTAAAGCTTTATTGACTTTCATGTGTTTAATTGCTAAACCGCTGGAAATCGAAACAGCAAAAGCATCTGCTGCTAATCCCAAGGAAAGTAAGACGGTAGTGGCTGCATCCATTTTTTGTGAACTTTTAATGTTATGGGTAAAGTATTGCTCTTAATTTTTAACTGGGTCAAAAACCCGGTTTCTGTGTCAATCTCTCGGTGCATGATTTTTCGGAGAAACCGGGTTTTTTGCCTGAGTCCTAAACTCTCTTTAACACTTTACACTAAATTTTTCTGAAATTGCATTTTTCTCATAATTCATTCATTTTTAAATCACATTTATTTCATAATTTGCGGGATTGAAAAAAGTTGTACCAAGCTGTATTATAGGAAGAGTTATCAACTAGCAGAATTGACGATGCCGGAATCTAAACCATACCAACCATTGCTACTCAGGTTACTGCACGGGGTTAACGCTGCGATCGCCCTTTTAGCAATCATCACCGCATTTCTGGTGTACAATACTTACGACGGGCGCTTCGGAAAAGTGCCAGTGCCCCAGATTGCAGATATTATCGGGATTCATGGGACTTTTGGCAAGCTGTTGATTTTAGGGGTAATGCCGGCTTTTGCTTTGTACAGTTTCCACAGGGGCCAAAAACGCTTGGTACAGCCGGATTCTTTTGGGAAATTGACACAATTCGGAAAACCGATTTGGTGGTACAGTTTGCATCGGATTGTGAATACGCTGATGTTGGTGGCGATGACTTTTTCGATCGCCTCTGGGAGTATGGTTAAGGAAGAATGGCTACCGGCTGGGGAATTGACAAAAGTTTGGTATTATTTGCACGCTTCTGGGTGGATAATATTAGTATTGTGTCTGGCAATGCACTTGTTGATGAGTGCAAAGGTGGGGGGTTTCCCGTTGATTTTGTCGATGTTTGATTTCAAGAATGTTAAGGGGAATAAAGCAGGGGAAGGGAAATAAAGCAGGGGGAAAATCAGGAAATTTGTTTGATATTTGAGGTGGAATTTGAGCTATGAAAAAAAATCTTATTCTGATATTTGTGGAAATCTTGGTGATGGGAGGTTGGGTGTTTGCATTGGTTGCACCGCTGTTGTTTCCCTAACCAGGGGAATGGTTTTTGTGAATAATTTATTGCTCAATAAAACGGATGCAGCGAATCAGAGAAGGAGTCAAATCCTGGCTGCTAATCTATCCACTACATCCCTGGGCTAATGCGATGCTAAATTTCCGCTGATTTGAGAGTGAAAAATTATTTAATTTACAACTCTGTCAAACCTGAAAACTTATTCATTTAAAGAACTTTGTGAGTGTGTTCGTGTTGTTTTACATTGTCTTCAGTGCGAACAACGCGCTGGGTATTGAGAACTCTTTTGCGTTCTAGGGAATAAGAAAAGTCGCTGCGAACTGTTCCCAAAGGAATGTGAGATTGAGCTTGCGGGCGGATTTTGTAAGTGCGGGCGGCTGCGATCGCCCGAAAGCCAAATTCTTCGCAAAACTGAGCTGATGTGGGGAATTCGGGCAGCATTTTGGGTGCTTCACCGTCGATCACTGCCCCTAAAGTTGTCCCGCAAATCATTTGATAAGATGTGGGAATTCCCTTGACAATTGCTTCCAAAGCTGCTGAGGGGATAGCTTCAATTACTTGTACTTGGAGAACTTCACCTTCTTCTTTGACGAAGCAAGTGGCCAAACCAACTGCTACATAGTCGGAGGTGCAGAGATCGGGAGCGTTGGGATAAACTGTTGCAGTTGTCATATAAATCTTTTGAGTGGGAGTTCAAAACCTGGAGCGAAAAGTCAAACCGCTGAGAGTCGATCGGACCTGTGTGTCGATCGTACCACATCAAGCTAGATGGCGGATAATTCGGCAAGGATTCCCCGCAGCCACGACGTTTGCGGGGATATTTTTGACAACAACACTGCCGGCACCGATCGTGCTACGATCGCCGATCGTGACTCCGGGGCAAATAATACAGCCGCCGCCAATCCAAACATTATTTCCAATGTTAATCTCGCTGGCGAGTTCTCTGCCAGAAAGTCTAATTTCCGGGTCAGTGGGGTGAAAAGCGGTGTAAATTTGCACTTGTGGGCCGCATAGTAAATTTTCGCCGATGTTAACTCGATTGCAGTCGAGAATCACGCAGCCAAAATTCATGTACAAGCCATTTCCAGCATAAATATTGCTCCCGTAGTCGCAGTAGAAAGGTGGCTCGATTTCAATTTTCGGGCCTGTGGCACCGAATAATTCGGCGAGAATTTCTAATCGCTTGGACGGTTCGTCTTCGCGGGTAGAATTGTAGATTCTGGCGAGGCGACGAGCTCGCTGGCGTTCTGCAATCAATTCTTCATCGGTGGCTAAATACAACTCGCCGGCTAACATTTTCTGTTTTTCGGTTTTTTCCATAAAATTTAGCAACATTCCTCAAGCTACAAACTTGCTGCTGTAGGGTGCGCAGTGCGCACCGGAAATTCTGCGATTTTAAAGCGAAGGTTTTGACTGCAAACAAACAGCTAAATCCAGATTGGCTAATTGCTCAAAAGCTCGATCGATCGCACTTTTTCCCCGCAAAAAACCAGTATTTGCGCCCGGACAAATATAATGTAGAGTTTCCGGCGAAAATCGATCGATGATTAACTGAACGCTGTTAATTTGCCTGGGCCAGTGAAAAGTTTTCGCTGTCCGCAACGGTTCTGGCCTACCTTCTCGGTTGGGGAGCAAGTGTCGGCCCGCAAACAGCACTCCGCCATTGCGGGTATCATAGAGACAGGAGGAACCGGGAGAGTGGCCGGGAGTCCAAAATACGAAAGTTCGATCGCTTAGGGCAAATTCTCGCTCAAAAGCCGTCACCTTCAATCCCGGTAGCAAATAAGCTTCCTGCTCTTGGATCAGGATATCGCAGCCCGTGTCTGACTGAATCTCCCGCGCCTTGCCGATCGCGCCACGGTGCGTCAGAAACAGCAGTCGCACGCCGCCACGTTCCCGCAAAAAGGTTTGATTAGTTTCATCCCAAGCGGGACAATCCACCAGGATGTTAGTTTGGTTTTCTACAATGAAATAAGCAGTCGCACCCAAGGTATCCCGGTTAGGCGGGAAAGCAAAGATATTTTCCAGTACGGGCTTGGGCTGTTTGGAGACGGGACTCTGTTGTTTCAAGGAAGTATTAAGCAGGGACTGAGATAAATATTATGTTGTTTTTATTATGGTTGTTCGTATTGGGACTAATTTCCTACTATTTGTTGGAACAAAACATCAGTCGCATCACCACAACTCCGGTGTGGCTGCTGTGGCTGGTAATCATGTCGCCGGCACTGATTTGGAGCGCTTGGTTGTTAGTTCACGGCGCGAGCAAAACTGCACCGCCAGAGTGGCTAATTATACCTTTTGTAGTTTGCCCTGTTTTGTACTGGCTATTGGTAATGTTGGGGCGGAAAGAAACTGCCAGCGAAACTCCTGAAGTAGCAGCCGGTGATGGGACTGAACCTTCCAAGCCACAGCCACCGGTGCGCCCGGTTAATCAAGCGGAAGAAGCAAGTTTGCGAGACTGTTTTCCTTGGTCTATTTATTTCTTGCAAAATTTAGAATTTCGGCCGCAGGCGGTGATTTGTCGCGGACAATTGCGGACGAACCCGGAGGCGGCTTATCAGGCTGTTCGGGAGAATGTCGAGAGGCATTTTGGTGATCGCTTTTTAGTAGTATTTCAAACGAGTCTCAGCGGTCAGCATTTTTTTGCCATAGTTCCCAATCCCAGCTACCAAAGGGGCGAAAATCCTGTCAAACCAGAATCTTTGACAAGACCATTTTTTGCTTTAGCTTTGTTGCTAATTACGCTATTTACAACCACAATTGTGGGGGCGCAAATCGCCGGAGTTAGTGAAAAAGTTTTGCAGTCTAACCCGTTAATGTTAACGAAAGGTTTGCCTTATGCGATCGCCCTCATCACAATTTTGGGAATTCACGAATCGGGACACTATTTAGCTGCCGTATTTTACAGAATTCGGACAACTTTGCCTTATTTTATTCCCGTTCCCTTTTTCCTGGGAACCTTTGGCGCATTTATTCAAATGCGAAGTCCGGTTCCCAACCGCAAAGCTTTATTTGACATTAGTATTGCCGGGCCATTGGCGGGTTTAGTGGCAACAGTACCTTTGTTAATTTGGGGCTTGTACCACTCTACGATTGTACCGCTATCACAGAAGTCGGGAATGTCAAATTTTGAGTCTTTCAATCCCGATTTTTCGCTGCTGATGACTCTGTTGAGCAAGTTAACTTTAGGCGGTGCTTTAAATACAGAAACTGCGATTAATTTGCATCCGGTAGCAATAGCGGGTTATTTAGGTTTGATCGTGACAGCGTTTAATTTAATGCCGGTGGGACAACTCGACGGCGGGCACATCGTCCATGCGATGTTCGGTCAACGGGCAAGTATGGCGATCGGGCAATTTGCTAGACTTTGTATGCTGCTGCTTTCTTTCTTGGAACCGGGTTTGTTGCTGTGGGCAATTATTTTGTTTTTGATGCCTCTCAACGATGAACCGGCGCTGAACGATGTTAGCGAATTGAACGATTGGCGGGATTTTTTGGGCTTGGTGACGATCGGGCTTTTGTTAATTATTTTGTTACCCGCGCCCCGGATACTGGTGCAGTGGTTGAATGTTTAGATTGATTTAATTATTGACATTAAGGCCATAGATGTGCTAGTGGTTTTCCCAATTATGAGATAGATTCACCCACTGCAAGTGCAGCCCTAAGTGCGATCGGCTAGATTTGCTAGCTAGTAGCTAGGTAAATTGAGAAGTCGATTCAAAGGAATCGACATTTCAAATTTAATTCAATTGACCCTAATCCCCTCGTGGTTGACCTAATCAACTGGTCCATGTAATAAAATTAAAATCGAGCCATGAATATTTTTGTACTTTCTTCACGGGCGTTATCGTCAACCGTATTCTGGGACACAGTTTTTGAATTAGAAAATATTGTTGTACGAACCTGCAACGCACAACTTTTGACACCATCGGCTCGCGATGTAATCCAGTGGTCATCTAAACTTGATCCAGTAGCCGATCGAATAGTCCGTAAAGCTGTTAAGTCTACTACAGGTTTATATAAGTTACCACCTTTACCTGAATTGTCGGACAAACCCAATGTTTTATTGATGATTGGTATCTCAGGAGCCGATCTGGAACTACTCTCAAGTATACCTAAATGGAGGGAGCGTTTTGATGTTGTCATCGCTTATATTTTCGATTCTTGGGAACCGGCAATTTATTCAAAAAATGTCTATCATTTAGATCATTTATTCGTTGCACTTCCAGAAGTTATAGATGAGTTGAAGCAAAGATTTGGGATTCCAGTATCGCTAATCCCCTTTGCTGCTGATGTTCTCACTCAGGGTTCCTGTCAACTGAAGCGTTCCATAGATTTAACTAGCTTTGGGCGCATACCCTCACAGTATGACACTGTGTTTTGCAATAAATTCAATCAACCTGGTTCCGAACAAATTTACTATAAATCTACGCCCAGAACAGGAGAGCAATTTCCGAAATTGCCTTACGAAATGCGTAAAGACGAGTCAGATACTCTGATGCTATTTCACATTCTCAGACGTAGTAAACTCACCTTAGCATTTGACACGCTCTATCCTGGTATGCGTCAGTTTCCTTACTCGTTTATTACACTGCGTTGGTTTTACGGTACTGCGACGGGCGGTGCAGTGGTTGGGAAGCGTCCGACTACCCCTCTAATGGATGAGTTGCTGAATTGGGAAGATGCTACTATTGAATTACCCGATGACCCGCAAAAAAGTGTTGAATTCATTAATGAACTTTTACTGGACGAGGTGAGGCTTAATTCTATCTACAAACGCAATTATGTTGAGAGTTTAGCTCGTCACGATTGGAGACATCGGATTCAGAGTATGCTGGAAGCTGTGAAAATTCCCCTACCCCAGGGACTGCTGGAAGAATTGTCACAGATGAAGATGATTCATGACAAAATGGTCGGCAGATTTTAGATTTGGGAGACGACTTAGTTTTTTGATAATTTGAAAATCCAGCCAGTCTCGATGGCGAATTTGACATTGTTTCCTCTTGATAAAATAGCTGAATTAAAAAGTTTAATTAAGGGAAGTTCAACCTTGAGGACGAAAATTAATTAATTGTAACAATACTTTGGTAGGATCTAGTCTGGCCGCTAAACACCCCATAACTCAAATCGACGACATGAGCCAGCATCCAGACCGCATTGCCCCTCACGGCGGCATCCTGGTCAACCGCATTGCCACATTAGACCAAAGACAGGAATTTTTCGACAAAGCAGAGGCCTTGCCGCGAATTCAGCTTTCTGAACGATCGCTCTCTGACTTGCAAATGATTGCGATCGGCGCCTTCAGTCCCCTTTCAGGGTTCATGGACGAGGCGAATTATCGATCGGTCGTCAAAAAAATGCGCCTCTCCAGCGGCCTCCCTTGGTCAGTTCCGATCACCCTCTCAGTCAGCGAAGAAGTCGCAGCCCCCCTCATCGAAGGCAGATTAGTACGCCTCGACTCCACCGAAGGCACATTTGTCGGCGTATTAGAACTAACAGAAAAATACCGTTACAGCAAAGAAGAAGAAGTTCTCAACGTCTATCGCACCGACGATCTTAAACATCCGGGCGTCCAGGTAGTAGACAAGTCCGGGCCCGTTAACCTCGCAGGCCCAGTTTGGCTGCTGGAACGCGAACTCGATCCCCGGTTTCCCGAATACCAAATTGACCCGGCGAAATCGAGAATACTGTTCAAAGAAAGAGGATGGAAAACTATAGTCGGTTTCCAAACCCGCAATCCCATCCACCGGGCTCACGAATACATCCAAAAATGCGCCTTAGAAACAGTAGATGGCTTGTTTCTTCACCCTCTAGTCGGGGCGACTAAAGACGATGACATCCCCGCTGACGTGCGGATGCGTTGCTATGAAATTCTGCTAGAAAAATACTATCCCCAAGACCGGGTAATTTTAGCGATCAATCCCGCCGCGATGCGCTACGCGGGGCCGCGGGAAGCAATTTTTCACGCTTTAATTCGCAAAAACTACGGCTGCACTCACTTTATTGTCGGGCGCGATCATGCTGGAGTTGGCGATTATTACGGTACTTACGATGCCCAATACATTTTTGATGAATTTGAGCCCTCTGAATTGGGAATTGTGCCGATGAAATTCGAGCACGCTTTCTATTGCACGCTGACGGAACAAATGGCTACAACTAAAACAAGTCCCAGCACTCCCGAACAGCGGGTGCATTTGTCGGGAACAAAAGTGCGGGAAATGCTGCGTGCGGGAAAATTGCCGCCTCCGCAGTTTTCTCGCCCGGAAGTCGCTGCTGAATTGGCTAAGGCAATGAATATTTTCAGTTATGAAATTTAAAAGTCGAAGTTGGCTGTTTGCAGCGGTTAAGCCTCGACATTCTGATGAAAATATAAGCTCATAACGGGACGGTCAGGAATCACAAATGGGACTCAAGCGGCGAGAATTTTTACAGCAAGCTGGCTGGGTGCTGGCAGCGCTGGGAATCAGCGAGGCTGGGTGGGAGCGGTTGGGAGATCGCTACCAAAACGCCCTAGCCCAGCCGACAGCGCGCAAATTAGCCCTGTTGGTGGGGGTCGATCGATATCCCGACTCGCCCCTCCACGGCTGCGTCACAGATGTGGAATTGCAGCGGGAATTACTGATATATCGCTTTGGGTTTCAACCCTCGGACATTCTGACTTTAACTGATGCTCAAGCTACTAGGGAAAACATCGAGACGGCTTTTGTGACTCACTTGACTCAACAAGCAAAACCCGGAGATGCGGTAGTTTTTCACTTCAGCGGCTGCGGTAGTCGAGTCAGTTTGGGCGATTCTCCCGAAGTCATGCACAACAGTTTGGTGCCGGCCGATGATGTTTTGCTGTCAAAAGCCGATCGCACCGTCAACGATATTTTAGAGTCCACATTGCTGCACCTGCTGCGATCGCTCGCGACGGAAAGTGCGATCGCTATCCTCGATACCAGCTACATCTATCCGGGTTCTGACAAAAAGGGCAACTTTCGCATTCGCACCCGCCCCCGCCCCTTCATCGGGCTGCCAAGCCTCGCAGAATTAGCTTTTAGAGAACAGATCCAATCCCGCATAAATAACCATCCTGGGGGCGCGATCGTACTTGCGGCCGCCGCCCCTGATCAAGTCGCCGCCGAACAAGCGTG
>Ga0316608_1001054_pt1 | contig 11440 bp, 31 predicted proteins | sample MIS2016152B_MG_FD_207673 | JGI IMG/M metagenome (GOLD analysis project Ga0316608, IMG submission 207673) | Microbial mat bacterial communities from Middle Island sinkhole, Lake Huron, Michigan, United States - MIS.2016.152B | ecosystem: Environmental > Aquatic > Freshwater > Lake > Sediment... | reverse complement strand
TTTAATAGCTAATAATTCAAAGCATCGCTTTTTTAATAACTAATCTCATGAAAAACAAAAAACCCACTTTCAAAAAATCCAGCTTCATCATAATCGACATGATTTTTAATGTCGGTACAATTTTGGCGCTTCTTGGCGTAATCTTTACGCTATTATCATTAACAAACTTCTATTAGCAATGAAACAGATACATTTTCGAAGAAATCATGAATTTTTAACCAAAACCACAACATGAAACAAATTCATATTACAGTACCGGACGACCTTTACAATGCAATCTATCAATCAAAGGGAGCTTTATCGCTCCCTATGCAAATCAGAATAGACTTGTATAATAAATATATGAGGAAAACCTCATTAAAATCCTTAACAACACAAAATGAATAAACAAAATATATTCAAAGCAGTTTTTTTAGTACTTTTCACGACCTTGGTGGCGTTTTCTATCGCAAAAGGTATGAATACACCAGAACAAGAATATAAAGACCTACAAGCTACGCTAGACAAAGAATTAATTCAAGCGTTTGACGCTCAGGATCGGATGCTGGAATTCATGGAAAAAAGAAAAGCGGAGACCGGAGAATATAACGAGGCGGAGAAATACAAGCAGATGCGATTGAATCGCTCTAATTGGAAAATCACTTTTTAGTGTCGGCAGGAGCGGAGCAACGAGATGAAGTTGTTCCGCTTTTGTCGTTAAAAACAAAAACAGAACCGACTCAAACAAAAGCACCTTACATACAAGACGGAGGATACAAGAATGAAAGAATATCCTACGCTTGGGAAGTTTCAAACCATGACAAGGATTTCATACTCCTTCTTAATTCAGAAAACGGAGCATGGAGTGAAACAACAAAATCCGGAATACGATACTGGAGAGATGGAAAGTATTATGAAGACTCAGGCATTTGCCAGATTTCTACATACTACCACCCAGAAATAACAAACCATAAACAATTTCCAGACTACAAATTCCAGATAGAGCAATGTTACAAACTTTATAAATCCGGAACCAGATTTTATGGCTGGGAATTCCGACACCTACGAGGACGTAACCTAATCTTTCCACAATGATTCTATCAATAACCGCTTTCATATTAACATCCACACTTCCAACGGAGTGTGGAGATGCTTGGGGATGCTACGGAATAAAAGAAAAGCAGATTTACATAAACACAATTACACCAATGAGTGAACGGAGGTATATTTACCAACATGAGCTTGGTCACAGTACCTTTTTTGAATTAAAACCTTACCAGCGTAAAATTTGGGAGTCACAAATGAGTAAAAATCCATATTGTTCTACGGAATATGGCTATTCTCTTCCAGATGGTACGGAGTGTTTCGCAGAAGTTTACGCAGAAATAACTACTACAAAAGAGAACAACAAGAACAAACCAAAGCTGGATTCTTTCCAATGGAAGTTTGTAAAAAATCTTTTGACAAGACGTACAAAATAACTATAATTCTATTAGTCATTTGTATAAACGAAGTATCTTGCTTCGCAAAAATGAATTGGGGATTAAGAAGTAAAGAGAGCAATCAAATTGGTTGCTCTTTTTATTTGTAAACGAAGTATCTTGCTTCGCAAATCAGTATAATATGAGTGCCATGTTATTTTTTTACTTTACGAAGTAAACTGGTTAGAAATTTCGCTTTGCGAAGCAAAAAGCAGAGAAGCATTTCCATACGGAGATGCTTTTTTGTTTGACATTTTTTTTTATCGGATTAAGATACGCATGGTTGGCACTGGAAAACGAATCAATAATCCTACTGCCTTTCGCTCTATTACATTGAGTAGATTATGAGGACGAACAATAGTTCTATCCTCCGGTTGGTAACCACACCACTACTTGTTTGGCAACACAGACGGATAACCCATCGTCTTTAAAGGTTCTCGCTCTTGATTATGTAACCGTCAAGCCGCATAATTATCTACAACGGAGCAAGAAATAACGCTTGGTGCTTTAGCACAGGAGGGGATTGAAGTAGACTAGAATCAATCTCACAGAAACTTCTGAGACCTCAATTATACGCAGAGGAAGACCTACTAAAAGACCAAACAAAAGGACTCAATGCGATTTATGCTCACTGCTAGTGAGTGGGATTCCATGTTCTTCTAGGTGTCCTCATAACCGCAGAGGAAGACAAGCAGCTTCCGTTTCAGGAAGCGACAAACACTCCGGAAAAAAAGTTCGAATCCAGAATGTAGTCAACAAGGAATTATTGATAAATCAATGAATTTCATTAACCCTCTTCAACAAATTTTAACATCCTCTCTGTCCAGAGATGCTCGTTGTGGTACAGTTCTTTCTGCCTTCCTTCAATCATAATAATCTGGATTGCTCGCTTTAATTTCTCTTGTAAAATCTTTATATCAACTAGTCTCGTTGCTGTTAGTTGAATCTCTTTGTCGAGTCTCTCTCTACAATCCATGTTTCTTCTTGTTGCTTCTGGAACCGGAGTCAAGTGTTGTTTTTTCATGTCTTGAGAATAAGAAAATTGTACAAATAGTCAATAGGTTGAATTTTCTTGCTTTCTTTGAAAAAGAAAATTGTACAAATAGTCAATAGCTTGCTACGAATTACCCTTTCCTGTATAATTTAACTATGATAAAACCAAACAAGAACGGAGATAGGGTCAATCCAAGACCAAGACAAAGGAAGTTAGCACAGCTTCTTTATGAACGAATGTCGAATGATGCAATGATGGAACTAACTGATAAGAAACTTTGTAAAATGGCTGGATATAATTCAAACAAACCAACAACTGAGATTGTGCGTAGCATCGGAGTACAACAAGAACTCCAGCAGTACATAAAACAGAACAAGAAAGTAGAAGAAAGGCTCAGGGCTAAAATGTTACGGAATCTTGATGACGGATTGGATGATGATAATCCAATTCAGAAGTTGGCGTATACTCAACTCCAAGCAAAAAGAGTGGAGTCAGAGAACAAACAAGCCAGTACAGTAACAATAAATACGGAGAACGTGAACATGATGACTTTGCTTGGATTGACGAGTAAGGTTGTTCCATTGGATTCAGGAGAAGAAGACGACTAGATTGTAGACGCATTCTTCTTTGGTTTTAATTCAGAACTACTTCTTCTTGAATAAATTAGTAGCAGACATTGCTTTCTTAGCAATCGTTTTCTTTTTCATTCCCATTTTGGCTATTGCTGTTGCTGGTTGAGAGAGCGTTGATGTTTTCACAACCTTTCCTACTTTAGCATTGAACCCTGCCTTCATTGTTACGGGTCGCCCAAGCATTGTTTCTTGTTTCTTTTTAGCAACAACTGCTTTCTTTGCTACTGGTTTTGGTGCATATTTTGCTTTCAGTGCATCTCGTGCTGCATCTGCTCGATTCTTTTTTCCTTTCATGAGTTGACCAAGTACATTAGCACGTCCTCGTGGAGTGCGTTTTACTGTTACTTGTTCATATTTCTCTCCGGAAGGTCGTCTTCGCATCTCTGTGTTAGCAGATGCTGCTGTTCTTAGTCGTGGTTTTGGCATTTTGTATAGTTGTTAATAAGTACTGATGTCTCTTTTATTTTAGCATTGTTTTAAGAAAAACGAAAGAGATACAACATATTGGTTGTGAACACAACATCTAGTATCTCTGTTTTATATTTCAATACTATTTATACAAGTGCAATAGAATTATACAAGAAATCACTAGACAAACTTCAAAAAATAAGTAAGATACTTCTGTTATTTAGTAGAAACCTATATAGGGGTTAGCGTCAGGGTTGAGCAGCGTAGCGTCTGTTGGTAGCAGTTCCCCAGACTCTTAAAGCTTTGAGTTAAATAGCAGTCTCATGAGAGTTTCGTTCTCGGTGATTGAGAGTGTACCTTACTAACTAACAACTTCTTCTTAACCTTTTTATATCATGTTGTACACAACAAAACAGACCTTTACAGTCAATAAGCACCTCGAAGTTAAAGAGGTTCCATCTGAAACTATTGAAATAGCGGATGAGCTTTTTTATGCGATGGGATTAACGGATGATAAAAAGCTAGTTGAAATGCTGATTAGTAAGCTATAAATGGGCGGTTGGCAGAGTGGTCTATTGCGGGAGCCTGTTTGTTCCAACAAAAAAGCTCTTGACTTCGGTCTTCGTTGGTTCAAATCCAACACTTCCCACCATAACAAAAAATAAATGACAGCAAGAAAATGTAATATATGTGAAAAAGAGTTTGATACTGGAGAGTTTGGAATATCTTGTCCATACTGCAAGGAGAATATTTGTTGGTCACTACCATATCAAGATGAATTATATATTATCAATAAGATAGAAACATGGAGATAACACTATTAAACAATTACAGCATCAGAAACCTAGATGAAATGAACTGGGTTCTGGAGATAGAGAAGACAAGGGAGAATAAAGAGACAAAGGAAAAGAGTCAATATAAAGACACTATTGGTTATTATCCAACACTTGATATGGCTCTAAAAGACTCTATTAGATACCAGATTCACGATGTGAGAACAAAGAAAGAACTCTTTGAGATCCTCGACAAGCTAACTACTTTATTTAACACAATTAAATCAAAATGAATAAATACCAAATGGAATCAAAACTCAAACTCGTTCTCAATGCTCTCGATGTAGTCGAGGAGGAGCTGAAAGAGAACAAGCAGTCAATCAATGACTGTGTGAAGGTTATGAATGAAGTGAGGGCCAGAGTGCAAAGCTATCTTATAGAGCATAACTTACTTGATACAAATGACTAAAACAACACAACAAATCCGAGAAGAATTTAATCAACTCTTATATGAGTGTGAAGACAACTATAAAATAGGAGATGATTTTGCCGCAATAGATGCAAGAAATTCGTTTTTCAACTGGATACTCGATAACTTCACTCCAAAGAGTGAAGGTGATTCTACTGAAAACTTTGAACCAAAAAACAAATGAAAACATTTTACTTTTCCATACTTTTGTTTTGTTCTATAATGCTTTGGGCTAAAACAGATAATGAAGGTCTCTGTCTTTTGGGAATGAGCGTGAGTCTTTTTTTTTATTTTTTACACGATAAGTAGAAATGAAAACTTTATTTCTTTATTCCCACATTCTCTCACTTGGTAGCTCCATATGACTGAAAGTAACTGCTAACTAATCCGTCCTGCTAGCTTTAATCAACGAACGGTGGAAACAGTGAAACCTTAAAGAATGTGGGAATAAGTAAATAAAACAAATGAAAGAATTTAAAAGATGGCTCCAAGTCCAGAAAATGAAGAGACTACAAAAGAAGCTTGTGAAGCACTGCAGAATAGCTGATAAACTATCTAATGAGCTAATCCATCTCCGCAGTAAAGAGTATAAAGACGGATACACAGAGACTAAAATATCTTTTAATAATGACTAATGAAAGAAGCAATACACTCAGTAACAAGATTGGAGGTGATAGACCAGACTGGAAGATTGCTTGTTCTAAACTCAGTCGAGGCTGTAACATTTAGCCTCCAAGATGACAATAGAACATGTAAAATATTTCTTTTAAACAATAATCCAAAACCAAATGGAAAAAACTAAAGAACAACTCGACTTTGAAGACTGGAAGGAGAAGAACCAATGCTATTATCCTAGTTGTAGGTATTGGGTCGGAGACCTATGTGAATGTACTTCACAAAAAGTATGGAAGGCACTAGAACTACAAGGACTTGCTATTAAATCTATTAACAAACAAAACGATGAACAAAACTGAAATGAAACACTTCGTAATCCAGAAGGCAGTAGAGATTTGTAGACTAGAGAGTGTAACAAAGTCTCATGCAGTAGACAAGATTCGTAGACTCTACGAACCAACTAGCCTCACGAAGTCACAGCAGTCAGAGTGGTACAAACTCTGTAACCAACTCCAAGAGGAGTACAAGAAGATGGAAAACCTTAACCAATAATCAAAATGACTTATTCATGTAGAAAATGCGGTTCCGAAAACATTGTTCTTGTTGAATATGAATGGAGAAATCCAGAGTTCTATGATGGGATTAGTGAGGTGGAGTGTATAGACTGTAAGGCAAGGTTCGGTCGGTGGAGTGGCTTGGAAATCCCAGACGGATTCGTTGAATCACGATATGGAGAGAGAGGGATTGTTAAAGTAACCAAAAAAGATGAAAAAAATAAATCCATACGAATCAGTATTAGAAAACCTTGAATTAAAATTGCAGAATGAAATAGATTTAAGTGATGCTGATTTTATAAAGCTAAAAAAAGGAACTCTTAAGATAGACTTTAAAACAGCACAATATTTAGAAGCATTTCTTGGTGGTCATAAAAACTTTTGGACAAACCTTTATAATAATTATCAGAACAAATGAAAGAATTTATAATCGGAGCAATTATCATAACATCATTACTACAAGGAGTAGTAAACTTACAACAGAATAAAAGAATAAAAGAACTAGAGTTATTATCTAATTCTATGGTTGAGTTAGATAGTCAAATAATTGAACTTATATCTGAAATTTGTATTAAAAAATAAAATGAATAATTTTGAAAAAATAACACGAGTAGAAGTGATAGATGCAACAGGGAGAATCTTAGTTATTAATAATAGCTTCATCAGACTGATGCTTCAAGATGATGTTAGAACATTGAAGATATTTATCCCAGAAGATATTAATGTAGAGTGTAAATATAAATCAAATGAAAACAAATGAAGAACAACAATTCGATGACTGGAAAAAAGAAAACAACTGCTATTACGATTCCTGCAGAGGTTGGCAAAGTGGAATTTGCGAATGTAATACTGAAACGCTACACAAGGCTATGGAGTTGCATAGTAGAGCAATAAAATCTGTACTTAATAAACAAAAACTTAATGAACAAATCGGAAATGAGCCTCTACCTAATGAAGAAAGTGATAGAGATTAGTCACTCAGAACAAATAACTAAATCTCACGCTGTGGATAAAATCCGCAGACTCTATGAGCCTAAAGGATTGACTAAAGCACAGCAGGGAGTGTGGTATAAGACTTGTAATGAGCTACAAGAAGAATACAAAAAAATAGAATCTCTTAACTCTAATTAAAATGGATGAGAAAAATACAGAAAACGAATTAAAATCATTTGAATATCATTTACTAAAACACACAGACCCAACACATCCTAAGGTTAAACTTATTGAATCATTAATGAATTGTGTTGAAGTTGAAGCTGAAAAAAGAGCGTATGAAAAAATAAGAAATAGATATGGTGATTTAAATATTATAAAGACATCACAGATTGCATTATTAGAAGAAATGCTTGATGAAGCAACTGAATCATTATCACACGAATGTATTGGATTTATAGAAGACAAACTTAATCAATTAAAAAAATGACTTATTCATGTAAAAAATGCGGCTCCGAAAATATTCATCTTGTTGAATACGCTTGGAATATGGAAGAACATTATGATGGGATTAGTGAGATAGTGTGTAACGATTGTAAAACAAGGATTGGTCGGTGGAGTGGATTAGAAATTCCAGATGGATTTGTTGAATCACGATGGGGAAATAAAGGAATTGTTAAAGTAATTAAAAAATGAAAATAAACATCTGTAATCTACATGACGAGATAATAAAAAGAGCCGATGAAATAACAAAATTAGATAGGCGTATAAGCATTGAAAATCCAGAAGACTTATTAGAAAGGCTGGAAATAGCAATTCAATTAGCATCTGATATATATGATTATGCAAGCGATGCAAAAATTGCTGGTCGGAAGATGGAGGATAGGCTTAAGAATTATAGGGATGCAATAGAATCGTTAGGATTTATTAGAAATAAAGATTAAAAATGAAAACTAAACTAAACAAATCGGCACTCGACGCAATAGCAGAGTTTGACACAGAAGATTTGTTTGATACATGGGAAGAATTTATGATATTCAGAGATGCAACAGCAAAGACTCGAATTAAAACTCCGGAGTCAGAGATAAGAATTTTTAAGCGGTTGGCTACAATGTCTAAAAGTATTCCAAAGCTAAAGGCAATAGTAGAGCAAACGATTGATAATGGATGGATGGGATTTTTTGAGCCAAGAGACTGGAAAGATGAAACAACAGTTGATAATATAGACTTTGAGAAAGTAACAAGAAAGGAGATGGATTCAATGCCAAATGAAGTTCATATGAAGATGAAACGAGGATGGCTGCGGAGATACATCCAACTCTATCCAGAGAAGTTCTAAAAACAAACACCAGCTCAAACCCCACCTGAAAAGGAGAGCTACAAAAACACACCTCTAACTTCCCAATCGCCCATGTCAAGAGACAAAGACCTGCTCATCCCCACTTTAAAGCTACTTATTGAGAATGAAGTGTCTCCGCAAGACGTTGCCAACGATGATGAATACTCATCAGTAGAGAAGCAATATCTTATGAAGGAGTACATAAAGAATCTCAATGGACAAGAGATTGAGCTTGATGTTATAGACAAGTACCAGAAAGTTATTTTTTCTTGGGGATGCGATGGAGCAGATAAGGTATTTACCCCAATAGAACCACACCACTTCCTTATGCTTATAGCATCTGCGGGGGTCGGGAAGACTGCTTATACATTTGATTTAGGAATAAAGAATGCTAAGAGAGGTGCAAATGTTTTGTATCTCTCTTTAGAAATGACGACTGATAACATCTTTACAAGGATGGCGAGAAAGGCTGCTGGAATTACAAAGTTCCAATGGCAGGATAGAAAGAGAATCTCTGATTCACAGAGGAGAGTCTATAAGGAAAAGAAAGAAGAACTTAGAACAACTCCATTGTTCACTCCTGTTGGGCTTGGGGGAGATGATGATAAAAGTTTGCAGGGGATATTGAATTATATCTTAGATGCAAAGCCAGATATGGTTTTTGTAGACAACCTAGACCTTATAGATAAAGGGAGAGCACCAACAGAGAACGCACACTATGAGGCTGTTACTAAGGCGTTTATGGATTTCTGCAAAAAGGAACAGATTGCAGTTATACTTATTCACCACCTCAATAAGGCTCATGACATAAGAGGTTCACAGAAGATAAAGGACAACTGTACAGGGATGTTCTCGTGTTTCCGTGAGACAGAAAACCTTGAATCGTTAGAAGAAATAGATAGACGGATGTTTATAGTTTCCGAAAAGAAAGACCGAGAGTTTGGAGAACCAGGGGCATTTACTTACTACTTCGCTGGAGGAACATTCCTTGGAACATTTGAAGAAGCAATAGATGCAATTCATGATGGAAAATAGTCAAAATTGGTTGACTAATTGTACTATATAAGTATACTTCAATTGAACTTAATCATTACTTATGTCAGAAATTAAATTGACTGGATACGAGTATCGTAATTCCACTTCTAGACCAGAGGGGGTTGTTCGATTTGTACATAACAAAGAGAATCAATACGACCCTAATGCAGTAGAAGTATATTACAAAGATGACATGATTGGTTATCTTAAAAAAGGAAGTGACGAACAATTGTTTGTAGTCAATAAATTAAAAGATGGTGTTATTCCAAAAGCCATAGTCAAATCATATGCATTTGCAACACTTGATGAAAATAAAAAACCATCATTCAATGACAACCATGAAGGTATTCTATTTAGCGTTGTATTGGAATTAGAAGGACACACTGGATACATAAGAGATGGAGTAGAATATCTATCAATCACAAATCTACTTAGTAAGTTTCAGATTGGTGACACTTCCAATCTTATTAAGTGGGCTATTAACAAATTTAAAAATGAAAAAGAATATGAAGACTATATGGTGGAAGCTGCAAGTGGCGGTACTGATAAGCACGATGAAATTGAAAAGTTTCTTAAAGGAACTGGGAAAGGATTCGAGGCGATAGCAAACTTCCAAAAGAAGTTTTCTGCGAAGCTTATCAGCTCCGAAGAAATTATTTATTCAGACTTTGGAATCGCAGCAAGGTACGATGCTATTATTACTACTAATGGACATGATAGAATCATGGTTGACTGGAAGAGTTCTAAGAACTTACAATTGAAACATGAATTACAAGTTGCATTTAATGCAGTTGAAACCGGATGTGATGAAGCGTGGGTAGTCTTATTCGGGGGTGAAACAAAGCAAGGATTTTCTGTACGCAAGGTGCAGAATCTCTACAAGAAGTACGCTATTGTGAAACATCTTGCAGGTATTTTTAATTTATTATAGGAATGGCTATTGTAAAACAATCGGCTTCGGTTCCATCTCCAGTAAAGAAATATCTTTCTTTCAGTGGGAAAACAGGAAATTTCTCTTACTGGGACAAGGAGAATAAGAAAGAAGTAGAAGTAACGCTTCCACTTAAATTTGTAGTTCTTGACGAACTATCAACTATTGTAGGATGGGATGATGGGTCTTCATCTAAGATTTATAGCAATGAAATTCATTCTACAAAGAAACAACAATTCGTTGTTCGTAGCAAAGATGGCGTTAAGGCAGAAGGATTTTATAACGACATTAAAGGAAAACTTGCAACAATCGGAGCTAAGTATTCCAAATCAGTTTATGTTCTTATTGATGGAGAAATCTGTAATATCAACATGAAAGGAGCAGTTCTTAAAGCGTGGATTGATAAAGGAGATGCTGGGAATACTTGGTCTGTTTCTGATACAGAGTCACGAAAGAAAGGTTCTGTTTCGTATAAAGTACCAGTGTTTAAAAAAGAAACAGATGTTGCTAAAGATATTAGTAAAGCAGAAGGACTTTATACAAGTATTTTACTTCCTTATTTACATAAAGACATAGTAAGTGAGATATTAAGTGAGGTTGAAGATGATGATTTTGATAACGATATGCCTTTCTAATATGAAAAAAGAATATATTTACTTTCGGGAATCTGCAATACAATCTATTATGTCAGACATATTTAGTACAACAATATTGATTGGTGGTTGTTGGTTCAATTATAACTTCATAGGAGGTTCATATTTTGTAAATGCAATAATTCTTATAATTCTATTATTGTTTATGGTTGGAAAAACTGCTGGAAAACACCAGATGTTTACTTCCAAAGAATCAATGATTGAATATCTTAATAATGATAAATGAAAAAAGAAACAACAATTCGTATAAAGAAATTGTTCGGTATAAAGATTTGGCAAGAAGAAACATATTGGACAGAGGATGAAGTGAAAGAGAAGAAGGAAAAAAACAAAGTAGGATTCTAACAAAAAAGAAAGATGGAAGAACAAAAACACATAACAATATCGGACATAGAAAATGAGAAGGTTGAGTTTGAGAAGGGAATCTGGGTATTCCTTGCTGATAATTTATTGGAATTAAGGGAACGCCTACGGACTTCCCTTGTTCCTAAAGAAGCAAGACGTAGGAATATTAAGGATATGAAAATCAATCCAATCATTACAAAATACTGACAAAAACAAACCATGTATACAGCACTAATACTTCCGGATATTCATTATCCGTATCACGACAAGCAATGCTTAAAGATAGTGGAACAAGTCGC
>Ga0316608_1001052_pt1 | contig 11441 bp, 10 predicted proteins | sample MIS2016152B_MG_FD_207673 | JGI IMG/M metagenome (GOLD analysis project Ga0316608, IMG submission 207673) | Microbial mat bacterial communities from Middle Island sinkhole, Lake Huron, Michigan, United States - MIS.2016.152B | ecosystem: Environmental > Aquatic > Freshwater > Lake > Sediment... | reverse complement strand
CCATGTGGAACATTTTATGTTTCTGATTATCAATTCATTAAACCAAATCAAAAACACTATAACGAATTGATTGTCAATTAATTAAAACATAACAATTATTTAACATACTTATATCGAACTCACGTTACTTAATGAAATCCGAAGAGTTTGTGTAAAGGAGTGTAAAGCTGATTTTGACGAATTATAGAATGGATAAATTACTCTTGGTGCATAAATCAAACCCGTGGTGATATTTATTATAGCAGATGATTCATTGCCGCTAATTGAATTATAGAAAAGCTTGATTAAACGTATTGGGGCAAGTAAATTAGTTTGATACTCATTTTCAGCAAATTCTAAAGCTTTCTCATCCTTCAGAAAATCTATTTTATTTACAATTGCGGCATTATTAATCAGGATATTTAATTTAGGATGATTGCTCCTTATTCTGTTTGCAAAATCAATACACTCTCTACTGTCTGAAAGATCGCATTGATAAGTGATAAGCTTTGACTCTGCCTTCTTTGCGGCTAAAAGTTTTTCATTCGATTTTCCACAAATGATTACTGTGTTTCCTTTTTGAATTAGTACTTTGCTTAATTCAAACCCTGTACCGGAACTACCTCCTGTAATTAATACTGTATTGTTTTTAAGATTCATGATTTTTAAAAATTAGTTAAACAATACTGCAAAATTACATTGCCATTTATTCGTGTGCATTGACCTAAGTCAAAAAACGATCTTTCTTCGGATTCGGCTTAAAGTTTCTGGTTTAATCCCCAGGTATGAAGCAATTATTCCTTGTTTAATTCTTTGGTCCATTCCGGGAAATTCTTCAAGAAAGATTTTATATCTTGTTTCGGCATCGAGCAAAAGTAAGTCCCGTTCTCTTTTTTCCTTTATCATGTAACCTTTTTCAACAAATTTCAAGAGGAACTTAACCCAAAAAATATCATTGTCTATTAATTGCGTAAAGTCTTTCCAAATTATTTCCATTACTTGAGAATCTTCTAAAGCCTCGATTGAAAAATAGGACGGTTTACACAATATCATTGCAGAATATGAACTCAAGAAGAAGTTTTCCATTATAATTCCCTTTGTGAATTCATCACCTTTGTCATTAGTATAAACATATCTGAAAAGACCGGTACCAACAAATGCAATTTTATAAGGCACTTCTCCTGCTCTGATAAAAAAATCTGAAGCTTCAAATGATTTAATTCTTCCTATTGAAATAAACTCATCAATTCTATTTTCAGGTAGGATTTTTTTAAGTTGCTCGTTCATTTTAAAATTATTGTGGCCGAGTGACAGCAGGAACTTTCACCTACCGTTCTCCCAGAACCGTACGTTAAACTCTTGCCTTATACAGCTTGTCATATTCAATCACAAATTTATTAATATTTTATGGATGTATCAACTTCCAATGCACAAATAAATTTGGTTGTTCTTTCCATTTGATTCGCAAGTATTTCATCGCCTTCGTTAAACTGCATTTCTTTTCCCACCTTACCCACTTTATTAAGCGCTTATTTAACAAGTACCATTTTGCTCTTTTTTACTACCGATTTTTTACCATTAGCCATAATCAAAGATATTTAATTTTACAAAAAGTTAGCTCAAAGAGTCTTATAACACATATATACTGCCAAACGGGCATAGCAAATTAGGGTTTGCTTTCACCAATTAATAAAACACACTTCTTTGAAACAAGTCTGTGAGACGGGCAAAAGGCACCAACCACCGAACTGTTACTTGCTAACTATATGTAAAAATAATCAATTTTGCTGAGAGTTGGATTAAAAGTTGGTGTTTGTTCTCATACATTTATAAAAAAGATATATATCGCGGGTCTGTGAGAGGCGCACTGGTAACCAATAGGTTACCAGCCGTCTACTCGATTAGCAAATCGTTTTATTCTTTTATCAATCTAATAACAGCCTTTTTATCATCAGCTTGAATAGAAACTATATATACCCCTGCTGGTTCTTTTATTGAATGGTTTATAGTTTGCGATTGAGTTATAGTTTTTGAATCAATCAGTTTTCCTTTTAAACCAGTAATTAAAATATCAGCGTTTTCATAAACTGCCCCAAGATCTATTGAGAAATTGCCAGATGTGGGATTAGGATAAATTAGAATTTCAGATCCAAAGGTGTTTTCTATGATTCCAACAGTTGTTATTGCGACACAAGAAGTAGTGTCTATACATCCATTTTCTGATAACTCAACAGCATAGTTTCCGTTAGCAGTAGTTGTATATGATTGTCCTATTTCACCAGAAATAATTGTGTAATTATTATCACAATCTAACCATTGGTAGGAAGCACTAGAATTATTAGCTGTTATTGTAAGACCACTGGAAGTTGTTGTTATATCAGAAACACTGTTTACTGTCAAATTAATAGTGATAATAGAGTCACAATTAGCGGCATTTGGGATAGTATCCAAATAAGTATTAGAGATTGTCCAAACATAGTTTCCACTTGGTGAAGTATAACTGTCACAAACTGTTTCTGTAATGGTTGAAGTTGAGGAATTATTTATCGTCAAATTAATGGTGATTATAGAGTCACAATTAGCGGCATTTGGAATCGTATCCAAATAAGTATTAGAGGTTGTCCAAACATAGTTTCCACTTGGTGAAATATAACTGTCACAAGCAGTTTCAGTAATAGTTGAATTAGTGAAAGAACAATTACTGGTAATTAAAATTTCATCGAATGAAAACGCAGGATCAGCAGCACTAGCAGCAATTGTATTCACAAATCTAAATCCAAAACGCAAAGTCATTTGATTATCCCATAAAGCATCAGTTAGTGAAGTCTGTACCCAGTTAGTGACATTATTTAAATTGGATTGTTTTAATATCCAACTTGCCCCCCCATCTGTGCTGTAATAAACTTCACCATAAGCATTAGCAGAACCACCACAAAGCCACCAGAAGTCCAAAGTTATAGCACTCATTCCTAATGTACTTATATCAGCAGTCATTTTAGCAAAATTAGATTCATCTAAAACGCACGTCCCGTCAGCAGGAATGTAAGACGCACAATTAATACCACTAGACATAGAAGCTATTGCGGAAATATGCATGTAATTACTATTAGGAGCACTTGTAATTCCAACTGGTTGTGATGGAGTATTTATCACAGTGAATAAAAAGGGAAATCCCAAGCATGTAAAAGAGCCACCACCTCCTGCATAAGATTTATTCTTTAACCAGGTGTTATAGGCATAGCTGCCTCCCATGTCGGTTGTATTTAGTGTGAAAGAATTTCCTGCTTCAAAATTTTCTGAATAAATTGTTGTCTGAGAAAATCCAGTTAGACTATGGATTAATGCTACTATTAGTAATAATTTTTTCATAATTTATTTTTTTTAAATTTTATTTTTCTATGTGATATTTTTTAATGTTAGGTTTTTTATTTTTCATTTTCTATCGTATCTATCTGTTTCATTTATCTATCCGTTTCCGATAAAGCGACAATTATTTTTTGATAATGCAGAATATCGTCAAATTCTAATTTCCTGTCCTTGCGGTCTTTCAACCATTTTTGGGCTGGTTGGTATCCGCCAATATAGAAATTCCAAGCCACTTCGGGAACATTGTCAAAATATTGTGTGTCGTTTATGTAAACCTTTCCGTCTTGGTATTTTGGTTTTACAACCAAATTATTGCCATCTTCGGGATATTGTGTAATGTAATTATCTACAACAGGACTTTCTAATAAATGTATTTGCCGTATTTCTCCTCCTAATTTTACCAATTGCCAAAAGGTTTCTTTATCTTTAGGATATGGTACTCTCGGAAAATCTATTTTTAAAAACTCTTTGTATTTTTCACGGTACGAAGGCGAATGTAAAACGGCATAAATGTAATCTAAAATATCAATTGGGGCAAATGTATTTTTGTTTGTTTCTTTTTCATTTGTAAAGGTTAAATCTAATTTATCCGAGATTTGCTTTATTATTAATGAGTTAAGGTTTGGTAGACGTTCGATTGTTTGTTCAAAATTTTGTTGGGTATTAATTTCTGGGTAAATGTAGAGAGGGAAAGTTGACATTGAATCCGCTGCTGAATCTAAGAAATGCCTATCGGTTAGGTTCTTTGAAATAAACAGATAACTTAAACTAAGTTGTCTATTTTTTGATGTTGTTAGGAATAAATAATTGTCTTTAATTGCGTTTCTATTGACTTTAAAACCAGCTCTACTTATTAAGTATTCATCATAATATATTATTTTTATATCAAACGGTTTGTAGCAATAATTTCTAATTAATTCCTTATTACAAGACCTGTTTATAATTTTAGATGTTATTTTAAAACCTGATGAGTCGCTAATATTATACATGGATTTAAATTCATTATTAAAATTGTTAGATAATAAAATTTTAATTCTATTTTCTAATATGATTTTATCTTCATCAACAAATAAACAATCCCTATCTGTTTGTACATCAGTTCCGTTTATTGAAAATAATTTATCAACTTTAAATACTTTTTCATATACATTAATGTCCTTAAAATTTTTTGGAACAAAAAAGAAATTAGGTTCATTATGTTCAAGTTTATTCCATTGAATAGAAGCAATCGAATTTATATTTAAAAAATCGTATTTATCTTCACGTTTGCCATGCAGGTCGAAGTGGTAAACCTCTGCGAGTTTTTTATTTTTTTTTTCCATTGTTATTTTAATAGTTTTCTGTTTTCAACATCTTCTAAAATGCACATTTGTTGAATGGCAATGCGGTTTAGTTTTATCAACCGCTCTGTTTGCGGTATGTTTTCGTTAATAAAAACCGCATTCAGATTCTCCATGTTCGACAAACAAATTAGTTGATTAATGCCGGCATAGTCGCGAATATTACCTTTTAAATTGGGGAATTGATCTCGCCATTGTTTGGCGGTAATCCCGAACATAGCTACATTCAGCACATCGGCTTCGCTGGCATAAATTATTGATTTTTGTTGCTGTGTAATTTCATCAGGTATCAGGTTGTGTTTTATGGCATCGGTGTGTATGTGGTAGTTTATTTTTGCCAATTCACGTTGTGCACTCCAACCTAATTGTTTTTGTTCTTCTTGTTTCAATCGTTGAAATTCTTTTATCAAATACAATTCAAATTCAACGGAAACCCAACTGGCAAATTTGAAAGCAATATCCCTTTGAGCAAAAGTTCCTCCGCCCGAACCATTTTTAGTTACAATACCTGTTGCGCCTGTTAATTCTACCCATCGAGTTGGGCTCATTGTAAACGAATTACTACCTGCTTCTTTCAAAAGGGGGTCGAATTCGACCCCTTTAAATTCAGGATTGTTCAATTGTTCCCAAAGTCCCAAATATTCAAGTGTATTTTTAAGTCGCATCCAATTCTTTACCACGTCTTTTGGTTCCATCGGGTTCTTTTGCTTTGCAATATCCGTAATGCATATGTAATCAATACCATTAATTGAGCAATTGCGTATAGAAAGATCTTTTACGATTAAGTTATTTATTTTTGCCATACTTATTTTTCTTTTTTACAAAAATATTAATGCTTACACCTTGCATAATGTCAAATACATTCTGGTCTGTTGAACCATCGGGGCAAACTTCTTTTTTCTTTGCGTTTCCGTGTAAATCGAGAATGTAAATTTTATCAAAAGCTTTCATCAGCTCTTCCCGCATTCTGCGGTGTGTAACTCCATCGATAAAACTGTTGTTTGAAATATATGCTAAAATTCCTTCACCGGTTTTTTCGATAAAATGCTGTCCATAGCGCATAAATTTTATATAATCATCATCAAGATTAATTTTTTTCTCATTTAAATCTTTTTTGTAATCTGCAATGAGGTTTTGTATGTTTTATCTTTTATATTCATAAAGCATTTATCTTTTAACGTTATTAAACCTTCAAGGTTTTTAAAACCTTGAAGGTTTATTTTACAAGTCTTTTATGAAATGCATTTTTAATTTATAGTTTTTTTATTCAATTTCAATGTTATCAATCTCTTTCATTAATCTGTCCGTTTCTGATAATGCTACAATTATTTTTTGATAATGCAGAATATCGTCAAATTCTAATTTTCTTTCCTTGCGGTCTTTGAGCCATTTTTGGGCTGGTTGGTATCCACCAATATAGAAATTCCAAGCCACTTCGGGAACATTGGCAAAATATTGTGTGTCGTTTATGTAAACCTTTCCGTCTTGGTATTTTGGTTTTACAACCAAATTATTGCCATCTTCGGGATATTGTGTAATGTAATTATCTACAACAGGGCTTTCTAATAAATGTATTTGCCGTATTTCTCCGCCTAATTTTACCAATTGCCAAAAGGTTTCTTTATCTTTTGGATATGGCACTCTCGGAAAATCTATTTTTAAAAATTCTTTGTATTTCTCACGGTACGTGGGCGAATGTAAAACAGCATAGATGTAATCTAAAATGTCAATTGGGGCAAAGACCTCCCCCAACCCCTCCAAAGGAGGGGAGAATGCCCCCAACCCTTCCAAAGGAGGGGAGAAGGCATTCTCGTTATTTTGTAAATCGGATTTGCTGTCAAGTTTTTCTTTTATTTTTAAGGCTACCAATTCAGGATTGGCAAATACTTCTTCGTTTGTGAATCGAATGACTTCATAGTCTAATTCATTTAACTTTGCTGTTCTTAAATCATCATATTCTTTTTGTTGTAAATGAATTTTACCATCAATTTCAATAACAACTTTTTTGCTTAAACAAACAAAATCGGTAATGAAATTATCTATTATATGTTGTCGCCTAATTTTATGGCCAGTTTTCTTATTTCGTAAATATTCCCACATTACTTTTTCTGCTTCGGTTGGGTTGTCCTTCAAATTATCTCTCATTTCTTTAATGAGTTTGTAATTTACAGGATTAGCCGTTATATACCCTGGCTTCGAAAGCCCCTCCTTTGGAGGGGTTGGGGAGGTCTTTTCATTTGTAAAAGTTAATTCCAATTTCTCTGCTATTTGCTTTATTATATCTGTGTTAAGGTTTGGAATTCTTTCTACTGTTTGACCTGTTGTTAGTTGTCCTTTGGTTTCAACGTATAGGTAAAGAGGGAATGTCGAAGTTATTTCGCTTGTTCTATTTGATACATAAGAACTCTCAATTATTTTATTGGTAATAAAAATATGTTGGTATGTATCCCCTGACTTAAATTGTTTGCATAGTGAAAGTCCAACATTTTTTCCTTTTAAAAAATGCTGCATTACATCTGTTCTCGGATAACAATGGAAACCTTTTGATTTTCCTGTATAAAAAGTCCATCTATCATCAAATAGACGATACGAAATTTTTGAAAAAATACCTTTATCAGGGAAATAGCTTTGTAAATCTTTCTTAGCAAAATTTACTTGCCAATCTCTTACATCGCTCCCTAAATCAAATCTTGTTCTTGCGGTTTCATCATCTAATCTTAAAAATTCAACAATTGTATTCTTTACATCTTCTTTTTTATGGTGAATAGTAAAACTATCACGCGCCGTTACAATACCAACATTATTCAATTTAAACAAATCGGAAATAGAAAATCCTTTATCATAAATTTTCTGTTCATCAAAATCTTTGTTTACAAAAAAATAGTTTGGTGCAATATTTGGTAATTCTTTATAGGAAATGGATTTAAGTGAATTTGCAATTAGAAAGTCGTATTTCAATTCTCGTTTCCCAAACAAATCAAAATGTAAAATTTTGCCTAATTCTGTGGCTTTCTTCTCGCCTGTTTTTACAAAGATATTAATAGAAACACCTTGCATAATATCAAAAACATTTTGGTCAATATTACCATCAGTATCAGTTTCCTTTTTTTTGCTATTTCCGTGTAAATCTATTGTGTATATTTTATCATACGTTTTCAGTAAGTTCCAACGCATTCCACGAAAAGTAGGATTATCTAAATATCCATGTGGATTAATAAAAGCCAAAATACCACTTCCATTTTTTTCTATAAAATACTGTCCGTAACGTAAAAATTTGACATAATCGTCATTTATCCATTTTGGATTTCGCTCATTCAATTTTTCTTTTCCGCCTGGTTCTTTTTTGTAATCTTCCATTAGTTTCATAATCCATTCACCTTTGTTGGCACTTTCGCCACTATACGGTGGATTTCCAATTACACACATTACAGGCGTATCTTTTTTAATGTGGTTTGCTTCGTTTGCTTCGGTACTTAACCAGTTGGCAAAGAGCGTTCCTGTGTCGGGGTGATGTTCTTCTAAACTGTTTGTAAGGTAAACACGTAAACGTTGGTTAGATGTAGGTTTATAGCCAGTTTCTGTTAATAACATATCGAGTTTCAAATGTGCCATTGCATAACTTGCCATTAACAATTCAAAACCATTGAGGCGTGGTAATAAATGAGTTTCTACATAATTGCTCCAAATACCTTGTTGCCCTATAAATTTTTTGTGAATATGTTTTACCACTTCGGCAAGGAAAGTTCCTGTACCTGTTGCAGGGTCAAGAATTTGAACTTTGTGTACTTCTTGTTCTACTTCTTTCCCTTGTTGATTTACTTTTATTTTGGTTTTGCTGCTGTCAGCTAATCCCTGCGGTAAATCAAATTCTGTTTTCAAAATATCATCAACGGCACGAACAATAAAATTTACAACAGGCGCAGGTGTGTACCAAACACCACGAGCTTTGCGCAGTTTGGGGTCATACTCGCTCAAAAAAGTTTCGTAAAAATGGATAATCGGGTCTTCCATTTTGGTACTCTTGCCGTAGTTCCTTAAAATCTCAGCTACGTCGCAAGCCAAAAATATATTGATTAAATCATCCACAATCCATTTTATACGGTCGTCCACGTCTAAACCTGCAATATAGCCAAATAGTTTTTTTAGAAATGGGTTTGACTTTGGTATGAGTTCATACGCTTCTTGTCTGCTAAAAGTAGGCAAAGTAGGATCGTGATAACGAGCGGCAAACATTCCGTAAGCAATGGTTTGTGCATATACGTCGGCAAAACCTTTTGGTGTAATATCGTGAATAAGAATTTGTCTAAAAGCATTCATTTGGTCTTTCAGCGTGCTGTCTTCATTGTGTGTTTCATCACTTGTCAATGCTTTTTCAATCACTTCGGAAAGCAAGCGAGCTTTGCCCGCCATCATTTCGGCAAGTTTTTTTGAGTTTTTAATTGTCTGCCCAATGTATGTGCAAAAATCCTTTATAAGGTTTTCAAAACTTGCAAAATTTTCGGTCAATGGCTTAATCCCCTTGTCGGTAATTTCGGCAATTGCAATTTTGGTAACAAGTTGTCCATCCCTGTATAGATGAAAATCAATATAATCGGTAAAAATCAAGTTATTCAGAGATGCTTTGTATCTGTCGAACTGTTCTTTGTTACCTGTTTTCTTTTCTCCATCGAGGTCTTTATCGCCAATATCCTTTGCTTCGATAAATCCAATTGGAATCTCTTTTTTTGTCAATATATAATCAGGTGCACCGCAAGTTTGCCTTTTAGGTTCGTTGGTTGCTCTAATTGCAGGAACTAAACTTTCAATCAGTTGTTGCAAGTCGCCACGAAAGGTATGTTCAGTGGCATTTCCGAGTTTGTATCGTTTGTTTATGCTATCGATGTATTCTTGTATCGTCATTTTTTAGTTTAGTTTCTTATCGTTGTCTGCGTTTTTTAATAAAACCTAACGGATAGCGACTACCCGCAGTGCAGGGATTTAATAGCACTTCTGTATCGGTTTAGCAAAAATGTATCTAAAACGCACAAAAGTTTCAATTTACTACCAAAGCCTTGCATTGTCGGTTGTTGCAGGTTACCAGCATTTTATTTTGTCATTCTTTTGGGTTCAACAATTTTTACGGATTTATCAATGTTTTGAAAATCTGACACATCACTTGTCAATAAATTAGCATTTAGATATTTTGCAGTTGCTAATACCAAAGCGTCTGGTAATTTTATTTTCTTTATTTTGCGATAATCTATTGCAATATCGGCAATTTGTTTGTTTAAATCTACTATTTCAACATTGTCCAATATTTGTTTAACGATTTCTTTTTCTTCATTATCCGAATAGTTGTAGCCCAATGTTTCAACGTAACTAATTATTGACGTATAAAGATAATCATATTCATTTACAATATCTTGGGTTGAAACAATCCCTTTCGATGCGTCAATTAATACGTTACTGTCTAATAGTCCTTTATTCCCACTCATCTCTTAATTGTTTTTGCCAAATTACTGAATTAGATATATTTATAAAAACCCCTTTTTGTTGTGCTTTTTCAAAAGCAAGTAAAAGCAACTGTTTGTTATAATTGCCTTTCTTTTCTGGTTCACTATAAAGCAAAATTACTTTTACTTTTGCATTGTCAATTAATTGATATTGCGAAGGTATATGAATTGCTCTGTGGTTAACGTATGTTTCAAATTCTATTGCTTGCATATTCTTTAAATTTTTAACAAAGGTACCAAAAATAATTGAGTTTTCATAAATTTCAAATTTATATGGTTTTATAATTTTTTGTTATTTTATCAATTCTATAAATTCAGAAGCAAATTTTTCAGCAAGTTCTCTGCTATTTTCAATTGTTATTGTTTCTTTGTTCCACCGAGCTTTATTTGTCCAATTATATGAACCATGTATAATTGTTCTTAAATCAATTATACAAAATTTGTGATGCATAATATTTTGATATACGCCTTGTGGCTTTACTCTTTTAGTCTCAAATACATTTTCATATTTAAAACCATATTGTCTGTTAATATCGTCATCAAGTATAACAAGTCGGATATTTAATCCATCTTTTGACCTATTGTATAATTCTGTCATTATATCTTTATCAGTAAACCATGCAACCGCAATCCAAATAGAATATTTTGCTGTTTTTATCTGTTCTATTATTTGACTTTGGATTTCTTCAAAATGAACTTCAACTTCAATATCATCTGGTAAATCTGTTCCTATTACTTTATATTTTCCTTCAAATTCATTTAATCTGTAACCGTCTTGAATAATCAATGAATTAAATTTATCCGCTGCAATCTTAATATCTTTATCTGGTGTTTTAACAAAATGTCTTGGGTCAAATATGATTTCAATTAATTTCACCAATCCTTTTGTTCCGTTTATTTCTTTTAATTTTTCTACAACATATTGATTTCTACTTAATTTATCTGGCATTCCGCCGTTCTTATAGTCATATACATCTTTATACCCTATTTGATTAAATATCTTCAACATAAGTGAACCAGACAAATATGGCTTAAATCCATTATCTCCCGAAATAAATTCTCTTATACTTTCAATTGTAAAGTCTGATAATTTCATCATCAATCATTATTGCTGGTAACCCTTTTATCTTGTGTCCACCGTTGAGCCCAAAAAAAAATCTGACTCTGATCGAAGAGTATAAGATTGCATAGCAATATGGTCACCATGAAAAAACTCAATGGTGGACACAAAGCGTTGAACAATGCCGGCATACCTTATATATAG
>Ga0316608_1001048_pt1 | contig 11465 bp, 13 predicted proteins | sample MIS2016152B_MG_FD_207673 | JGI IMG/M metagenome (GOLD analysis project Ga0316608, IMG submission 207673) | Microbial mat bacterial communities from Middle Island sinkhole, Lake Huron, Michigan, United States - MIS.2016.152B | ecosystem: Environmental > Aquatic > Freshwater > Lake > Sediment... | reverse complement strand
CATATCCAATACCACTGCGCCGCCATGTGCTTGAATTTCAATTACATCTTCTCCTGTATACGACGCAGGAGCAGGAAAATAAAGCAGCAACCCGCTGTCTAAAATGCCTTGCTGTGCATCTAAAAAAGTCGCAAAATGGGCATAACGGGGCTTTAAAATTTGTTGTTTATCAATGAGTTGCAAAGCAATCGCTTTAGAGGCGTTGCCAGAAAGTCGAATAATGCCCACGCCGCCGTTTCCAGACGGGGTGGCAATGGCGGCGATGGTATCGGTTGAAAGAGTCATTACAAGTAGGTGAAGAGTGGTTTTTAATGAAGGTATTAAAGCCAGTTGTGCAGGTTTTGTCTACGAAACAGATAAAAGGGCAGGTGAAGAAGGATTTATTGTACAACGCGCATAGGCAATTGCCCGATTATGTTTTATCATTAAAACTTTCACTTCATTAAGACAAAAACCCCATGTGTGACTTTTGTGCTGTATTCGTTTCCAAATCAACTCAGTAAAGATAAATGTCTGTAGATATTGACTCCCCAGAAGGTCAGATTATTCGTAAAATGGTGCCGTTTTCCACGATGCCCACCAGCGTTTTTAAAGTGATTTGTGACAAAATTATGATAGAAACCGCTCGTTCAGGAACGCTGATTTTCAAGCGGGGTGACACTGAAAGCGATTTAATTTATTTACTCAAAGGAGACGTGTCGCTTGAAGTGGATAAACTCAAAATGGAAATCATTAAAGCCAGTTCAGAATCAGCGCGTTTTGCTTTAGCCCATCAGCTTCCACGAAAAACCAATGGCGTTGCCAAAGGCACGGTGCGTTTTTTTCGGCTGAATACCATTTATATTAGCACCCCACCACCAGAGGGTAAAAAAAATTCCACCGCAGGCTCTCGAGAAATCATTAAAAATAATGCAGAACAATGGTTAAGCACGTTATTGATGATTCCTATTATTCGTGCTTTGCCGCCTGCAAACTTGCATAAAATTAATGCCGAATTAGAAGAAATCAATTACGAAAAAGGCGATGTAGTGATTTCTCAGGATGATATTGGCGATTATTATTATTTAATCAAAAGCGGAGAATGTTTAATTTCCCGTAAAAACTCGCCGCAAGGGTCTGAGACTAAAATAGCCAAATTACAAACATGGGATACTTTTGGTGAAGCGGCATTAATTTCTGATGAACCACGCAGTGAAACCGTCACAGCTTTGACTGAGTTAAGTTTGTTGCGCGTGAGTAAGGAAAACTTTTTAACCCTGATTAAAGAAGCGGCACTCAAATTTGTGACGGCGTTTGAAGCTGAAATTTTATTAGATGATGGCGCAATTTTGCTGGATGTACGTCCACCTGATGAATATGAAAAGCTGCATTTAGACAACGCGATTAATGTACCTTTGTACACGTTGCGCACTTTTTTGAAAACATTGGATAAAGAAAAAGTTATTATCGTGATGTGTAATAACGAAAAAATCAGCGAATCGGCGGCTTTTTTGTTATTAACCTATAATTTTAGTGTCAATATTTGGCAAGGCGGGATGGAAGGCATCTCGGCCGATGTGTTGTTAAATGCGGCACAGACAAATGCCAATACCAGTGTGCATGATGATGTGGTGTTTGATAAAAATAAACCGATTCTCAATCCGCCCTCTGTTCAAAAAATGAGCGAGGTCAGTTTTATTAGTCCGTTAGAGTCTGAAAATGAACAGCTGAAAAAAAATCTGTTTGATTTAAAGCTGCAATATGAAAAGTTGGGTAAGGAAAAACAGGCTTTAACTGAAAAATATCAGCAGCTCTTCAAGCAGTGTGAAAAGTTAAAAACGATGTTGGAGTCGTTGAAAAAATAACCAACACATAACCACAGCGAACCGGCGCTGTGGTTTAGGACGTTTTAGTCTGGATAAACACGCCAAACAGCATTATTTGATTTTAGCTTCTTTGTAAATAACGTGTTTACGAGCTTTGGGGTCAAACTTTTTGATTTCCATTTTTTCAGGCATGGTTTTTTTATTTTTAGTGGTGGTATAAAAATGACCTGTGCCTTCGGTTGAAATTAATTTAATTTTATCGCGCATTTTTTAAGCTCCTTAAATTTTTTCGCCACGTTTCCGCATTTCAACTAAAACGGCATCAATGCCTTTTTTGTCAATAACACGCATTCCGCTTGTAGTAATTCTTAATCGTATCCAACGATTTTCGCTTTCTACCCAAAATTTATGGCGTTGCAAATTAGGGTTGAAACGTCTTTTCGTTTTATTATTTGCGTGTGAAACGTTGTTGCCAACGATTGGACGCTTTCCTGTGACTTGACATACTCTGGACATAATTGACCTCCGTTTAGAGCCTTGATTCAAAAGTTAGCCTGCCTTTATACCAAAAATTCTTTTTTAGGTAAATAACAAACTGTAAAATAAATTTGCTAAAATCAGTGATTTAATTTTAAAAAACCTTGTGAGATTTTATAATGACCCTTAAATTCGGCATCGTGATGGACAACATCGCCCCGATTAATATTTATAAAGACACCAGCTTTGCGATGCTCTTAGAAGCCCAACGCAGAGGATGGACGCTTTATTATATGGAATTGGGGGATTTATTTTTGCGTAATGCAAGGGCTTATGCACGAACAAAGATTGTGCAGGTAAAATCGCAACTCAATCAACATTATCAATTTGTCAGTGAACAAATTATTGCTCTTGATGAATTAGATGTGATTATGATACGCAAAGACCCGCCTTTTAATCAGCACTATTTGTACGCCACGCATTTGTTAGAACAAGCCGAGCAACGGGGTTGTTATGTGCTAAATAAACCGCAGTCATTGCGGGATGCTAATGAGAAATTATTTACCGCGTGGTTTCCCCAATGTTGTCCTGACACATTGGTAAGCAGTCAAGCGGCGCAACTTCGGGATTTTTTACAGCAACAGGGTGATATTATTTTAAAACCACTCGATGGAATGGGCGGTGCATCCATTTTTCGTGTGCGTTTAGGCGACCCGAATTTAACGGTTATTTTAGAAACCATGACCGATTATGGACAACGCTATATCATGGCGCAAACTTATTTACCTGCCATTAAAGACGGTGACAAGCGAATTTTAGTGGTCAATGGCGAGGCAATTCCTTATGCGTTGGCTCGCGTGCCGATGCAAGGGGAAAGTCGTGGAAATTTAGCCGCAGGTGGCACAGGGCGCGGACAACCGTTGACAGAAAGAGACCGCTGGATTGTGGCGCAAGTCGCGCCCACTTTAAAAGCCAAAGGGTTGATTTTTGTAGGGTTAGATGTCATTGGTGATTATTTAACCGAAATTAACGTCACTAGCCCCACTTGTGTGCAAGAATTAGACAAGCAATTTAATTTAAATATTTGCGCACAATTAATGGATCATATTGCGGACACGTTAATAAAATGAGGTTTTTGCAAAAACAATTGGCAGGAGAACCCTGGGATAGCCGTGTTGCGGCAAATGATACCTTGTTATTTTCCCTGTTTATTGCCGCCGTGATTCACATTGTATTGCTGATGGGCATCCGCTTTGTTGCGCCACTGGCTGAAAACAATAGCCGCGCCATTGAAGTGACGTTGATTAATTCGCCCAGTAAAAATGCCCCTGAAGAGGCAAAATATTTAGCCCAAGCCAATCAAATTGGGGCAGGAGTGGAAAAACAGCAACCGTTGCCTGCGGAAAAAAAATCGCCCAGTGACGGCAATTATTGGCGCAAACAGCAAGAAATCCCCGCGCTTAATAGCGCGAAATCGCCGATTGAACATCGGTTGATTACCCAAAAAAAACAGGCGCGTGCCGAATTTAGTGCGGAAAAAGTAGATGAATCAAATACATCAGAACAAAATCAAGTCGCACAACCTGAATTATCGGTCGAAGAAATTGATCGACAAATTGCACAATTAGGTGCAAAAATTGATTATTTGAATGAAAGTTCTGATAAAACAACCATTAAGTCGCTTCAGTCGATTAGTGCGCATAAATTTGTTGCAGCACAATATATTAAAAATTGGGATAGAAAAGTTGAACGGATAGGCAATCTCAATTATCCTCAAATCAATGGCACTAGCGATTTTTCAGGCGCGTTGACTATGGAAGTGGGCATTAACAGTAACGGACAAATTTATGATATTACTATTATTACCTCCTCAGGCATTCCAGAATTGGATGAGGCGGCGAAAGAAATTGTTAGAATGAGCGCCCCCTTTGCGATGTTGCCTGAATCCTTAACAGAAGAGTTGGATGTGTTAAGCATCCGGCGCGTTTGGAGTTTTTCAGAAGAAGGCAGTTTAACCTCGAATTAATCCCCCTTAAATCACACGTCCTTTGCATAACCTTATGATTGCTAGCAGTTATTTAAACAACCAGTTTCTTATCGCCATGCCAAATCTAAATGACAAAGATTTTGCGCATACTGTTATTTATTTGTGTCAACACAATGATGAAGGTGCGATTGGCATTACCTTAAATCGCCCTATGCAAATGAAATTAGGCGATATTTTTGCGCAAATGAATATTAACGCCCAGTCCTTGGCAACGGTCAATAGTCCTGTTTATCTAGGCGGGCCTGTGCAACCTGAGCGCGGTTTTGTGATTCACAATACCAGCAACAGACAATGGGACTCATCCATTAGCATTTCAGAGACGGTTTCGTTAACCAGTTCACGCGATATTTTAGAAGCCATTGCCAATGGCACAGGGCCTGTTAATTATTTGATTGCCTTGGGTTATGCAGGCTGGACAGCAGGTCAATTGGAAAAAGAAATGATTGAAAATACCTGGCTGCATACCCCTTACGCTGAATCTATTTTATATGACACCCCTGTCAGCGAACGCTGGAATGCGGCGGCAAATTTAATTGGCATTAATATTAATTTATTAACTACCACGGCAGGTCATGGTTAAAATTGACCCACTCGCTGCACAATTAAACTCTGCCAGTTATTTAGGGTTTGATTTTGGCAATAAAAAAATTGGGGTGGCGGTTGGACAATTAACCACGCAAACCGCCAGCCCTTTACAAACCCTGCGCTCATTGAACCAAGTGCCAAACTGGCAAGGGATTGAACAGTTAATTCAGGAATGGCAGCCTGTTGGATTTGTGGTAGGGATTTCCCAGCAACACGATGGCAGTGACAATCCTATCACGCCACGAATGCGCAAATTTTGTCGGCAATTGGAAGGACGCTATCAACGCCCCGTTTATCCAGTCGATGAAAGCTTATCCACTTACGAAGCCAAGCAATTGTTATTTGACGAATTACACTTACGCGCGGGCAAACTGTGGGAAGTCCAAGACCAATTAGCCGCGCAGTTAATTTTGCAAAGTTGGCTGAATCAACACCACAACGACAAATAGCCATAGCCATAAGACTTTATTTAACAATGTGTTAGAACGGCTAATATCGGCATTTTCCACCCATTTTTGACCACCAAAAAAAGGCTTTTGTTTTAAGTGTCCGTGATAACGCGCCGCGCCACCTAATTGCACATTCAACGCCCCCGCTCCTGCGGTCATCACTACCCCCGCATTCGGACTTTCTAATAAACGCGCTTGGGTTTTCCAACAGTGTAATGCAAGAGCGGTATTGCCAAGCAAGGCATAACTTAACGCCGTTAAACGCGCAGGTAGCCAATTTAACCCATCATCTATCCGCGCCGCCGCCCAGCCAAAATACAGATAGCGTTGATTTTTATAGCCCCACATGGCATCTAAGGTATTGCTTAAGCGATAGAAAACCGCCCCCGCTGCGCCTGCGATAATAAACCAAAACAGCGGCGCAAAAATAGCATCCGCGCCATTTTCTAAGAGCGATTCCACCGTAGCACGGCGCACAGCGTGTTCATCCATGTCAGCGGTTTCACGACTGACCAGCATGGCAACTTTTTGCTGGGCTAAGGGTAAATCCTGTTGTTCTAAGGCTTGCAAAACGGCGTTGCCATGTTGTTTTAAGCTAGACGGTGCGATACAAAAATAGAGCAAAATGGGACTAAAAAAGGGTGTAAACCAATCCAGTTGTTGCAAAGTGTAAATCAGGGCTGAAAACGGCAACACCAATATTGCCCATGCAACAACGCCACTGATTTTTTGCCAATCCGAGGTCGTATTGCTTTTTAAGCACCACTGTTCTAGCCACAAAACAAGGCGTCCAAATCCCACTAATGGATGATAAGTTTTAGGTTCGCCAAATAACAGGTCTAGCAAAATAGCGCAGATGAATGAAACACTTAAAAACATTAGGCTTCCCTTCAAGCGACTTAAGAATCAACTGCCAACCTGTGTAGAATTGGCAGTCATGCAGAAATGCTTACAATGCGTCTGCCACCGTGCGGTGATAACAGGGCCATTGTTTCACATGAAGATGTTTGCGTATCGGGGTTTTAATCACTGACACACATAGCGCGATGGAAAATAAACACCAAACCGCTGCATATTCGTTGGGGTCGGTGGTTAATACATCAGAAATCCAAGGGCCAATCACATAGTGAAAACCCACGAACCGATAGGAGCCATAAATTGTTGGCATCACAAACGCCGCTAAAATATACACAAAGGCGTGTAATCCCCAGCTAAAATTAAATAACCAGGTGACAGGATTAGACATAATGCCATTAAGTGGCATTTGCCAAGCGATATGCCAACTGCCTGAGACTGAACAGGTTTGTGTGCCACAAAACCCTTCAATCCCTTTATGACAAGCCCCTGCCCAATCAAAGGGAAACATTTTCACTAACATCGCCACGGAACTGGCGGCACATAAGGTATAAACGGCGGTACGAATTCTTAATTTGACACTTTCGGGGATGAAATACATCGCCACCATATTGACAAAAAATGGCTGAAACGCAACGTGCAAATAGCCAAATAGGGTTAATATTTGATTGCTCGGGTTATGACACAAGTCAATATACACATAGGTAAAGGCTTGCAATAATTCCATTAAGGCAAAATAGGTTAATGGAATCCACAACTCTTTGGACTCCCCTTTTATCGCAACATAGGCTGCGGTACTCAATCCCACCGCCGCTAAAACGCCCGATGCTTCTCCACTCCAACACATAAAGTTATCCCCTTGATTTTCTTATAATAATGCTACTTTTGTTTATAATCATTTTTTAAAGTAGCGACTTAGGCTTTAGGTAACGTGACTCCCGTTTGACCTTGATATTTTCCACCACGGTCTTTATAAGAGGTTTCACACACGTCATCGCCACCAAAAAACAACATTTGTGCCACCCCTTCATGGGCATAAATTTTGGCAGGCAAAGGCGTGGTATTAGAAAATTCTAAGGTCACATGACCTTCCCAACACGGCTCAAGCGGTGTCACGTTGACGATAATACCGCAACGCGCATAGGTTGATTTTCCAAGGCAAACCACCAGCACATCACGCGGAATTTTAAAATATTCCACTGTTCGTGCCAGGGCGAACGAATTGGGTGGAATAATGCAAACATCGGCTTTAATATCGACAAAACTATTGGAATCAAAGTTTTTAGGGTCAACAATCACCGAATTAATATTGGTAAATACTTTAAATTCATTGGCACAGCGCACGTCATAGCCATAACTGGACGTGCCATAAGAAATGACTTTGCCGTGTTCGCCGTGCCGCACTTGTTCTGCCTCAAACGGCAAAATCATCTCGTGCTGCTGTGCCATCTGGCGTATCCATTTGTCCGATTTTATACTCATAATTAATTGATTTTTAAATAAAAAGATTAAGGCAACATCGCCTGTTGCCGTGCAAGAGTGAGCCAGTGCGGATAGTCTGCCATTAACGCCTCATAAAGTTCAGGCGTGGTTAATGCTTCTGGGTCAGTCACAGAAAAAAAATGCGCATTATTGAGATAGCGGTCTGTCATGCCATTCAAACTTGCTAAAAAAGAAAACGCTTCCTCTTGTGCTGCTGGATCGTGTCGATTTTGTTTAGGATGCGCGATGGCCATAAATTGCCAAAAAATCGGTTGATAAGACGACCCTTTGATTTGTCGCAAAGTTTCTTGCTTGTCAGCGGTATTGCCATCGGTGACAAACATCACATACACAGGCAGTTCAGCGTGTGTCAGTAACGGTTTATTAAGACTAATTTCTGGCGGAAAATAAAAATTGCGAATCAATTTCATCACTTTGCCATAGCAGGTTTCCCATTCTAACGGATAATCAATCAACAGCCGTTGGGTAAACTGGGCAAAATCCTCAATGCCTAAGGCGGGGTGCTGATGGGCTTTTTCACCAAATAAAAACACCTCTATTGTCGCTTGGTCAGAAAATTGACAACCCAACGCCAAAACTTTTTCAGCCAATCGCTGTATTTTTCCGTCACGATACAAGGTTTCCATTGAGGCTGAAATATCCAAACAAAGCGCGACGTGAGCCTTGTGCGCGGTGAGATTCACTTTTGCTAATGAAACATAGGCTTGTTTTGCTAGCGAAAGTAACACGGGTATTTTTTCGAGTTTTTTTTCTAGGGAAATAAGCAAATGATTATTAACAGGAAAAGATTGCGGTGAATGTTGTGCCACAGGCGGTGCAGTGACTTCCGTCTCTTCTGCAACGCTGACACCAAAATGCACACACATGGCTGCCAGCCCACCATTAAAGCCTTGTCCGATAGCGCGAAATTTCCATTGACCTTTATTGAGATAGAGTTCACCCATGATTAAAGCGGTTTCTTGACCTAATTCCGCCCCCGTGAGTTGATAACGGGCTAATTCTTCTGTGCCTTTTATCACTTGAATAAACGCCTGACTTAACGCAGATAACGCCTGACCCCGCTCTGTTCCTTGGTATAACGTTAAGGTAAAGGCTATTTTTTGCACTGTCACATTCAATTTATTTAATGCGAGAGTAAATAAATGTTTGTCCACATGAAAATGAATCGCTTGGTCAGGTGATACAGGTTGATTAAAAAAAACCATGCCATCGTCATTGTCCACTTGATTTTGCGGATTAAGCAAAAATGCCGACGCATCCACTTCATAAGAAGCAGGCACTTTCCAACTTAATCGAATGATAATGGCTTCTTTGGCAGAAGCAGAAACCAAGGTGTTTGCGCCTTTAGTGAGCAGTGTAGTCATGGTTATTTGTACGAACAAGCTTACAAAAGAAAGAGGGCATTGTAGCTGATTTATGACTTCTGAATACAGTTGAAAAAAGGAAAAACGCCGCCTTGTGTCAAGGTAGGTTGGGGAATTTAAAGTTGCGTACCTGATTAAGTTACGATTCTTTGTTTAACACTTGAATTTTTCAGTTAGCACGTTCATATTATTTGCACTATTAACTGTGAAATTTGTGGGGGTGAAATTATGATGCGCGTTCTCCTTTTTGTAGCAACAAACATTGCTATTATGATCGTCATCGGTGTGCTGTTCAGTGTATTAGGATTAGGGCAAGTCCTTGATACACAAGGTGTTGATTTAAATTTAACGGCTTTGTTATTCATGTCAGCCATCATTGGGATGACAGGGTCTTTCATTTCTTTGGCAATGTCAAAATGGTCAGCCAAACGAGCAATGGGTGTGCAGGTGATTGAACAGCCACAAAATCAAACTGAACGTTGGTTGCTTGAAATGGTCAAACGGCAGGCTCAACAAGTTGGCATTGATATGCCTGAAGTGGGGATTTTTGAAAGTGCCGATATTAATGCCTTTGCGACAGGGATGACGCGCAATAGTTCGCTTGTTGCGGTTAGTACAGGTTTATTACAGGCTATGAAAGCTGATGAAGTTGAAGCCGTGTTAGGGCATGAAATGAGCCATGTTGCTAATGGGGATATGGTGACAATGGCGTTAATGCAAGGGGTGGTCAACACGTTTGTGTATTTTTTCGCCACCATTATCGGTCATGTTGTTGATAGAGTGGTGTTCAAAAATGAGCGGGGTAATGGTATTGCTTATTATGTGACCCAAATGATTGCTCAAATTGTGTTAGGCATTTTGGCTTCAATGTTGGTAATGTGGTTTTCACGTTATCGAGAATTTAGAGCCGATGCAGGTGGGGCAAATTTAGCCAGCAAACAAAAAATGATTAACGCACTCAAAGCCTTGCAACGGGCGCATGAACCTGATGTATTGCCTGGACAATTAGCCGCCTTTGGAATAAACGGTGGGGGTGTGCGTAAACTATTTATGACGCATCCGCCTTTAACTGAGCGAATTGCCGTTTTAGAAGCCAGTAGATAATAAAACAAGCGGGGCAAAAAATCAGACCTGACAGTTTTTCACAATCATTAACTGCCTCTCTACAAAACTTTCATTTTAAGCGTGTCATTTATTCCTAAAATTAGGGGTATCTGGCACGCTCAATAGCAAAAGCCCACTATTTTTGCTATAGTTAGCCGCTGTTATAAGTGTTTTAGGCACTTAACACGCCTTTTTATTCATCTTTTTCACTCACTATTTTCGGAGAAATTTTATGCCAATTAAAGTTGCAATTAACGGTTATGGTCGTATTGGTCGCAATATCATGCGTGCGTTGTACGAATCAGGTCGCACCAATGAAATTCAAATTGTGGCTATTAACGACTTAGGCGATGCAAAAACCAATGCACATTTGACTAAATATGACACGGTACACGGCAAATTTGGCTTTGATGTCAGTGTTGATGGCGATTACATTATAGTTAATGGCGACAAAATTCGTGTTCTTGCAGAAAGAGACCCTTCAAAGTTGCCTTGGGCAGAATTAGGCATTGATGTTGTTCTCGAATGTACAGGATTTTTCAATAGCAAAGCCAAAGCCTCTGCTCACCTGACTGCTGGGGCAAAAAAAGTGCTTCTTTCAGCGCCAGGTGGCAATGATGTGGATGCAACCATCGTTTTTGGCGTAAATCATGACGTTTTAAAAGCGTCTGATACCGTTATCTCTAATGCCTCTTGCACCACCAACTGTTTAGCACCGTTAGTTAAGCCTTTGATAGATACCATTGGGATTGAACATGGTTTAATGACCACGATTCATTCTTATACCAATGACCAAGTTTTAACTGATGTTTATCACAGTGACTTACACCGTGCGCGTTCTGCAACCCAATCCATGATTCCAACCAAAACAGGTGCAGCAGCAGCGGTAGGTTTAGTTTTACCTGAAATGAAAGGCAAATTAGACGGTTTTGCGATGCGTGTGCCAACTATCAACGTTTCGGTGGTGGATTTATGCTTCACCGCTTCACGCGACACCACCAAAGAAGAAATTACGCAAATTTTGCGTGATGCGTCAACAGGTTCATTAAAAGGTATTTTGGCAATCAATGATGAGCCATTAGTTTCTGTAGACTTTAACCACAACCCACATTCTTCGATTTACGAAGCAGGTTTAACCAAAGTCACTGGTGGCAACTTCGTCAAAGTATTGTCTTGGTATGACAACGAATGGGGTTTTTCAAATCGTATGTTAGATACGACTGTTGCTTTTATGAATGCAAAATAACTGGATAGCTTAGATGGCATTAAGACGAAC
>Ga0316608_1001047_pt1 | contig 11466 bp, 8 predicted proteins | sample MIS2016152B_MG_FD_207673 | JGI IMG/M metagenome (GOLD analysis project Ga0316608, IMG submission 207673) | Microbial mat bacterial communities from Middle Island sinkhole, Lake Huron, Michigan, United States - MIS.2016.152B | ecosystem: Environmental > Aquatic > Freshwater > Lake > Sediment... | reverse complement strand
TGTTTGTCGCCAAAAAAGTTAAAACTATTACCCATAAGAACTTTTACACCAATATAGATGAATAAACAGGCAAAGGCGATTTTAAAGATTGGAAAGTCTACATTGAACGCTATTTTGATGATAGCGCTTAATCCCATTAAAATTAGGACTATACCGATAATTAAGGTTGCACTCATTTTCATATCAATTAAATTTAATAACAGATTATTTATTTTTGATACAAATGTAGGAGGCAATCTCTTATTGGAGGAACTTATTTCGGCAAATAGGTATGGTAAATCGGTAAATTGGGAATTTAAAGGTTTTAGCTTGTTAATATTGTTTAGGGCAAATAGCCGCGAGTATCGAACATATCCAATGGTAAAACGCTATATTATAAAATATTAGATGGTTTTTAAAAATTATTGCAGCCTGAATTTATACGTAATTGTCCCTCTTTGAAATGCCGGAGCATCGGGTTTGCGATCGAAACGTGCAATTAATGCGGCTCTTTTTGCCAGTTGAAGTAAGTTTTCGTCAAGGGTTGTAGATCCCTTATATCCTGGGTTTGCAGTTGTTACCCTGCCATCTTTATCAACTACAACTTCCACTACCACATCGCCTTCTACCTGAGTAGTATATTCTGGTTTTGGGAGAGACAAAACAGACCTGCCTTCAAGACTGAAAGATATTCCCGGCCCTTTGCCTTTTCCACTTCCAGTTCCAATACCGCCGCCGGTTCCTCCACCTGAGCCTTCATCGCCGGTACCACCTTTACCGGCACCTTTATAGGTAGGAGAAGCCGGATTTCCGGTTGTGCTTCCCTGGTCGCCTCCTGCCTGTGTATTCCCCTGGTTGGAGGTACGAGGTTTGTATAAGGCCTGATTATTTACCACCGGTTTTTTTACAACAGGCTTTTCAACTACCTGCGTTTTTTCTGGTTTTTTAACTACCGGGGTTGGTTTTTCGACTGGTTTTGCTTTTTTTGTTTCCTTTTTTGTCGTGACAGCACTAATAGGGTCAACTTCTTCCACCTCTTGGGTCATTATATTTTCGTTGTCCTGCGATGCGGTAGTTTTTGGCTTCTCAGGCTGATCTTCGGGAATTGTCAGTTCGTTTTCCTGCACCTGGCCTAGACCGGTTTCGGAATAACCCAGGTTTATTTCAATACCCGAGCCTTGTCCACCGCCACCTTCCGGGTAGGGGGGAATAGGTGTAGTTAATGTCCAGTAAAACAATAACAATATTATTGCCGCATGGATGCTAAGAGAGCCAATGGCTCCTATAAATTGATTCCGTTTTTCAATATGTTGGGGAGCCTCAGCCATTGGGAGTTTTTGTTGCCAAAATCATTTTAACTTTTAGTTTGTTGCCAATTTCCATAACATCAACCAATTTCTGAATTTCGAGCGTATTATCGCATCGAAGCACCACAATTGGATCTTTCAAATCTTTAATAAGTGCTACTAATTCCAGTTCAATATCATCGAACGAAATTTCTTTTTGGTTGATATAATACTTCAAATCCTTGGTAATAGAAATAGCCACTTCTGTTTTTCGAACAGTTTGGTTATTCTTGGCATTAGGCAGGGTAAGTTTGATAACACCAGGACTAATAAGGGTCGACATTATAAGAAAGAACAACATCAAAAAAAACATGATGTCGTTGAATGATGCAGTGCTTACTTCGGCACCAAATGGTTTTCTTCTCAGGTTCATTTTACAGGTTCTTGAAGTAAATCGATAAAGTCCATAGCGCTTTGTTCGAGCATATGTACTACTTTACTTACCATGATATTCAACCAGTGGAAGCAGATAAAAGCAATAATACCAACAGTTAAACCGGCAGCACTGGTAATCATTTTCTGATAGAGACCTCCCGAAATCAACCCAATACTTATATTATCGGCAAGTGAGATGTTATAAAATATTTTAATTACCCCGGCAATGGTTCCAATAAAGCCAAACATGGGGGCAATACCGGCAATTACTCCCAGAATTACAAGATTTTTTTCAAGTTTATAAACTTCAAATTTACCAACCACTTCAATCGATTCTTCAATTTCTTTTAACGGACGGCCAATACGTTTGATCCCTTTTTCGATCATCCTGGCTATTTGAGAATCAGTTTTATGGCAAAGCGTAAGAGCATCATCCACTTTGTCTTCTTTTATATAATCGCGGATGCGGTCCATGAAATTTTTATCGATTCGGGTAGCTTTGCGGATGGATAAATATCGGTCGAAAAATATGTAAACTGAAATAATGGATAATAATCCGATAGGAATCATTAACCAACCACCTTTTGTAAGTAATTCCCAAACCGGCATACTTTTACTGGCTGCTTCCTGAACATTGGTCGAATCGGTTAAACTGATCTGCAGAATGGTAAGTAAATTCATCTCTTCTTTATTTGTAGTTTATACTATTTTAATTTTTTTAAGCAATACATAAGAATCTGTAAAAATAATAATTCTCATGGGTATTTCATAAAACCGTTATTCCGTTTCAAGCATTTGAGTCGAATCATTTTCTTCTACCGGTTTAATTTCTTCTTCTTCCTTTTTTGCAAATACGCCGTTCCAATACTTTTTAATTAATTCGCCAAAGGAGTTAAATTCTTCTTTATACGAAATGCCGACCCCTTGCGTATAGGGCGATATTTCATAAATATAATTTTCATTGGAGTGGTTAAATGCCTTAAGCCTCAATTTGCCATTCTTCCAAGGTTTGTAACTAACATCAACATCTCCTACAATACTATTTGGATTTTGCTTAGGGTTTACAGTGGATGTTCCGCCCACATCGAAATTGCCGTTTATACTCAGTCGGTCATTTAAAAGCTGTGTGCCAAGCATTACTTCTAATTCCTGAGAAGTTATTCCGTTTTCAGGACGATAGTTAACACCAATGTCAAAATCCTTATTAATTTGCGATAGCCAACGGCTTAATTGGTTCGATATAAATTCCATACTGGTAGAGCCTACCGGGTTAAATCCTGAACTTGCCGTTGTATTGGCCGAGTTATTTTGTTTCGTCATCGAAGGGTCGGGCAGGAAACTTCCCAATACCAGTAACGAGATAAATTGTTTATTGCGTTCATCCTCATTGCTGATGGCTGAATTTACCCGGGTTTGTGTTTCTTGTGGAACGTTTGGGATAGATATTTTAAAATCGGGGTTAGGATTCAATAATTTACCGGTGAGGTATATTTTGCAATCAATTGGAATCCGGTTTTGGTATTGTTCTGCCCCGGTTGCCATAGTAGGGGATAATAAATCGTATAAAGAGGCTCTTACCGGATAAATAGCTTCCAGGTTTATAATAGCATCAACCGGATTTCCATTCCAAACAATGGTTCCCCCCTGGACTACTTTAAAGTGCTTATTAATTACATTTTGGAGAGTGAAAAGGTAGTCGCCCTGTTCTATTGTATATTTTCCGAACATGCTGAATTTCCCCTGGGTGTTAATTTCCATCTTGATGTTTCCCGATCCGGTGCCTTTAATCATATCGCCAATTTTGGAATCGAAAATTATTTGGGCTGTTGCATCGGGAGTAACTTCCAGGTTGATATTTAATTTCAAACCATTCAGGTTTGCAGTATAGGTACTTTTGCTTTTTTGATCCTGTTCGTAATCATATTGTGGAAGTAAAACTTTGGGGGTTTTATCTATAAATTTCACAAACTTCATTTCGCTTACATCGCCGGACCGATTGCCCAATGGAATAGAAAGTATCGAATTTGGCTCTGTCTTGGCAGTTATGTTCATGGTAAGGCTCTTGGGAGGGCCAAAAATATCTATTCTACCAGTGGCGTATGCTTTTCCAAAAAACATACTGTTATCTTTTTCGGTAGTATTTAAAAACTCGAAATTATTTCCTTTGAGTTTGAGGTCAAAGTAGAAGTCTTTAAAATATTTATTGGTGATTGTTCCGTTTACTTCGCAGTTATTTCCAAAATTATCATGTAAAACAAGGTTGTTAACCAGTATATTATCATCTTTTATTTTAACAGTTTTAGTAAAACTGTAGCGTGTTTTTAGGTAGTTCACCATAAAACTGCTTTTTTGGAGATTAATTTCTCCATTAAAAATGGGTTCTGTAATGGTGCCCGAAACATCGAGGTCGCCCGTGGCCAATCCCTTTAAGTCGGATATTAGAAACTTGGCAAATGGCTGAAAAATATTAATTTTTAACTTGTTGAGCGATATTTTTCCGTCAATTTTCCTGGTTTGAACCTTATATATGCCAGAAACATCTAACGTATTAATACTGCCTCGCATTGCCAGAAGTTTTAAATCAATGCTTTTATCAGTATGATTCCACTTTGCAGAGATGTCGGTATTTCCTAATATTTCATCGTTTATTTCCAACGAATCTACTTTTAAGTCGGCAAAGAAATAAGGGTTGTGATATAAATCTGATAATTCGGCATTCCCATTGACAATCCCGCCCAGGATAAGATAATTTCCTGGAATAAAAGAATTTACAACCGATAAGTCAACTTCTTTGCAGGTAATATTTAATTTATCGTTGGGTATTCTAGAGATAGCACCTTCAGCTGTAATTTTTTGTTTTCGATATTCAATCTCCAGATGGTTTACTGCCAGTCGATTACTGTCGAAGGTGAATATCGAAGGGTTAATTTTCCAAAGTGTATCGTGTAAAACAATTTGTGATGGTGCCAGCTTTATATTTACTTGTGGAAACGTATTATTTGCAGAAGGCGAAAACGCGATTACCGATTGTATATTTCCTTTGTATACGATGGAATCCCAGTTATTCCAACGATTGGTAAGCTGAATGGAATCTCCCTGAATTTCTGCTAAAAGGGTGAAATTATCAATGCTAAGCTGTTTTGAAAATCGGATGTTTGAGCATCCCGATGTTAAAGAAAGGTTTTGTTGAGAGCTTTTTCCATTTACATATAAATCGTATACCTTTTTCCCTTTAAAATTCATAAAAGGGACAGAGAATAAAAAATTCATTTTACTTCCCGATGGATTGTAATCTCCGGTAAGTTTCGAATCCCGGGAGATATAAAGTCCGGGAATAAAATAATCGGTTAAAAGACGGGTATCTTTAAAATCAGCTTCAAAACTGAAATTATTGAGCGTAAGTTGTTCGGGCGGATTATTTAGTATTAAGGAGGGCAAATAGTGTTTCATTAGCCATTGAAACGATCGTCCCAATTGCGAAAATTGATATGTCCCCCATATTTCGGCATCAACAAGGTTCGACCGCAAAATAATACGCTTTGTTTCATTAATGTTCTTGGTAAATAATAAAAAGTCGTTTATCTGAATTTCCTTTCCGGTTTTCCGTAACGTCGAATTCCAAAGCTTTATTTCTCCGTCCAAATCGTCAATGTTTTTACCAGCAAAGTCAGCTGTGGCATACATCGAAACAAAAGAAGCCGTATCCAGGGTATCGAGGTTTAATTTATACAGGTTTGCGCGTTCAAGTTTTGCTGAAAAATTAAATTCCGGGGTTTTTTTTGAAAGGTTTACTTTGCCCAGGAAGCTTAATTCAATATTGGGATCGACAATGTTTAAAGTTCCGTCGTAGGTATTGTTCGATAGTGTTCCGTTGATTTTAATATTTTGATAATTGTATTTTTTAAGATAAAAGCTCGAAATCTCCCCATCCATTTTGGCCGAGATTTGATTGGTAATCGTGTTTTTACCATTCAACATAGCATTGAATGATATTTTTCCGATTAGTTTTTGCTTGTCGAGCAAATAGCCCAGGTCGAATTCTGTAGCTTTTACTTTCCCCTTAAAACTAAAGCTATTAGAAGTATCGGGTCTAATAGAAATGTCAGAATTTATTTTCCCCAGGTTTGTTTGTATTAGGCCATAAGCCACGAAATCGTTAATAAACCCGCTGAATTTACCAGTATAGCTCAAATATGTAAAACGGTCAAATATTTTGGGAAGGTCGAGGTGGCCAGATTTGGAATTTGGTAACGTAATTCGCTCCAGATCGGATGGGTTTGAATAAAACTTTTGTACATCCAAATAGAGGAACGACGATTGAAAATCGGGTAATCCATTAATATCGGCATTGCCATTCAAATAGGAATTGCTGCCAAATTTCAGTGAAATATTCCTTCCCTTCAGACCGGTTATTTTCCCGGTTATTTTCCCGGATACTTCGGCATTAAAATGAAATTCCTTTAATTTGGGGGCAAAATAAGCAATATCATCGGTTGAGGTTTTCGAAAGGTTTAAGTCAACAAACATCTTCACTTTGTGAATAAAATCCTGTCCCAAATCTTTAAATTTGCTAAAATTTAAACGGATTTGGTTTGCATCAATTTGTGAGAGATTTGTAGTTATTGAGACTCCGTTAAATGCCAGGTTGTTTTTATCTATAATTGTTCGCGCGGTAAAATTAATGAGTTCAAACCCCGATTTTTCTTTACCCGAAAACTTATTAAATCGAAATGAGGTAATGCCATTTTTACTTTTGAAATTTGAAACATCAATGGTTAAATTATTAAATACCAAATCGGTAAAGTTAATTCCATACAAAACATCTGTTTTGTAAAAGGAATGTAAAAGGAATGTTCCATTTGAAATCCGCACCCGGTTTATTCCAAATTCAAACCCTGAACCAGATTGCGTGGTATCTTTTGAAACCAATTTATCGACAATAAACAGGAAATTTATAGTTCGGGTAGAGTCAATGTAAAAGTTTATGAGCGGTTTTTGCAGCGAAATTGTTCGTAAAGCAATAGTTTTTGATCGAATTGTAAAAATATTAATGCCCGAAACCAATCGTGGGGAATAAAGTACCGTATCGTTATTTTTTGCATAAATACAAAAATCCTTCAATACCAGCCTGGAAATTGGAATAAAAGAAATTTCAGAAAATGTAACCCGACTTTCGAAATAAGCAGATAATTTTAAAGAGATCTCTTTAACAGCATACCTTTGAACCGATGGTATTTGAAAAGACAAATATACCAATGTTGGTAACGAAAAGATTGCTACCAAAATAATCAACAGTATTTTCCTAAATTTTTTAATAATTTTACGGAGTTTTAGAGATAACGCAAAAAAACGAAAAATAGTTTAATTCTACTAGGGAAGTTGGGAGGAAAGTCTGTATATATTTTAGGAATCGAATCGTCGTGCGACGATACTTCCGCAGCTGTGTTAAAAGACACTGTTCTTTTATCAAATTTTATTGCTAATCAAGAGGTTCATAAAACCTATGGGGGAGTAGTTCCTGAATTGGCATCCAGAGCGCACCAGCAAAATATTGTTCCTGTTGTGGATTTGGCAATTAAAAAAGCTGGAATCGAACCGGAACAGTTAGCGGCTATTGCTTTTACCCAGGGGCCAGGACTAATGGGATCTTTGCTGGTTGGAACATCTTTCTCCAAAGGTTTGGCATTGGCTTTAAATATTCCACTTATAGATGTTAATCATCTTCAGGGACATATTCTGGCAAATTTTATTCAGGTTCCCGATGTCGAAAAAAGCGTTCCGAAATTTCCGTTTTTGTGTTTGTTGGTTTCGGGTGGCCATACCCAGCTGATATTAGTGAAAGATTTTCTTCATATGGAAATTGTTGGACAAACCATTGACGATGCCGCAGGGGAAGCATTCGATAAATGCGCAAAAATTATGGATCTTCCTTATCCCGGAGGACCTTTAATCGATAAATTTTCAGCGGAAGGAAATCCGCATGCCTTTAAATTTAATAAACCGAGAATTGCAGGACTGGATTTTAGTTTTAGTGGACTAAAAACTTCCTTTCTTTATTTTTTAAGGGATCAAATGCTTCTAGATAAAGATTTTATTGAACACCATAAAGTTGATTTATGTGCTTCGCTTCAACGAACGATTGTGGAAGTATTGATGGAAAAACTTTTGGATGCAGCCAGAAAATATAATATTCGCGAAGTAGCATTGGCCGGGGGAGTGTCCGCAAACACGGGTCTGCGTAATGCAGTTGTTCAACTGTCGGAAAAAGAAGGATGGAATTGCTATATTCCGGAATTCCGTTTTACTACCGATAATGCGGCTATGATAGGTATAACAGGATATTATAAATATTTAAACAAAGAATTTGCCAGTCAAAGTATTGCTCCGGTAGCGCGTTTAGGAAATTAGTCTTCCTCAATAAGGATATCTTTCGCCTTAAGAACAATTTCGTCAAAACTTTTATCAAGCAATTGGTTGACTCCGCGACAACCTTCAATTACTTTTTCGGACCAGTCAACATACATTCGTTTCCGTCTGTTAGACCAGGAAAGCGGACAATTAAGGATGTCGTGTATATTCGCTATTTTATCGGCTATTTTTATTTTTTTGGCGTCGTTTGTTAAGAAAGGAGCCTTTTTTATTTGAAACCTCTTTCTATCGTCATATGTCAAGGTCATGTCATCCGTTACTTCCTTAACCAGCGATGCAACAAGGTTCCCAAATAAACCGGATAATTCTTCCTCAGTTGTATTCGTATCTTCTATAACATCGTGAAGGACTGCCGCTGCGAGAACCTGAGGATTAGTTTCTTTACCGGTTTCCTGTAAAATGTAAGCAACCTTAATAACATGATTTATGTAAGGAATATTTTCGCAGCCTTTTCGGCGTTGAGATACATGTTTATCCGAAGCGAATTTAATTGCAGCTAACAAAAGTGAATCCAAAGAATATTTATCATTCATAATGCGGATTAATTTGATGGCAATTTATAAATTAAATCAAATATTCTATGGCATTGTTAAGAAAAGTTAAAGGGTGTTAATAAATAAATATCGACAAATCAAGTAATTGTATTTAGGTTGAAAAAATGATAAAATATGTGTTGTTAATAACATTATATAGTTTTATCGAATCACTAAAAAGTTTTATTTTTAGGGCAAATTTGGTGAATGGAAAATTTACTTATCAGGGCTACATCTAAAACACCCGAAGTTGAGTTTTTAAACGGAGGCAAAATTAAAATTCAGGGAAGATCAATACCTGAAGATGCCAATTTATTTTTTGATCATCTTCAGGCATGGGTTTTTCAATATTGTCTGGATCCCTCAATGCAAACTATTGTGGATATTGAATTAGAGTATATGAATAGTGCTTCTGCGAAATCGTTGCTTCAAATTTTGAGCGAATTAACAAATATTACAGAGCATGGAAAAAAATTAACTGTAAATTGGTATTACGAATCGGGTGATGACGATATGGTAGAAAGAGGTGAATACTTCGAAAATATTTTGAAATTTAAGTTTAATTATCTGGAGTCTTAGATTTTCCATATAAAAGGGTACATGGATTAAAATGTATTAACATCTTCTAATCGAGTATAGGTTTTCTGTCAGGCTAGTTGAATTCTAGTTTTTAGAATTGCTTAAAAACCGATCTAAAAGTTTAAACAATGTTTCCTGATCGAATGGTTTAGAAATATAATCGTCGCATCCTGCTTTCAAGCAATATTCTCTTTCATTTTCCATAGCAAAAGCTGTTTGAGCAATTATAGGTAGGCTTTTTCTGAATTGCCTTATTTTGGAAAGAGCCTCAAATCCATTGATTCCTGGTAATCTTATGTCCATCAAGACCAGCGCAATCTCAGGGTATTCGGAACACAACTTTACAGCATCTTCACCGGTGGTAGCATGCAGTATATTCAACCCGGATTCCGCTAATAATTCTTTCACATAGATATAATTTGCTTCTTCGTCTTCCACTAATAACACCGAAAAATTCTCCCAGGAAGTACAGGTCTTATTAGTAACCGTGAGGGAGGCCTGCGAAATTGCAATTTCAGTTTCCTGCGCAGGAAAAGTAAAATAAAAAGTGGAGCCATGTCCGGGTTCTGAATCCAACCAGATCTCGCCTCCCAAAAGTTCCACCAAACCTTTTGATATTGCCAGTCCCAAACCGGTTCCTTCTTTCTTGCGCGACCCCATATCGGCTTGTTTGAAACGTTCAAAAACTATTTCTTTCTCTTTCTCCGAAATCCCCGTTCCGGTATCTTTCACATAAAACAACAAATAGCCGGTTTGTTTAAAGTAACCAAACTCAACAAACCCCTGGTCGGTAAATTTTATGGAATTACTTATCAGATTATTTAGGATTTGCTTTAAACGATTTGCATCCGACAGAATAAAATTATTATCCTCTTCGTCTTCAATAGCTAATCGAATCTCAATTTGATCTTTGGAACGTCTGGAACGGTCAGTTAGATAAAATTCTTTCAATTCTTTCATGGTGCCGTTTAGTTCAAACAGCGATTTATCTATGTTTAGCTGACCTGCCTCAATTTTTGCAAGGTCAATAATATCGTTAATTAAATTCAGCAGGAGTTTGCCGCTATTATTTATTATCGAAAGATATTTTTTTTCTTTATCCCTGGGGAATTCTTTCATTTCGAGCAAACTGGCAAAACCAAGGATTCCGTTGATCGGGGTTCTTATTTCGTGAGACATATTTGCCAAAAATGCCGATTTTAGCCGATCGGCTTGTTCTGCTTTTTCCTTGGCACGTTTAAGTTCTTCCCCAGCGGTTATAAACTGGGTAACATCCCTGGATATTCCTACAATTTGACTGATTTTGCCTTGGGCATCATGAATCCCAACTTTGGTTGAAGAGAACCATAGTTTTTCGCCTGTTGGTATAAGGAATATTTCTTGTTTATCGATTAAAGGATTTCCGGTCGAAATAATATTTTGGTCTTCTTCGAATGATTCAGTAGCTTTTAAAATGTTGAAAATTTCGAAATCGGTTTTACCAACTATATTTTGGGTGTCAGAAAAACCGGCTAATTTTGTAAATGCATTATTAACTCTTAAATATTGGCCATTTGCATTTTTAAAATATATCGCATCGGGTACATTATCCATAATTGTTTGCAAACTGTCGCGTTCGTTAGCAAAAAGTTCTTGAATTCTCCTTTTTTCGGTAATGTCTAAAATTGTGCCGCTTAGACGAATAGGTTGGTCGTTACTGCCAAATATAAATTTCGCCAGGCAATGCAGGTACTTTTCTGTTCCCGCGGGTGTTATATAGCGAAACGTAAAATTTAAAGAATTGATTTTAGTTATCGATTTGTTAATTTCGTCTTGAACTAAGGCCCTGTCATCTGGATGAACATAGTTTATAAGATCTTCTGACCTCAATTTATGTAAATCCGGATGGAGATCGAGTATATTATAAAGTTCAGCCGAGAAGTCGAATTTCAGGTCAATTAAATCGTATTCAAAGCTTCCGAAATGAACTATTTTCTCAGCTTCTTCCAATTGTTTGCTGCTATTTTTGTCTATTCCTCTCGTAATTGTTTTTTCTGTAACATTTCTAAAAGTAATTAATACCGATTCTACTACATTTTGTTCTCCTCTTTCGGGGGTTAGGATTGCTTCGTATAAGAGTACCCTGTTTTCGTTATTGTATGAAAAAGAAATTGAATGTGGGCGCGGTTTTTTAAAAATACTTTTGGTAGACTGCTCAATGTACATATAAATGTTTTGAGGCAACC
>Ga0316608_1001045_pt1 | contig 11479 bp, 8 predicted proteins | sample MIS2016152B_MG_FD_207673 | JGI IMG/M metagenome (GOLD analysis project Ga0316608, IMG submission 207673) | Microbial mat bacterial communities from Middle Island sinkhole, Lake Huron, Michigan, United States - MIS.2016.152B | ecosystem: Environmental > Aquatic > Freshwater > Lake > Sediment... | reverse complement strand
CATACTCTCTTGAAGCATCAGTAATCATTAATGTATATAATGAACTGCGTTTGTAATTTGTGTCAATTTCATTGGAGTTTTTTACAATTTCTTGACCTTCTGCTTTTTGTAATAATATCATTGTTATAAACAATATTATTGTTTTGAGTTTTGTTTTCATTTCATTTGGTTTTAGTTTCTATTTCTCTTTTAATATAGATTGGTTTTTGTTTTATTACCTAAAGGTTTGTATTATTTGATTTGAAAGGTTTTTATTTGATTCGGCTTTTACATTATTGGTTTGTATTGAAATCATTTCTTTTTCATTTTGTAGATTTTGTAATTCATTATTAATTTCGGTTTTATAATTTGCCACGAAATTTTTATACCAAATTGTAAATCTCCCCGTTAATGAAGGATCGCAAAGTTGCATTTGAACTAGTTGATTGTTCAATTTTGAAGTAAAATTGGTGTCATTATCTACAAATGCTTGAATAACAATTTCTTTGCAGTTCAAAAATTTATCTTGACAATTTGTTGTTTGACCTATTAATTTAAAAAAAGAAAAGGTCAATAATGCTATCGTTAGTTTTGTTCTCATGATTTTACATTTTATTTCAAGATTGAACGTAATTGATTAATCATATTATTAGTATCTTGAATATTTTGTGCAGCTCGTTGTGCTTTAAATAATCTTTCTTCTTCCTGTCTTATCCTATTTTGTTCTTGAACTTGTTTGTTCTTTTGATTTTGAATTTCAACCATGTCTTCCTGCATTTTTTTTGTCATTTTATCACTTTCTATTTGTTGTTCTGTTTTTTGTGAAATGTGAATTTGATAATTTTCTTTTTTACCATTTTCATATTCAATCTTAAAAAACACATCGCCGTTTAATGATTTATCTGTCACAAAATCTTCATAGCTAAACTTATGTCCATATAATCTTCCTTTAAATTTTAAACTTTTCATCATTGAATTTACAGAGTTCAGTTGATTATTTTTTAATGTTCCCGAAATTTTTTTATGAAATAATGCTCCACTATCTAAAGGTAAATCTTCAAGAATTAATATGTCCATTGTAAAATTTGAACCTATCTCGCCTACGTTTTGATTTATTTGATCCATATCGTTTGCTTCAATTCGCATTTTATTTGAATTCAATAAAATTTTCATAGAGTTTGATTTATAACAAGTCTCATTATAATTTGAAAATCCTTCCAAAAAGGAATCATAAGTTTGAATATGATATCCTGTTGTATAATAATCTGCCATTTGTGAATAGGATAAAAAACTGTTTAATGAAATTAAAATTATGAGTAAAAATGTTTTCATGATTTTAAATTTAAGTTATTAAGTATATTTAGTACAATTCTAATGTTGTGCAATTACTTGTAAATGTGTTTGTGCCACTCCAAGTAGCTCCACTGTTTGCTGATGCATTAATAGAATAAGTTCCAGAAGGCACTGTAAAAGTGGCACAACCAGTTGCACTGCAACTTGGAATAGAACTATAATAATTTGTTATGGATTTTGTTTGCCCATTTAAGGTCACATATATAGTTCCAAAACTGCTTGATGCGGTCCAAAAGGTTACCGTTACAGTTCCACTACCACCACCACCACAATCAACCGAATCATAATATTCCATAGCAGCATCGAATTCTGTGGTTGATATTCCACAGTCTATCATTTTATTATAGAAATTTAAAAAGGCTGTTTTTTCAGCTTCACAATTGGCAGTTGTTGGATTGCTGGTATTTGTATTTGATTTTTCAACAAATATCTCTTGTAAAGCGGCCACCTCGCTTTCACAATCATCGGTGTCATCTTTGGAACATTGGATAAATATCAATGATGCTCCAAATAATGTTACTAACAACAACAGTGCTTTCGCATTCGATCTAAGATTCAATTTTAAAGTTTTCATATTTATTAATTTAAGTTGATTATTTTTACTGTAATTAAACATATCCAAAAGTATAGACATCGAATAATTACTACAATAGGGGAAACCCTAATTAGGTAAAGGAAAATACCTAATCGTTCAAAAAAATCATAAATAACTGAATATCAAACAACAAACAATGTAAGAGTAAATTGATATGCTAATTATAGAGCAAAAAAAAAACTCCGCTATAAAAGAGAAGTTTTTAAAATTGGTATTCCGAGAAAACAAAAGAAATTAGTGAAGTAGTTATTATGTATAATTGGTATAATCTATCTGTTATTGAAAAAAACATCTCAATATATTGAAGAATACTTTTTATATTCTACAATAATTCTAAAGTTCTTTCTAAAGCCATTCCTCTTGAACCTTTTATAAGTAGTAATGAATTTTTAATAGTAATTGTTTTAAAAAATTGGGAAAAATCATCATAATTTGAGAAAAAATGAAAATTTTCAATGTTAATTTTACTTTCATAAAAATAATTTCCAACAAAAAAAACTATTATGTTAGTCTTATTTTTTAATAAGTCAACAATATATTTATGTTCCTTTTGACTTTCTACACCCAGTTCAAACATATCGCCAAGTACAATAATTTTATTAGACTTTTCTAATTGAATAAAATTTTCTAAAGCTAATTTCATACTACTTGGATTGGCATTATAGGCGTCTAGAATAATTTCACTTGAATTTTTATGTATAAGTTGTGATCTATTATTGGTTGGCAAGTAATTTTCTATTGCCTCTTTAATTTGCATATCAGAAACTCCAAAATAGTTACCTATTAGTATGGCTGCATCTATGTTCGTTGCATTATATAATCCAATCAAATGCGAATGAATTTCAATATCTTTATAGGCAACAGAAACAAATGGATTGGCAATACTGTTTGTAATTAAAAGAGTGGCACTCGTATCAGAATTGCTAAATGAAATACAATTTATATCTTTTGTTTTTTCTTTTTGAATGGAATCATCTAAATTGACAAATGCAGTTTTATTATTATTTTCCAAATAATCATACATTTCACTTTTTCCTTTAATTACACCTTCTACACCGCCAAATCCTTCGAGATGAGCCTTTCCAAAATTAGTGATATACCCAAAATCAGGTAGAGCAATGGTGCATAAAAATTCAATTTCTTTTTGATGATTTGCCCCCATTTCAACAATTCCAATTTGAGTTGAAGTATCAAATGATAATAATGTTAGCGGCACTCCAATATGATTGTTCAAATTGCCTACTGTAGCTTTTGCGTTAAATTTTTTCGATAAAACAACATTAATCAACTCTTTGGTTGTTGTTTTTCCATTGCTTCCTGTCAATGCAATGATAGGAATGTTTAGAAATTTTCTATGAAATTTTGCTAATTCCTGTAATGCAATCAAACTATTGTCAACTAAAATTGTTCTTTCATCAATATAATATTCCTTATTGTCAATAACGACATATTCAGCTCCGTTGTTTAATGCCTCTTTTGTAAAAGTATTAGCATCAAATCGTTCGCCACGTAGAGCAATAAATAATGATTTCTTTTTAATATTTCTAGTATCTATAGAAATTGAATTGCATTTTAAAAATAAAATATGCAGGTCTTGTATTGTCATAAATTTAAAATTAAAACATCAAAAAAGCCCTAACTAAAGGGCTTTTTATCAAAATTATATTAAAAATTATTTTCTTTTTTTATTTCTTGCCGATTTTTTAAAATCTGATTTTGGTCCTACTCTTGACATAGCACATCTAAATCCGATATAATCTGTTGCCATATCTTGTGGGAAATATCTTCTTTGAGCTGGATCTAACCAATAGGCTCTATCTCTCCAAGATCCTCCTTTATAAACTCTAACATCGTCATTAACTAAAGTTGTTCTTTTGCTAGATTTATCAAAGCTACGAATCATTTTCCCAATACTATCTACAGAAACATTATGTTTAGGTGAATCATACATTCTTTTTTCGTCTGATAATTTTCCATCACCTTCTTCCGATGAACCAAAGTCAAAATATCTGGTTGACTGTTTATCACCATCTCTATAATTTCTATGATCACTTTTGTCAAAGTTTTGTCTTAAATACGTTTCATTTTCGTCAACAGGAACTTGAGATATTTGTCCAGGGAAATTTCTTGCAACTACTTTTCCATTTGGCAAGGTGTCAAAAACTTGTGTTTCAGCAGTAACTAACTCAACTTTTCCATCTTCACCAATTTTATTTTTGGTATAAACGTTTCCTCTGTAATAATTGAAATCGCTTACTTCATCATCAACAATAGGTCTATATACATCGGCAACCCATTCAGCAACATTTCCAGCCATATCATAAAGGCCAAAATCATTTGGAGCATACGATTTTACTTTATTTGTAATATCGGCACCATCATCAGACCAACCTGCTATTCCGCCATAATCTCCTTTACCTTGTTTGAAATTAGCCAATTGATCTCCTTTATATTGACGTTTCCCTGAACGAGTATAGCTTCCAGACCAAGGATATTTCTTTTGTCCTTTATAAGAATTATATTCTCTTTGACCAACATCTGCAGCAGCTGCATATTCCCATTCTGCTTCTGTTGGAAGTCTATATTCTGGCAAAATTATACCCGAAGTTCTTTGAGCATAAAGATTTTTAGGTTCTTGGGTTTCCCCTTTTGAATTTTTTGTGCCACCTTTTCCTTTTCCTTTTGAATTTCTTGGCCCTTTTAGAACAATTTCTTCGCTTCCTCCATACGTTTTTGTTGGAGCAGCAAGATAGGTTTCTGTACTAAATGTAGCATCTGCTTTAGCATCAGTTACTTTGGCGTCTTTTTTCAAATATCCTTCTCTTTCAAGAACGCCTTCATTTACACGATCAGTTCTCCATTTTGAAAATTCAGTAGCTTGAATCCAATTTACTCCAACAACTGGATATTCTGAATAGGCAGGATGTCTTAAATAGTTGTTAGTCATGGTTTCGTTATATCCTAAACGATTTCTCCATACTAATGTATCTGGTGAAGCTCCTTCATAGATATTTCTATAATTTTCTTCTTCGGGTGGAAATACTCTTTTTAACCAATCTAAATACTCCATATACATTTTATTGGTTACTTCAGTTTCATCCAAATAAAAAGATTGAACATGTTGTTGATTTGGCGTATTGTTCCAATCGTGCATAGGATCATCTTGAACCTTTCCCATGGTAAATGTTCCACCTTCCACTAATACTAAACCAGGAGCAGTTTCTTGTTTTTTAAACTTAGAGGCATATTGAAAACCGCCTTTTTTGTCATTAATTTTCCAACCTGTTGCTTGAGAACCGCCCTTTGAACTTGATTTTTTGCTACAACTTGCAAAACCAACCATGATTACTAATGTTAGTAACAACTTGATTGTCATAAATTTGTTTACTTTCATACTTTTAGTAGGTAATAAATTTTCGAGGTGCAATATAGGAATTAACTATTAATTTGCAACATCTTTTAATTTTTTTTTCAAAAATCATTTTTATGGTGTTTATGAGTCAATAAAACGTTTGTTTTTTTTATTTATTGTGCAGTTTGACTAATAATAATTAATTTTACAAACTTTTGTAATATTTTTAAAATTATTTCGTTATTATCAATTGATGAAGAAAATTGCTATACTTATTGTTTTTTTGGTAAATCTTCTTGCTTTTGGACAAAAAGCGGAAAGTATTACTATTGATTGGATTGAAAAATCAAGTTATTCATTTGGCGAATATTCCGTTAAAATTCCTCAATTTAATGCTGAAAATTTGTATTTTGACAACTATAATAAAACGTTATACTACAATTTAAAAAAGGAAAGTAATGCTTTGATTGACGAAAATTCTCTGGTTATTAGTGATGTTATTTATGAACCAATTGACGAAAATAGTCTTGGCGAACTTTCAAAAAATGCTATTCCAAATGCTATAAAAGCTACAATACAAAATCAAATTTCAAGAGAAAACAGTTCATTTTTTTTAAGTGTTTCGCCAATAATTAAAGAGGGTAATTCTTTTAAAAAAATCAAGTCTTTTAAATATTCTTACACTTTTTCTACTAATTCGATGTCTGTCAATACGGTTAACTCGATAACAAATTCAGTATTAAGTTCTGGAAAATGGTATCGTTTTTACATAGAAAAATCGGGTGTTTATAAAATTTCTAAATCATTTCTTGAAAGTTTAGGTATCAAAACGTCAACTTTAGATCCTAAAAAAATAAAAATATATGGAAATGGAGGGAGGATGATTCCGCTGAGCAATAGTGTAGTGGTCCCCATTGATCTTGAAGAAAATGCAATTGTTGTTGTGGGTGAAGACGATGCAAAATTTGACGCTTCAGATTATGTTTTATTCTATGGAGAAGGGGTTGACAATTGGAGTAGTGAAAACAAAACTAACTTAAATTTATATAGCAATAAATCCTATTATTATATCAATGTTGATGGAAATAATGGAAAACGAATTGTAGAAATTGAACAGCCAACTGCAAATGCTACCACTTCAATTACAACTTTTGATGATGTTCAATTTCATGAAAAGGATTTAAACAATATTGCAAAATTAGGTAGAGTTTGGTTTGGAGAATCTTTTAGTTCAGATAATGAACAAGAATTTGAATTTACTTTTAAAAATCCAGTAACTACTTTGCCTGCAAATATTGAAATTCATGTTGGAGGAAATTCTTATGTTGATACGAACTTTTCGGTTTCTGTAAATGGACAAGAATTAGGGCTAATTACACTTAATAATGTAGCTGCAAATTCAGGAATTGAAGGGAGCCATAACTATTTTAATACTACACTAAATTCAGCAGAAGATTATAATATAAAACTTACCTACAACAACAATGGAGTTCCATCTTCAAAATCTTTTTTGGATTATATCATTATCAAAGCTAAAAGAAATTTAATAGGATATAATAAACAATTTAGATTTCAATATAATGATGCCAGTTCTTTGATTGGAATTGGCGAATATTTGCTTACCAATGCTTCAACAATCAATCAGGTTTGGGACATTACAGATATTTATAATGTTGGAAAATATACAAATTCCGGCAGCAGCACTTTTTCATTCAAATCCAATCTTGGAGAAGTTCGAAATTATATTATTGTTGACCAAAATGATTTTTATGTACCTTTAAAAGAATCCAAATCAACCGTAGCCAATCAAAACTTAAAAGGAACTATATTTAACGATGCCTCGTCAGGTTTTAAAGACATTGATTATCTAATTATTACGCCAAGCGAATTTAATTCTCAAGCTGAAAAATTAGCAAATTTCCATAGAAATTATTCTCAATTAAATGTAAAAGTTGTCAATTTAGAAACCATCTATCAAGAATTTTCATCTGGAAAACAAGATATTGGAGCCATAAGAAACTTTGTGAAATATGTCTATCAAAACGCCTCAGAATCCAGCAAAAGGGTCAAATTTTTAAATCTTTTTGGCGATGCCTCCTTCGATTTTAAAGATAGAATTTCTGGCAATACCAATAATGTTCCAATTTATCATGCTACAAATAGTTATACTTCGGGCGAGGCATCTTTTGCCTCTGATGATTTTTTTGGTTTGATGGACGATAATGAAGGAAATGTTGAACTCACAAATGGCGGAATTGATATTGCAGTTGGAAGAATGATCGTTTCTACTACTCAACAAGCGGAGCAAATGGTCAACAAAATTATTGAATATCATGACATCAAATCGTATGGCAATTGGCGAAATAATTATGTTTCTATTTCTGATGATTCTGATAAACCTTCTGATATTTCTTTACAATCTAAACAAGATAATTTAACCAATGTAATTCATGCTCAAAAGCCATTTTTAAATTTTAAAAAGATATTTTTAGATTCCTACCAACAAGAAACAACTGCTGGAGGAAGTCGCTATCCTCAAGCCAAAGAAGATATAAAATATAGTTTTGAAAAAGGAGCTTTAGTTTTTAATTATCTCGGTCATGGTGGCGAAGATGGATTGACAGGCGAACGCATTTGGGATAAATTTGACGGTTCTAATTTTATCAATCAATATAAATATCCTCTTTTTATAACCATTACCTGCGAATTTTCAAGGTTTGATAATCCGTTGCGTCCAACAGCAGGAGAATATACATTTTGGAATCCTTCTGGAGGAGCTATAGCTATGCTAACAACCATTCGTTCCATTGGACAAGGTTCGGCTGAAAATTTGAACGACAAAATTGCCGAAAATCTTTTTTCTTATGGCTCCAACACTTATCCCTCAATTGGAGAAGCATTAAGATTATCAAAAAACGAAAGTTTTAATAATTCTTCTTCAAGAGTAATTTTTCTTTTAGGCGATCCGGCTCTAATGCTTGCCATTCCTAAACCAAAAGTAGTTTTAACGAAAGTCAATGATGTTTCTGTTACCAATCCAATCGCAGATTTCCAAGCACTAGCTTATGTAAAAATTTCAGGCGAAGTTCAAGATGAATTTGGAAATTTAATACCAACCTATACTGGTGAATTGGCAGTCAATATTTTTGATAAAAACTACACTAAATCAACTTTCAACAACGATGGAAATAGCCCTCCAATTACTTTTACAAATCTTGGAGAAACAATTTTTAGAGGAAATGCATCAATCACAGGAGGAAAATTTGAATTTGGTTTTGTAGTTCCAAAAGACATTAAAATTCCTGTTGGAAACGGAAGAATTAGTTTTTATGCCAAACGAAATCAAATTTTATTAGACAAAACAGGTTATAATACAGCTATAAAAATTGGTGGTGTCAATACCTCAGCTATTTCCGATACAACTCCTCCAAAAGTTAGATTATACATGAACGATGAAACCTTCATTGATGGAGGAATTACAAATCAATCGCCCTATTTTTTAGCTTTTGTAGAAGACGAACACGGTATAAATACAGCTAGTGGAATTGGTCATGACATTGTTGCAATATTAGATGGCGACGAAAACAATCCCTATATTTTAAACGATTATTATGAAACTGAATTAAATGATTATACCAAAGGAAAAATTAGATATCCCTTTAGAAATTTAGCAGTTGGACTACATACTATAACTTTTAAATGTTGGGATGTTTATAATAATTTTATTTCCGCAGAAATTAATTTTATTGTAGTTGGCGATGAAACACTAGCCTTGAAAAATGTTTTAAATTATCCAAATCCATTTGTAAATTACACCCAATTTTGGTTTACACATAACCGCCCATTTGAAACCCTAAATGTTCAAGTACAAATTATGACCATTACAGGAAAAATTGTAAAAACAATAAATCAAACCGTTCTAACCGAAGGATTTCTATCAAGAGAAATTACTTGGGATGGAAAAGATGATTTTGGAGATAAAATCGGCAAAGGAGTATATATATACAAGCTAACGGTCCAATCGACAGCAACCAATAAAAAATCAGAAAAAACAGAAAAACTTGTAATCCTTTAATAAAATACTATATTTGTTTAATTATATTTTTAAAAATTTAAAATGAAAAAGATTTCTATCGCACTACTTTTATTAGTTGCAACACAAATTACAAACGCACAAGACAGAGTAATAACCACAGGAATTCCGTTTCTTTTAGTCGCAGCCGATGCCCGTGCAGCAGGTTTAGCCGATCAAGGAGTAGCAACTTCTGCTGATAACTATTCGCAACAATGGAATCCAGCAAAATATGCTTTTGCATTAGATAAACAAGGGTTTTCTGTAAGTTATACTCCCTATTTAACCGACTTAGTTAAAGACATTTCATTAGGTCAAGTAAATTATTATAATCGATATAATGAAAGAAGTGCCTTTGCCGCAAGTTTACGTTATTTTGGATTGGGAGAAATTGAATTGCGAAACACTATTGATGACGACCCAAGAATTGTAAAACCAAGCGAATTTGCTTTAGACGCCTCTTACTCGTTAAAATTAAGTGAACGATTTTCAATGGCAGTAGCAGGAAGATATGTTCGATCCAATTTAAAAATAGCCGATGAAACCACCGATGCAAAGCCAGCAAGTACATTTTCTGTTGATATTGCGGGTTTCTATCAATCTGAAGAAATTGCCTTTAATGACTTTAATGGAAGATATCGTTTAGGATTTAATTTTCAACACTTAGGTCCAAAGTTTAGTTATGATGGTGCTGCAGCAGATGAACTTAGTTCAAATTTTCAACCTTCAAATTTAAGATTAGGTGGGGCATTCGATTTTATTTTGGATGAATACAATAAAGTTACAGCCAGTATCGAATTAGCAAAATTGTTAGTTCCAACACCACAAACGGGTATTGATTTAAATGGAGATGGCGTTGTAGATAGTGATGATACCGCCATTGCTACAGATGAATATGTTAAAACCAATTGGGTTTCTGGAATTTTCAAATCATTCAACGATGCACCCGATGGATTTTCAGAAGAATTAAAAGAATTTACTTATTCTATAGGTGCCGAATATACCTATCAAGATTCTTTTGCTATGCGTTTAGGATATTTCAATGAAAGCCCTTTGAAAGGAGCAAGACGATTTTTCTCTCTTGGAGCGGGCTTTAAATACAATGTTGTAAAAGTTGATGTATCTTATTTGTTTTCTGCTTCAAAAGTTAAAAACCCATTAGAAAACACACTTCGTTTTTCACTAACTTTCAATTTTGGCGATAAATATGATGAATATTAGAATTAAATAAATTTAATAATAATCCAAATTTCTTAACGGAATTTGGATTTTTTTTCCTCTATATATAATGAAAGAAATAAACATTAATACAAAAATTTTAGTTTTCAACGGAATAATTGATTTGCCTTTAGAAATACAATCTTTAATGAATCAAGCCATTGAAGTTCGAAAAAAGGCCTATGCTCCCTATTCAAAATTTAGAGTTGGAGCAGCCATTCTATTAGACAACGGAAAAATTGTTTTAGGCTCTAATCAAGAAAATGCAGCCTATCCATCTGGACTGTGTGCCGAACGAGTAGCTATTTTTCAAGCTGGAGCAATTTATCCTGAATCAAAAATTATCAAAATTGCAATTACAGCAGCCTCAGATTCTAATCCAACAAAAACTCCAATTCCTCCATGTGGTGCCTGTAGGCAATCTATTGCAGAATATGAGTTCAAACAAGAAACACCAATTGAAATTTATTTTATGGGAGAAACAGGCGAAATATTCAAATCAGAATCTATCAACAACTTATTGCCTTTATCGTTTGACAAATCATCGTTATAACTAAATCGATATAGTTACAAATTTTGATTGTTACTCAACAAAAAATAGAATTTTAATTAACATAAATTTTTACTTCTACAATCATTATCATACTTTTGCAATTCGCAAATTTTATATTTCGTAATTTGCAACACAATTACAATACATTAATACAGAAATTCATTAAAAAAATGAAACCAATTACAAAAGAAACTTATCTTCAATGGTATGAAGAAATGCAGTTTTGGAGAAAATTTGAAGACAAATTAGCTGCAGTATATATTCAACAAAAAGTGAGAGGATTTTTGCATTTATACAATGGTCAAGAAGCAGTTCTTGCAGGTGCCATTCATGCCATGGACTTGTCTAAAGACAAAA
>Ga0316608_1001044_pt1 | contig 11485 bp, 6 predicted proteins | sample MIS2016152B_MG_FD_207673 | JGI IMG/M metagenome (GOLD analysis project Ga0316608, IMG submission 207673) | Microbial mat bacterial communities from Middle Island sinkhole, Lake Huron, Michigan, United States - MIS.2016.152B | ecosystem: Environmental > Aquatic > Freshwater > Lake > Sediment... | reverse complement strand
GAAGAGTATAAGATTGCATAGCAATATGGTCACCATGAAAAAACTCAATGGTGGACACAAAGCGTTGAACAATGCCGGCATACCTTATATATAGGGTATTGTTTAGACGCTTTTTATGCCTTACAATGCTCATTATTGCATATTTATAGAAAAACTGATCTCGATATTTTATTCTTTTCATTTTTACTAGAGGTTTAGTTCAACACCTCAATAAACTCCCCTCCCCAAAAATTAATTCTTATCCCAGTATGTTTATCATTGTTATAGGTCTTTGGGGAATAGAATATAAACGACTGATATAAAATGATATAAAAAATTTGTGTATATTTCTTACACAAGCAAAGATACAATTTTCACAAATCTTATCAAAATATTTGAACACTATTTCGGGAGAGAGTTGGATTAAAAGTTGGTGTTTGTTCTCATACATTTATAAAAAAGATATATATCGCGAGTCTGTGAGAGGCGCACCGGTAACTATATGGTTACCAGCTGTCTACTCGATTAGTAGGATTATATTTCATTTTCAATACATTATAAAACATTTTTAAATAAAGCCCTTATTCATCAGTTTTTAATAGAATAATCTATATTTTTCGCTTTGTAGAGTATTGAATTATCTACATCAAAACAAAGCAATCTACCAAAATTTTCATCTTTTGTATAAAAACATCCGTTATCCAAATTTATCACTTGTTTAGTGTTTAAAATATCCATTTCTATCTGCATTAAACTTTTTGGTGTATGACCATGAAATATTCTATAATTAAAATTAGGCCAAGTAATTTCAAAATCTCTGATTGTCATCATACTGTCGTAATCTAGCAACGGATTTGAACAATCTCCGTTAAAACCGGCATGCACTAAAAGATTGTTTTGTATTCTGTAATAAATTGGCAAATTTGACATAAATTTCAAATATTCATTTAATTGATTGTTATCATAGTCTTCCTCATCAAAATCTGGGTCATAAATCTTAAAGATTCGAAATGCTGAATAATAATCAAGTAATTTTTGTTCGTGATTTCCTCTAACTGGATAAACATTGTAATTTTCATTCATCAACTCAATAATATAATCAATTATACCAATACTATCAGGTCCTCTATCTATGTAATCTCCCAAAAAGAATAATTGGTCATCTTTTGACAAATTTACTTGAGCTATAAGAGCTTTTAAGGTTTTTATACAACCATGAATATCTGGAATAATTAATGTTCTGCCTAATGGCAATTTCTCAACTTCAAAGTAAGAATTTGCAATTCGTTTATTTTCATTTAAAAGTTTTTTTAATAATCCACTCATTAGTTTAAAATCTGTGCTAACTTTTTTGAATTAAATCTCAGCTTTTAATACTGTTTTGATATTTTTTTGCTTATGATTTGTTCCTACAATCAAAACCTTTTAAATCAATAATCTTATCTAATACCTTGGTTCGTATGATTGCTACTAACCCTTTTAAGTAAGCGTCCAAAATTAATTGTATAGCATTACAAAATGAAATGATTGTGCAGAAACCCTCAAGGTTTTTAAAACCTTGAGGGTTTTGTTAAACTATTAATTCAATAATATACAATCAAATTTGTACTATTACTTATCTTGTGTCCACCGTTGAGCCCAAAAAAAAATCTAACTCTGATCGAAGAGTATAAGATTGCATAGCAATATGGTCACCATGAAAAAACTCAATGGTGGACACAAAGCGTTGAACAATGCCGGCATACCTTATATATAGGGTATTGTATAGACACTTTTTATGCCTTACAATGCTCATTATTGCATATTTATAGAAAAACTGATCTCGATATTTTATTCTTTTCATTTTTACAGGAGGTTTAGTTCAACACCTCAATAAACTCCCCTCCCCCAATTTTCTTATCCCTGTATGTTTATCATTGTTATAGGTCGTTGGGGAATAGAATATAAACGACTGATATAAAATGATATAATAAATTAGTGTATATTTCTTACACAAGCAAAGATACAATTTTCACAAATCTTATCAAAATATTTGAACACTATTTCGGGAGAGAGTTGGATTAAAAGTTGGTGTTTGTTCTCATACATTTATAAAAAAGATATATATCGCTGTGGTGTGAGAACCTCTCCCAGCCTGATTCTCAGGCTGGGCAGGTTACTCGATTATGTTCTTTATTTTTGTTTATCAGTTCGTTACAGTTGTATTTTCATAGTTTTCAACGATACTTATTTCCTTCTCAGTAAAACCGTAAAGATTATACACTAATAAATCTATTGTTTTTAAGGTCTTGTCATATAATTGAATTTTATCATTGATTTGTTTTATATTGTTTTTAAAATATTCTTCCCACTCATCTTGCTGGTTAAGTGATAATTTTATTTCCTGTTTGACTAATTCAGCTTGAAATAATTTAAACGTCAATTTATTGTACTCGGAAATTTTTGTGTTTATTTTTACTTTATCAAAATTTGACTCTATTCGATTATAGAATTTTGATTTTAAAGAGTAAATTTCTTTATTTAGTTCGTAAATAATATCAATTGATTTAGTTATTTCAGTTTCATCTTTAATTTCTGGAAATGGAATTAAAAACAAATTTTGAGTTGAAATTGCATTTGTTAAACTTGAATTATTTGTAAATTTCTTTTTATAATAGTAAGTAATTAATTTTGAGTTTAATATTGCCAAAATAGTTTTTAAATTATATTTAGATTTATTTGTAATCGCATAAGTTGTTCCTAAATTATAAAACTGTTGGTTATCATAAGTTAATACAAAATCTGTATTAATCATTTGCATGATTAGTTTCTCTGGTGCTAAAAAAATATTTTCATCTCTTGCACGAAGTAATTCAGATTTATTATAAAGTACATATTGTCTTGGAATTAGAATAGAATATTTTTTTATATCTTTCCCCCTTAATGTCGGTTTATAAAAATCGTTTAGTTTAACGTTGCTAATAAATTTTTTATCATCACCTGTTACAATTCCATTATTTACGTTAATTATATCAATTAGAGTGGTTTTGCATTTTTCAACTAAGTCAATTACATTAGTATCAAAGCCGTTTTTATAGATTGAAAAAATATTATTGTAAGAGTTTAAATATGAATTTTGACTTTGAGTATCTGTTTCAATTTGTTCGTTTTGTTTAAAGAAATTAATCGAAATCATATCATTTATAGTGATAGATTTTCTAAATGCAATAGTCGCTGTTTCTGCGATTACATCTGCAAATTGACCTGCGCCCCAATCTGTAATATTTAAAATATCAAAATTTTTCAATAAATATTTTCGTATCGAAGTATAAGCATTTGTTTTTAAGATATTTTTATGGAAAATCCAACCAGAAATGCCTTCATTTTTTAATATTTTTCCTGTAAGTTCTAAAAATGGTGCAATTAGATTTAATTTAGTTGTTTTGAATTTATCTGTACCTGATTTTTCGAACGAATTTGGATAATTTGTATATAAAAATTGAAGTGTTGGTTTGTCAAAACCACGATTATCAACGTAAGGCGGATTGGCAATTATTATATCAAAGCCCCCGTTTTTCATTATTTCAGGAAATTCTTTTGACCAAATAAATGATTTATCTCCTGCGATTTCTGAAATATCAATTAATGAATTACCGCATTTTAAATTATTATTTAAATCGGATAATTGACGGTCTTTTTTGGCGGTTCTGAGCCACAAAGATAATTTTGCAATTTCAACACTTTCTTCGTTTATATCAACTCCAAATATATTTCGTTCAAGAATTGTTTTATCAGTATCAAACAATCTAACTTTATCGCCTGTTAATTCTATAATTAATTCGTCTAATTGTTTATGCTCGTTAATTAAATAATCTAATGCTTGATTTAAAAAAGCACCACTGCCGCAGGCTGGATCAAGTATTTTTAAATCGAATAACCAATTTTTATAAGATTGAAGCATTTCAAATAATTCTTTCCCGAGTTTAGTAATCTTATCGTTTTTTCGATATAATTCTGTTATTTCAATTTCCTGAATTTTTAATGTTTGCTTTTTTTCTCTGCATAATACACCAATTGTGTTTTCTATTATGTAGATAGTAATGTATTTAGGTGTGTAAAAAATTCCTTCCTTTTTTCGTTTTGTTTTCGATTTTTCTATTATTTCCCCTTTTAATTCAGCTGTGATTTCTTCGATTTCATTCAAAGAATGTTCAAAAATATGCCCTAAAATATTAACATCTAATTCTGTGCTAAAATCATAAGTAGATATTTTGGGACAAAATTCTAATAAAATATTATCATCTAATTTTGTTTCCGAATTATCAAGTATATCATCAAATTTGAATAATCCGCCGTTGTATGGTGGCCAGTATACATCTTTATTGGTTTTACTTTTATACCCATTATCTAAATAATGGAAAAGTAATTGAAAACGGCTGAATAATGTTTTATAATCATCAAGTTTAATGTACTGATAAAATTGGTCTATAATTTTTTGAATTGCATTTGGTGCAACCAATCCACAATCTTCTGCAAACCAAACAAAAATAAAACGGTCTAATAATTTTTGAGATTTTTTGAATAAAGTTAATTTATCATAAACAAGATTGTTTTTAACTAAATTTTCAAAAACCTTATCTTTAAATTGTTTATAATCACGATAAAATTTGTCCGTAATATTTTCTTCGTGAAATTTTGTTTCTTCTTTAAGTTTGAAAGGTATATCACTAAATATGCTGTCTTTGCTTAAAAAGAGATAAAATCGTGCAAATTCTTTTTCTGTAAGTTCAAATAAATCAAATTCTTCAAATTCAGTCGAATTATCTATAAAAAATCGTAAATGGTGAAAATTCGAAGTTATTACATAACTGCAATTTGGTTGATTGTGTTTATAATTGAATGCTTGATTTGTTATGCTTTCAATAAATGCAGTTTTTGTTGATTTTAGTTCAATTACTCCAATTGCTTGTCCTTTTTTCAGTATTGCACCGTCTGCCTTCTTGCTATCTGTTTGATTTTTATATTCAGTTGTTAGGTTGTAATCTAAATCTGGGCTAATTGTGTAACCCAAAACATTTACAAAAATCTCCCGCAAAAATCCTTCCTGATAGTTTTCTTCTTTTAATGTAACAATATTCATTAAACGAAGTTTATTTCCGTAAAATTTAATAAACCTTTCATACGCTTGATTTAATGTAACTTCATCAAGGTTTTTAAGATATTTATTTACAACTGATTTCTGAAATATTGACATAGTTTTTAATCCATTGTTTACCGCTCAAAGATAATTGTTTTGAAATTATTTTAGTATTTTTCGTTGCATTTTATCAATCTATTTGTAATCATTAGTTTATCTGAGTTTTGCAATAGAACATAACCCTTTTATCTTGTGTCCACCGTTGAGCCCAAAAAAAAATCTGACTCTGATCGAAGAGTATAAGATTGCATAGCATTATGGTATCCATGAAAAAACTCAATTGTGGATACAAAGCGTTGAACTATGCCGGCATACCTTATATATAGGGTATTGTATAGACACTTTTTATGCCTTACAATGCTCATTATTGCATATTTATAGAAAAACTGATCTCGATATTTTATTCTTTTCATTTTTACAGGAGGTTTAGTTCAACACCTCAATAAACTCCCCTCCCCAAAAATTAATTCTTATCCCAGTATGTTTATCATTGTTATAGGTCGTTGGGGAATAGAATATAAACGACTGATATAAATTGATATAATAAATTAGTGTATATTTCGTACACAAGCAAAGATACAATTTTCACAAATCTTATCAAAATATTTGAACACTATTTCGGGAGAGACTTGGATTAAAAGTTGGTGTTTGTTCTCATACATTTATAAAAAAGAAATATATCGCGGGTATGTGAGAGGCGCACTGGTAACTATATGGTTACCAGCCGTCTACTCGATTAGTGGCATTAATTTCCTGTTATTCAATCTGTTTACGTAAATTTTGAATCGTTTCAATAGACAAACTGGTAAGTTTATTTATTAATTCATCAGGTAAACCTTCTTTAATTGCATTTATCGCAATTTCAATTTCTCGTTCTGTGCGGCTATCTCTATCATTCAGAAATTCCATTTCCTTTCTGCATTCGTCTTCTTTCATTTGACGCAAAGTTTCCGGGTCTAAAGTTTCATATTCAATTATTTTTACAGCTTTGGCAATTCCTTTATTTTCCAGATTTAGTTTATAATCTTTTGGGGTTTTGATCGAAGCATAAAGTAAATCTAACCAATCTTTGTAATTAACAGGCGTTTCTTCGTTTTGATATTTTTTTGTTGAATTTAGAAAAATCAGATTATGGTCGTATAGGTAGACTGGTTTTCCCTTTATGTTTTTTGGATTAAAATCCATAATCAATACATTGTCCCTGACAGGCTGTCCGTCTTTTTGGTTGAAACGATAAGGTCGGGCAAATACAACAATTGCTAATACTCGTCTTGTAAATTTATAATCCGCCGAACTTTTCTGTTGATTTGCTACCAAAGTCAAAAAATAATTCAAAAATCTGTCAAAATTGTAATCGTAATCAATTTTTTGGATTTCGATTATAATGCTGTGGTCTTTACTTTCTGCATAAATATCCAATTTAAAATCTATCGGTGATATTGGTGGTACAAATTGTTTCTCTGTTTCAATCGTTTCCACATCAATATCAATGCTAAAAAGGTCTTTTATAAACTGTTGAAATACTTCTTTGTCTGAAAAAGCCTTTTTAAAAATCGTTCCGTTGTCTAATGGTGCAAGCATAAAATTTAATTTTAAAGATTATGCAAATTTACAAAATTCCATGGTTTAGTCCAATTAAAACTTAAAAAAAATTGCGAAACCTTTTGAGTCCCGCAAATTTAATCATATCAATTGTTAAAAAAAGAAATAAGAATCTCTTTTTTATTCTCATTTCCAAATATCTTGCGAAAGGCTATATCGTTCTTTATATCAACAAATTTCATAATAGTAGGTTTAAAATAATTTAAAGAACAAAGTTACATTTTTTTATATTGTTTAGCAATAAAAAATTAAAAAATTGCGAATCGTCTGTTCCGCAATTCTTTTATCATCATCTTCATCACGTATTGCATTTGGCACGACTGGAAAAAGCCGGAGCGAAAACGGAAAAACCTTCTAAGTGTAGGCGTAAACCCCAACGATGCCTATTCGTGGAGTCGTAGTCGCATGGGAGGCTGGGCAGTAGCACAAAGCCCAATCATGGGCACAACCATAACACTGAGTCGATTGAAAAGACGAGGTTACGAACCCTTACTCGATTATTATTTTAAAGTTTGTCCGCACTACCAAAGTAAACAGGAAATCTTCCCCAATGTTTGGTGAACCGCCGGATACGCTCCCAAGCATAACGAAGGGAGGGAGCGAAGCTTGCGTATGTCCGGTGGTGTGTGAGGCGTACTGGTAACCAAAAGGTTACCAGCCGTCTACACGATTAAGCGCATTAATTATCTGTTTATCAATTATTAATCTACTTACTTTTAATTTATTTTGCTTGATAATCATTAAAACTATCATCTGCCACATTAACAATATAACTGCGGCGAAGCCACAGATTTATTGTTTTTACTCACTTTCAATTATTTTAATTTCTTCTGGTGTTAATTCGTAAAGTTGATAAATTAGAGTATTTAATTTAGTTTCAAGTTTTGAAATATCTTTTTGAATATCAGTTTTTTTGCTTTTTAATATTTGGTCAATTATTTTTATTATTGATTGTTGTTTAGTCAAACTTATAGTTTTAATTGGAATTGTTCCTAATTGATATGCGTAAATGTCTTTGTTTAAAAAGCTTTTACGAAAATAGTAATTAATTAAACTTGAATTAAGAATACCCAAAATATATTTATAATCATAATCTTTATTTGTAAGTGTTAAAACTCTTAACGTATTAGTACACAAAATTATATCATCAGTATATGTTGAAACAATTCGTGTTTTAAGTGATAAATTCCTAATTCTTTGAATTAAAATTCTTGGCAAACTATATAATTCAAAATCTTTGTAAACGGATTTGTTGTTTTTAACGAATTTTGCATATCCTGTAAAATGCTTAATATTATACTTTTCAATGCAGTTTCCTGCAATTATCGGGAAATATCCTGTTTTAGAATTTTCAATTATTTCCTCTGAGTTGCCTCCATATTCTATTCCTCTGTTAATGTTAGCTATACTTTCTAATTTGGTTGAGTTTGAATATAGTTTATTGAATAATTCTAATTCATGCGGTAAAATATTAATATTGAAAATATTATTCTCACTCTTATCAAATTGACTTTTGGGAATTTGATAAAAATAGTTTGTATCAAAAGCCAAGCGATTTGGGACTATATTAATGTTATAATCTTGTGAATTAATGGATTTCTTAAATAGTGTTATTCCAACATCCAAATTGGCTTCATCAAATATACTTTCGTCTAGATTTACTAAATTTATTATTTCCGTATTATTCAATAAGAATTTCCGAATACTATCAAGGCTTTTGTTTGTAAAATATGTACTTGATGTAATCATGGAAAATAAAGCGTCCTTTGTCATCAATGAATATGCTCTTTCTATAAATAAAGTATATAAATCAAATTGTCCGGTAGCTGTTTTATAAAATTTTGAAAAAAAGTTTTTATAATATTCTGCGATTTCTTTAATACTTATGTACGGCGGATTTCCAATTATAACGTCAAATCCAATAAATTTACCATTTTCATCAAGTATTTCGGGAAACTCAAAACGCCACTCAAACGAGTTACCATAAACCGTTTTTAGTTTTTCTTCGTATTTTGCACTTAATTCTTTTATCTCTTTATTTAAACGATTTACTTTCATATTCCATTGAACTTTATCTTCTTGCGAAAATGTCATTGGTGCAAAACCAAGTTCACTTTCTTTTTTCTTTAATTCAATGTAATCTTTATCGTTCGGATTTACAATTGAAGCAAATGTTTCTTTAAGTTCCGTAATTTTCTTTTCTGCTTGTTGTTTCGTTTTTTTGTCTGTTGTTCCCTTGTATATAATTACTTGGTCTTTATACTTTTGTGTAGCTTGTTGCATTTTTTGAGCGACACCATTTATAAAACCCTCTCCGTTTAAAGTGAAACGACTAATTAATGAATTTCCACATTTTATATTTATATCAATATTTGGTAAGGTTTCAAGCTCTGTATAATTTGTTTCTTTTGTATAAAAGGCATTTTTTAATAGTTCAATCCATAAACGTAATCTACAAATATGTACCGACTTGGGATTAATATCAACCCCAAATAAACAATTTTCAATTAATATTCGTTTTTCATTGAAAATTGTTTCCTGAATTCTTTGTCTTTCTGCATTTTTTTTATCGTATTCAAATAGAATTCCATTATAAGTAATAAATAATTCATCATTAACAACTTCAAATTTAATTTCTGTTAGTTTTTTTCCTGAATTATCGCAAAGTATTCCTAATTCCGATTTTATGACAATTAGTTCATTTAATGCAGAAACCAAAAAATGACCGCTACCAACTGCGGGGTCGCAAATACGAAGAGAGTTAAATGTTTTATTTGCGTGAGCTTTATCAATATCAAAATCTATAAGTTTGTTATGTACGCCAATGATTGTCGTACAATTCCATTTATATTCTGTATTAAACTTCTGTATTACTGCTTTTTTCAGTGTTTCGCTGCACATATACATTGTTATAAATCCGGGTGTATAAAAAGCCCCCTCTTTGTAACCGTTTATTTTCTCGAAAATCAAACCAAGTACAGATGAATTGATAATTGATTTGTTTGTTTCCTGTATTTTTACTTTGTTATCGCTCGCAAAATTGAAACTATCTAAAAAGTCAAATAAATATTGTAAGGCGGATTTTTCTCCTGATATTCGTTTTCCTAATTCATCTTTTAAAACGGTTGAAGAATAAATTGGTAATTTTAAATGTTGTTTTAATTGGTTAATATTAATAAACTCTTTCTCAAGTGCGTTTTGTTCAAAAAGAGAACTATTCAAATATGGAATATGGCTATATCTTTTTTGAATAGAAAATTTACGCTGGCTTGGTTTTACAGCTAATACTTCAAAAAATAATTCACGTAGTTCTTCAAAATCTCTGATTTTGTTTGAGTTTAAAAAAGCAAAATCTTGATTGTTCGGATTATAATTTAATAATTGACTTTCAAGTAATTTCAAGAACAAAATACGATTTAACCAAGTAATGCACAATTCCAAACCAATACTAAAAATTTGTTCTTCTTCGGTATCGCCAAATCTTTCTGGCTTTTCAATTGAGGATAAAATATCATCAATTTGAATAATATTTATTGCATTTTCTAATAAACTACCTTCATTTCTCTCTGTTTCCTTTATACGCTGAATTTTTTTTGTATTATCCTTAGTTTCAGTTAATCCAATAATGTGAAGTAATTCATTATAAAACTCTCGATTTAATGTATTACCATCATTTTGAAAACGAAGTTTTAATATATGTTCTGGTGAAAATATTTTATAAAACTCAATTATAGAATTTTCAGCAAAAGTTTCAATATCTGTAAGTTTGAAATAAGTACAAACAATGTTTTCTTGTTCGCTTTCTATAAAAGGTTTTGCTATTTCCGAATAAAACCAATCTTTATTTTTATTTACTAATTGTGCGCTTGCCCAATCGTTGTATTTTTTTAAGAATGATTTATTTTGATAAAAAAGTCGTTCAAATTCAGTTGCATTAAAAATATACCAATCAATTGAATTAGTTATAATTAAGTGCTTAATTTCTACATTTTCATTAAGAACTCGTTCTTCTAAAAAATACTGAATTAATTCTTGAAATGATTTTTTATTTAATTCAGTATTTGTAATCATTTCAGTCGATTTCAGAGCTTTTGTTTCAAATATTACTCCGATTTTATCATCAACATTTTTCCCGTTTAATATCACAAGGTCAATATTGTTTACATTTACTTTTGTAGCAAATCGTCCGTGAAAATATGTATTTTTCAAAAAATCATTAATATCTGTTTTTAATGTTTCTTCACTATCGGTTGGGCTTATAGATGAAAAAAGAGTTTTGTAATTTTCTTTGAATTTATTTATCTCAGAAACAAATGGACTTTGGGCTAAATAAGCCTTATTTAAAGAAGTATTAATATTTTTTATTTCTAATTTCATCTATTTTTAAATTTTATCGCTACAAAGGTAATCAAAAAGCTTTTTATTAACAAAGTCTTTTTTATCGTTGAATTTGGTTATCGGTTTTGTCATTGCGCTTAACCCTTTTCTCTTGAACCCTTTTATCTTGTGTCCACCGTTGAGCCCCAAAAAAATCTGACTCTGATCGAAGAGTATAAGATTGCATAGCATTATGGTATCCATGAAAAAACTCAATGGTGGATACAAAGCGTTGAACGATGCCGGCATACCTTATATATAGGGTATTGTATAGACACTTTTTATGCCTTACAATGCTCATTATTGCATATTTATAGAAAAACTGATCTCGATATTTTATTCTTTTCATTT
>Ga0316608_1001043_pt1 | contig 11489 bp, 12 predicted proteins | sample MIS2016152B_MG_FD_207673 | JGI IMG/M metagenome (GOLD analysis project Ga0316608, IMG submission 207673) | Microbial mat bacterial communities from Middle Island sinkhole, Lake Huron, Michigan, United States - MIS.2016.152B | ecosystem: Environmental > Aquatic > Freshwater > Lake > Sediment... | reverse complement strand
CTTTAACTTTGGCTTTTCTTCGGATTCCTGCTGTATCAACAAGGTTGAATTCAAAACCAAAACGGTCAAATTTTGTATCGATGGAATCGCGAGTGGTTCCTGCAATATCGGTTACAATATATCTATCTTTTCCAATCAAGGCATTGATAAAGCTTGATTTTCCAGCGTTTGGACGGCCCACAACGGCAAATCTTGGCAATACAACTTCTTCTTGAGTTGGTTCTGGTTTTATTGGAAAAGCATCAATCAGTGCATCTAATAAATCGCCAGTTCCACTTCCTGAAATACTAGCAAAGGTGTAATATTCGCCTAAACCTAGATTATAAAACTCCAAAGCATCTTTTTCACGCATGGAATTATCTACTTTATTAACTGCTAATAATACAGGTTTTGTTACTTTTCTGAGTAATTTTGCAACGGCATCATCCATTGGAGTTATGCCTTCTTCGACATCTACAACAAAGATTATTACATCGGCTTCGTCAATGGCAAGTTCTACTTGTTTACGGATTTCGGCTTCAAAAACATCGTCGCTTCCACGAATGTATCCGCCTGTGTCAATTACAGAAAATTCTTTTCCGTTCCATTCGCTTTTTCCGTAATTTCTATCGCGAGTTACCCCAGAGACAGAATCTACAATAGCTTCTCTTCTTTTAATCAACCTATTAAAAAGTGTTGATTTTCCAACATTTGGTCTTCCTACAATGGCAACAATGTTATTCATAATGATTATAAAATAGTGTGCAAAGGTACTACTAATTTTATTTTTTTATACTTTAGTATTTCAGTAATGTTAAAAAACATATGAATAAAAATTGTTAGACTATGGAATTGGATAACAACCTCGTGCTACGACCAAGATTTCAGAAAGATGTGGTTTTATCGATAGATGAAATTATTGTACAGGCAACGAAACTAAAAGAAGAGGTAAAAGAAGATTATCGGGTAAAAATATCTGATCATCACATTTTTTTATTCATCACTTTAGCAAAACGAAAATACTATTCGCCACACTTACATCTTGAATTAGAAGAAAAAGATGATAAAACCACACATATCAAATGCTTGTTTGGACCCGATCAAACGGTTTGGACCTTTTTTATGTTTTTACATTTTTTGGTAGCTGGTGTCTTTGCAGTTTTTGGAATGTTTGCGATATCTGACGGAATGCTAAAAGAAAATATTACTTTAGATTTGGTAATTATGAGTCTGATGGTTTTGGTTTGGTTTTTATTATATTTTATTGCAAAACAAATTAGGTATCAAGGAAGATACCAAATTATGGAGTTGATGCGTTTATTTTTGAGAATTGTAGAATAGCTACAGATATTTTTTGAACTCTAATACCAAATAGATTTATAAATTTTATTATCCAAAAATATTGAACTCTTATTTTTGATTATAACCAAATCTTCTCAACTGAAATTGGTTGCTTCTCCAGTCTTTGTTGACTTTTACAAACATTTCAATATGAATTTGCTTACCGAAAAATTTTTCTAAATCGGCACGAGCTTGCATTCCCACTTTTTTTAGAGCAGCACCTTTATGACCAATGATGATTCCTTTTTGAGTATCGCGTTCGACCATAATAACGGAACGAATTCTGATAATTTTTTCATCTTCAATGAACTCTTCAGTTTCAATTTCAACAGCATAAGGAATTTCTTTATCGTAATTTAAAAGAATTTTTTCACGAATTGTTTCGTTTACAAAGAACCTTTCGGGTTTATCAGTCAATGCGTCTTTTGGATAATAGGCAGGTGATTCGGGAAGTAGTTCTAAAATTCGAGCAAAAACTTCTTTAACATTAAAATTTTCTAATGCAGAAATTGGGTATATTTCAGCATTTGGAACTTTTTCTTTCCATAGTTCAAGCTGCTCCTCAAGCTGATCTTGATTGGATTTATCTATTTTATTCAAAAGTAATAAAACTGGAATTTTAGCATTAATAATTTTAATAAAAAAATCTTCGTCTTTCAATTCTTTTTCGCCTATTTCAACCATATAAATCAACACATCTGCATCTTCAAAGGCAGATTTTACAAAATCCATCATTGATTTTTGCATTTCATAAGCTGGTTTGATAATTCCGGGTGTATCTGAAAGTATCACTTGAAAATCATCACCGTTTACAATTCCAAGAATTCTATGACGAGTTGTTTGAGCTTTTGAAGTTATGATGGACAATCTTTCTCCAACAAAAGCGTTCATTAGTGTTGATTTTCCTACATTTGGATTGCCTATAATATTTACAAATCCTGCTTTATGTGATATCATAATTTAATTTTTAAATAAAAAAAAACCACTCATTTCTGAATGGCTTCTCTTAGTAGCGGGAACAGGACTCGAACCTGTGACCTTCGGGTTATGAGCCCGACGAGCTGCCTACTGCTCTATCCCGCGATGTTTAGAGTGCAAAGATACTACAATTATCTTTATTTGCAACTAATTTGAATTAAAATTTAATTATTTTTTAATGTACTGCTTTTAAACCACTTATTTGTTTGTTTGTTAATTACGATTATTTCTATAGAAAAATAAAATTTAGACTTATTTCAATTCAATTTCCATTGAAATTGGAATGTGATCGGAAATTATTCTGGCTTCTTTGAGCGTCCTGAATTTAGTATAAAAATGCAATACCTCAGCGTTTATCAATTCTATTTTTGAAGGATGATACCAAATATTATCAAACTCTGAGGCGAGACAATTATTTATAGTACATTCCTGTTTGAGTGATGTTTTTTGGTTTATAAATGCACATTTATATCCCATTTTTTTTAGTGGATTGAAAACAGTATGACTTTGTGGACAGTTGAAATCGCCTATAAACAATAAGTTCAAATCTGGATATTGAGCAGGTAGAAATTTGAAATATTTTATTTCGGTTTCGGGTTGTTTGCTTTTGGTTATGGCATGAAAATTGGCTATTGTAAATTGCCTTCCGAAGTATTCAAAAGTACAAAAATAGGGTTCTCTATCAATTTCCATTTGATATTTTTGTTCTAACCAAGCTTTGCCTATTTTTTTGACTTTGGAGGTTTTCCACAAAAAGGCATAACGCTCAGTTTTATAGGCACTACTGCTTGTTGGATTGCTGATGGTGTAGTCCCACTTGGCTCCGAATCTATTGAGTTGGTCAGATAGTTTGGCTACAGCTTGTGCTCCGCCGTTTCCGGCTACAACTTCTTGAATTGCCACTAGGTCATAGTTCTTCATTGTGTTTGCAATGAAAACAATAGTGGAATCGGATTTTGATTTTCCTAAATTTTCAATATTCCACGAAAGTAGTTTTATTTGACCTTGAAGTGAAATTGAAATTAGTAAAAAGAAAACTATTTTCTTCATAGTTAGAGTTATATCTATTTTGAATATCTCAAATAATTTATATTAGCATGAAATTAGAATGAAATCATGCTACTGTATATTTAAAAAAGCAGCTGAAAACAAATTTCAACTGCTTTTTTTAATAATGTATAATTTTTAAATTATTCCACCAATATCTTTTTTGTAATTGTAGCTCCATTACTTTGTATAGTAACAAAATATAAACCGCTCAAGGCGTTATCTATTTTAATATTTTGAACTAAATTATTGTTTTGAATGAATTCAGAATTATAAATTTCTCTACCTAAAGCATCAAAAATTAAAACAGAATAATTCTCTGAAACTTCTTTTAGTTGAATTTCAAATGATCCAGAATTTGGATTTGGTGCTATAGAAAAATTAGTTGAAACAAAGTCAGTATTAGCCAAAACATTGGTTTCTAATTGAGATACAATAGTATTATACCAAGCTTTCATTCTGTTAGCTTGTCCTGTAGTAAACATATACATACATGCATCTTGAACATAATCCATATAATTCATAGTCAGTTGGGTTGTACCACAGTTAGTGGTAACTGAACCTGGGGCATCGCAGTTATAATAAGGTGTATCTGCTGCAGGAGTATCACACACATTGTCTCCAGATGTGGCACAATTAGCTCCATCGCAACTTTCAAATGTATGATCTAAGTTAAAGAAATGTCCCAATTCGTGAGTTAATGTTCTTCCTAAATCATAGGGAGCACCGGGTACATACCCCGCGCAAGAGCTTGGCGATCCTGACATTGTAGCCCCAAAAGCATTATTATCAATAACAACAGTCATGCCCGAAGAGGGCGAACCACCAAGTGGCGAATATCCTAATATTCCTCCAGATATATTTCTAACTACCAAATTACAATATCCGGCCCAAGTAGTGTCGCTATCAGCATTTGATAAAAAATCTGTACCAAAGGTAACTGCAACTTGACCTTCTATTGGAAAACCTAAACCAGAACCAGTTGGGTGACTTTGAGTTGCTAACTCAAATGATACGTCCATATTTCCAATGGTTACCCCAGGATAAAAAGTGCTTGCTGTAGTCCATAAAGAAATATCAGAATTTGTTGCATTATAATCCGCATTAAGGATATTTATCTGACTTTGAGCTAAAAGTTTTAAACAATCGCGCAAAGAGGCGTTTGCTGCGGTTGCTGTAACTGAAGGAAAATGAACTGCCACAGGAATTCGGATTGTGTTAGCAACGCTATTGACACTATTGGCAGGAGAATTAGTTTGTCTATATTGTTGTACTGACATTACCTGTTGCAATTCAGTTTTAAATTGTTGTTGCAAATCAAGATATTGTTGTTTAAAATCCGGGTTAGACAACATTGTTTGCATGAATTGTTTGCTTGCACAGGTTCTTTGTTGTGCAAAACCAATTTGAGAAATTAGTAATGCTAAAAGTAATTTTAATTTCATAGTTTTTATTTTTTTTTGTAAAAATATAAATAATTATAATATAGTTATATAATGATGTAAAAATATATCAAATTCCATGACTATTTTCTGGTTTTTCGTCATCTACGTTTAGCATTTCCCAAAGTTTGTCTTTTAATTCTTGTAACCCTTGATTTGCGATTGATGAAATAAATAAATAGGGAATATTTTTTAATTTTTTATCTAAAATTTGTTTGATTTCTGCTTTCAATTCCTCATCGAGCATATCGCATTTTGAGATTACTAAAAGTCGATCTTTATCCAACATTTCTGGATTATATCTTCTCAATTCATCTAAAAGAATTTCGTATTCTTTATTGATATCGGCAGCATCGGCAGGAACTAAAAACAAAAGCGTTGAATTTCGTTCAATATGACGCAAGAAATAATGTCCAAGCCCTTTTCCTTCGGCTGCTCCTTCAATAATTCCAGGTATATCGGCTATTACAAACGATTGGAATTCTCTGTAAGCAACAATTCCTAAATTAGGCTTTAATGTTGTAAATGGATAATCGGCAATTTTAGGTTTTGCGGAAGTTAAAACAGAAAGCAAAGTCGATTTTCCTGCGTTTGGAAAACCTACGAGTCCCACATCGGCAAGCACTTTCAATTCTAAAATTACATCTAATTCTATAGATGGCATTCCAGGTTGTGAATATCTGGGGGTTTGGTTTGTGGAACTTCTAAAATGCCAATTTCCTAAGCCTCCTTTTCCGCCTTGAGCTAAAATTTTTTCTTCTCCGTGTTCAGTAATTTCAAAAAGGGTTTCTCCTGAGTCAATATCTTTCACTACAGTTCCTAGTGGCACTTCTACATATTTATCTTCGCCATCGTGACCTGTGCTTCTCGAACTACCTCCATCGCCACCATGACCTGCACGCATGTGTTTCACAAATTTTAAATGAAAAAGTGTCCAAAGATTTTTATTTCCTTTTATATAAACGTGTCCGCCACGCCCTCCATCTCCTCCATCTGGACCGCCTTTTTCGATGAATTTTTCACGATGTAAATGCGTAGAACCCTTACCTCCTTTTCCGGAAGTTACATATATTTTTACGTAGTCTACAAAATTTCCTTCTGTCATTTTATTAGTGTTCAGTGTTCAGTATTCAGTATTCAGAGATTTAGATTATCTAAATTAATACTTTCAAATAACACTATTTATTTTTCAATGAACAAATTAAAGCTTTCATAAAACTAAAAACTGAACACTGATTACTCTTTTAATTATTCTTTAATATTAGAGATAAGAACTTTGTCAATTTTAACGCCATCCATATCAATAACCTCAAATTCTAGTTTGTTCCAAACTAATTTTTGTCCTTGTTTTGGAATGATTCCTAATTCGGTTACTATTAATCCGCTTACGGTTGTTACATCATAATCGCCTATCAAATCGTCCATGTCGAAATAGGTTAGAAAATCGTGCAACGAATAATGTCCATCAACCAACCAACTTCCATCTTCACGAGCTATGATTTTGAATTCATCTTCATAGAAATCGGCGGCATCTCCAACTAAGGCTTCCAAAATATCATTTAATGTAATAATTCCCTGAAAAACACCATGTTCGTCGGTAACCAAAGCATAATGCACTTTTGATTTTTTAAAATTTTCTAAGGCTTTATAGGCCGATGTATGCTCAATAAAATAAACAGGCTCTTTGGTAATTTTCTTTAAATCAAAATCTTTACCATTTTCAAAACTTGCAAATAAATCTTTCAATAATACGACACCTTCAACATCATCTAAATTATCTGCACAGACTGGATACACTGAATGCAATTCGTTTAAAGCTTTGTCTTTTATTTCTTGAACAGAATTTTCAAAAGAGAGGTACACTATTGAATTTCGGTGCGTCATTAAGGAGTTGACTTTTCTGTCGCCAATATGAAAAACCCGTTCTACAATATCATGTTCAATTTCTTGAATTTCTCCATCTTCGGTTCCTTCTTTTATTATGGCTTTTATTTCTTCTTCGGTTACTTTGCCGTCAGCAGTAGGTCTGATTTTTAAAATTTTTAATAAAAAATCCGTAGAAGTGGTTAGCAACCAAATGAAAGGCATAGTTACTTTAGAAACTATTTTCATTGGAACGGCTACTGATTTGGCTATCGATTCTGGATAATTTAATCCAATACGTTTAGGTAATAATTCGCCTAAAACTAACGAGAAAAAAGTTAGTGTTACCACCACAATTCCAACTGCAATTGTATTGGCATAAGGTTTTAATGATTCAAATGATGCTACAAAATTTTGAACATTAGTTGTTATTTTATCGCCAGAATAAATACCCGTTAGGATTCCTATTAAGGTTATGCCAATTTGAACTGTAGATAAAAATTCGTTGGGTGAATTAGCTAAATCTAAAGCTGCTTTGGCATTGGCACTTCCTTTTTTGGCTGCTGTCTCTAATCGGTTTTTTCTTGCAGAAATCAAGGCAATTTCTGACATTGAAAAAACGCCATTTAAAATGATAAGAAAAAGAATTATTAAAATTTCCATAGTTTAAAATTACAAAAAAAGAGCATAAATCCCTATTGTCGGAAATAGCTCCTTTTGTGAGTGCAAATATCGAAAAAAAAATTGAATGATTGAAATATATCTCTAAACCAAATATTTTGATTATAACTTATCAAAAATTTGATTCAATCGTTCGTTAACTTCTATGATGGATCCAATTCCATTTACAGCAAAGAATTTATTTTGTTTCAAATAATAGTCCATCAAAGGTGCTGTTTTTTGGTTGTATTCGTCATAGCGATTTCTGATTTTTTCTTCGTCTTGATCATCGGGTCTTCCTGATGTTTTTCCTCTTTCTAATAAACGAGCTACAAGAATATTATCGTCGGCTTCCAAGGCAACAGTTGCCGTAATACTTTGACTTTTGGATTCTAAAAATTCATCTAAAGCTTTTGCTTGAGCTAAAGTTCTTGGAAAACCATCAAAAAGAAATCCTGCCGAATGTGGATTTTTATCTACTTCGCTTTGTAGCATTTTAATAGTTATTTCATCTGGAACTAAATCTCCTTTATCCATGAAAGTTTTGGCTAATTTACCTAAATCCGTATCATTTTTGATATTGAATCTAAAAATATCACCGGTTGAAAGATGTGTTAGATTATATTTTTCTTTTAAAAATTCAGCTTGTGTGCCTTTACCTGCACCTGGTTTTCCGAAAAGTACTATATTAATCATAAAAAAATTAAGTTATATATTCGACTAAATGTTTCCAGTTTTCTCCCCATTTAATTCTATAAATTTGCATTGTACTAACTTTAAACTGTTTCGCTAATCGAATAACTGATGTTTTTGAATTAGGGTTATTTAATATTTTTTTTATATGTAAAACATTAGTTGATGTTAGTTTTTTTCCATCTCTTTTTTTATTAAATGCTACTAATTTTTCTAAATTTTCTTTATGAGAGGGCAGCAACATACGATGTGCAGACTTTTCTTCTAAGGTTACCCATTTTAAATTGGAAAAGTAGTCATCGTCTAAAATGAAGTTTAAATGAATTACATGATTGTGTAATTCTGATGGCTTTTCTACAAAATTTTCTGCTACTAATTTATAAATAAAGACGTGTTTGTTTTTTAGAACTTTACCATTTTCAAATATTTTATACCTGAAAATTCTGAAACCTTTTATCATAGAACATTTTAATATTGTTCCAGATTCCATCTCATTATCATAGGAAATAAAAGTTCCAAAATTTGAAATGGCATATTTTTTTTTCAATCTTTCATCAATAAAAACCTCTTTAAATATTTCAGTACTTCTAAACATATATTATTGTTTTAGTTGATATACATCGGCCAGATTTCTTCCTAATCCATCATAGTCTAAACCATATCCAACTATAAATTTATCAGGAATTCTAATGCCTATATAGTCAATCTTGATGTCTTTTTTAAATGACTCTGGTTTGAAAAATAAGGTTGCAATTTTTAAATGCTTCACCTTTTTCTCCTTAAAAATAGTTTTTAATTCTTCAATGGTATTTCCTGTATCCACTATATCTTCAACAATTACAACGGTTCGCCCTTCTAAGTTTTCATTGATTCCAATGAGTTGCTTTACATCATTTGTTGATGCCGTTCCTTCATAGGAAGCCAATTTCAAAAAACTAACTTCGCACATTCCTCTATATTGTTTCATCAAATCGGCAAGAACCATAAAGGATCCGTTTAAAATTCCAACAAAAACTGGAACTTCATCAAAAAAGTCATCGTCCATTTGTTTCGCAATGTTTTTAATTGCAAAATCAATTTCTTCAGAAGAAATAAAAGGAACAAAAGTTTTATCGTGAAGATGGATCATAATTTTATTATTAAAAATGAAATGCAAATTTAAAGAAGTAAAAGCTATTAACTTGCAAGTATTTTGACTTTTTTATAAATTTGATTTATTTTTAAAATGGATTTAGAATATTACAATCAAATTGCCAAAAGTTCGGCACACAGAAAAAGTCGAGATGATAATAAAAATTTCATTTTAGACAATCAAAACTATTTGTCTGATTTAGTTGAAATTGCATTAAATGTAAAAGATAAAAACCATCATAAAGCTTGTTGGATTTTGGAGTTAATTTGTGAAGAAAAAATGGAACTTTTTTTGCCTTTTGTTGAGAGCTTTTGTAATGTATTACACCATTATAAATCTGATTCGGCTATACGTTCGATTTCTAAAATTTGTTTATTTCTCTCAAATTCTAAAAAATATTCTCTAGCCAAAAATCAACAATAAAAAATTATTGAATCGTGATTAGATTGGTTAATTGGAACTAACAAAGCTGCAAATGCTGCATATTCAATGCGGACATTATATAATTTTGGAAAAAAACATCATTGGGTTAATGACGAATTATTGGTGTTGTTAAATAGAGATTGTAGCAATCAAACAGTAGGTTATCAATTTGCAGTAAAAGATATTTTGAAAAAATTAACAAGGGCAAAATAATTTTTTACGTACATTTGTAAAAACAATACGTATATGAACACTAAACTTACCTTATCGCTTGAAAAAGAAGTTATAGAAAAAGCAAAAATCTATGCCAAAGGAACGGGTAGAAGTTTGTCTGAGATGGTAGAAAATTATTTTAGAAGTTTGGTTGAAAAATCAAACAAGAAAAACAAAAAAGATGAATTTGGTGACATTGATCCTCAATTAAAAAAATTGATTGGAATTATAAAATTACCTGAAGATTTTGATATAAAAAAAGCTAGAGATGAATATTATAAAGAAAAATATGGTTTATGAAAAATATTTTTATAGACATTAATGTTTTGGTAGATGTTTTTGCAAATAGAATTCCATTTATTGATAGTTCTTTAAAAATTTATAATATCGGAATACAAAAGAAGATAGCTTTATTCACTTCTTCAAATACGATTTCTACAATTCACTACATTTTAAAAAAATCAATTTCTGAAGAAAAAACTAGAATAGCAATTAATCATATTTTAACACATATTTCCATCATTCCGGTTGACATTAATATATTAAAAAAAAGCTTAAAATCCAATCATAAAGATTTTGAAGATGCTATTCAAATCGTTTCTGCTCAATCAATTAATGATATGAATTGCATTGTTACAAGAGATTTGAAAGATTACAAGTTTGCAGAAATAAATGTGATGACACCTGATGATTTTTTAAATAAATTGAATTTATAATGAATTATTTTTCTTCTGATTTTAAACTTGGAATTCTTGGCGGCGGACAACTCGGAAAAATGTTGCTTGCCGAAACAAGAAAATTCGATATTCAAACTTATGTTTTAGATCCAAGTGATGAAGCACCATGCAAAATGGGTTGCAACAAGTTTTTTCAAGGAAGTTTAATGGATTTTGAAACCGTTTACAACTTCGGAAAACAAGTTGATGTGCTCACTTTTGAAATTGAGTTAGTCAACATCGAAGCCTTGGAACAACTGGAAAACGAAGGTATAAAAGTATTTCCATCGCCAAAAACCTTGCGATTGATTCAGAATAAAGGAGTTCAAAAAGATTTTTATGTAAAAAATAATATCCCAACATCTAATTTTCAAAGATTTGATACCTTAGAAAATCTTAAATCAGAAATCGTTAATCTTCAATCAGCAATCAATTTTCCATTTGTTTGGAAATGCACAGAGTTTGGTTATGACGGAAATGGTGTAAAAATTGTTCGCTCTTTATCCGATTTAGAAAATTTACCAAATGTAGAATGCATTGCCGAAGAAATAGTTCTGTTTAAAAATGAATTATCGGTAATTGTTGTACGCAATGTTTCAGGCGAAGTAAAAACCTATCCAGTGGTAGAAATGGAATTTCATCCCGAAGCCAATCAAGTCGAATATGTAATTTGCCCTGCAAGAATTGACGAAAAAGTAGCGCTAAAAGCAACCGAAATAGCTCTAAAAGTTTCCGAAAGTTTCAATCACGTTGGATTATTGGCAGTAGAGATGTTTCAAACACATGACGATGACCCGAGTGCAACGCACGAACTGGCGCAGCAAATTTTGGTGAACGAAGTTGCTCCTCGCCCGCACAATTCCGGACATTATTCGATTGAAGCAAGTTATACATCACAATTTGAAAATCATTTACGTGCCATTTTAAATTTACCTTTAGGAAAAACTGACAGCAAAGTGGCTGGAATTATGGTGAATTTAGTTGGAGAAGAAGGTTTTTCAG
>Ga0316608_1001042_pt1 | contig 11505 bp, 25 predicted proteins | sample MIS2016152B_MG_FD_207673 | JGI IMG/M metagenome (GOLD analysis project Ga0316608, IMG submission 207673) | Microbial mat bacterial communities from Middle Island sinkhole, Lake Huron, Michigan, United States - MIS.2016.152B | ecosystem: Environmental > Aquatic > Freshwater > Lake > Sediment... | reverse complement strand
GTTTCAGCATCAACAAAGTTGTCAACACTTACAAACTTGTCTGCATGGCTTGTACGAACGCTATCAATAACTGTGTTCAAAGCTATTCTATGTATCCATGTATTGAGTGCTGACTTCTCAACTTCATAGTTCTCCAAATGTTTGAACACCTTAACAAATGTATCCTGAGTAAGATTTTCAGCTATGTCTGACTTAAAGCTGACCTTCTCCAAGATATAAAAATATATTTGCTTGAAATACTTCTTATATACTGCATCAAAATTAACTTCCTTCATGCCGTTTTTGGCAATGTTCCAAGACTGTTTCAAAGCCTCACCAAATGTAAGGTTTTCAGAGTTACGGAATAAAACCCATGCACGTTTCATAATTGCTGACCTGTTGTAAGTTTTCATATTCTTTATGGTATTGGTTTTTATTGTGTGTGTTGCTTTCATGGTTGAGTTTACGTATGGGTTACAAAAATGTTTCGTTTTTTCCATTTATTTTTTTATTTGTACTGTTTCTAAATAATGTCGTGCTATTCATAATGATTCTAATTAAACGTGTCTGCCGATTTTCGACAGTTCGTTGTAGTTAACTATGTTTACGCAAAAAAAGAAATAAGGTTACGTTTTTATCAAAAATCTTTTAATTAATTATTTTAATCAAAACGAAACATTTTTAATTAAGCCACGTATAAGAATAAGTTCTTTGATACATATATTATAAAGAAAATTGCAGTCCTTATTTAGAATGAAAACAAATAATAAATAAATAAAAGATTTTTAAATAAAACGAAACATTTTGCAACCCAATAACGTATAATCTTCAGAAATCGAAACGTAATTATTCACTTAATAAAAACCAAACACCATGAAACAGTTAATTAACAAATTTCAGTCTTTCAGTAATTCTTCATTCATCAGCATTCTTGACTATGTATCGAAGACATCGGGCGAAGTTGCTAACCACGTTATAAACGTAAACATCAGCATCATGACTGCCAAATTAGCCGATTTGGAGAAGCTGAAAAACCTTAGTGAAGCTGAGTTAGTTAAAATCGCTGAGGCTTCAAAATTTGCCTTAGAAACCGTTAAACTTGCTTATAGTGAAATGTTGGCAAGTGCTGAGAAAAACGTAAGCGCAAACGTAGAAGACCGCACCAAGCAATCACAGGCACAGTCAGACGCTTTTATCTTCATCACTCCTGCAATACGTTTGCACAAAGAAACCTTAGCCTTACACATTTTTGGTCAGGCAATCAGCAAGAAGGTTTTGGTAGAAGGTACTTACAAGGCAGTAAACAGTTCAGATAAAACCTTAGCAAAAAAGGCAATCAAAAAACAGTTGGATTTGAGAGCCGAAAAGTTCAGAGATTTTATCATCGAAAACGCTGAGGCTGTTAAGGTACAGGGCGACACGATAGAAATCGCCTAAGCCAAAACAAATAATTAAGGTGTGCAAATCAGCACACCTTTTTTTTGCCCCATGTAGTTAATATAGAATGATTCTAAACAAGCACCCACCACCGTATGCCACCCACCCCGGGCCCCCACCACCACCACCCGTTATAGCCCCGGGGTGCTACACGACAAGCATATGAATGTTGCAAAAATTTCTGGAAAAAAATTTTATATCACCTAATACTTTAAGTGGTTTCCTGTGGGTGTCTGAGTATCAGCAAATTAAGACTTGCGAAAAAATTCTGAAAAAAAAATTTATAATTTAGAAAGTAAGATGCTAATGGTTATTGATTCTCGATATCGAAACGGAATTCATATGGTTGTTTTTCCACGACTTTGTTAAGGCAGTCGGCTTCCAGTTCACGATTAGGAATTCTATAGTAACCCAAGTAAGAATTCGCCACCCTAAAGACTGGGGTTTCTCCTATTCTATACCAGTGGATAAATGTGCTGACATATAGTCTGGGAGTCACAATGGCTTTCATTCTATCGTGGTAGAAGTTTTCATCGAATTGTGCCACGTATAGGTTTCCTTTTTCGTCAGATATTGCTCTAACGTTTGCCTCGAAGTTCTGAAGGTTTGTGGGGTTCATGTAAATCTTAGATAGCACATGACCTTTAGTTCCATAGTAGTCGTCTTCTTCCACTATTTTGCCCACATAGTTTCCCATTTCAGGACTCTTGGCTCTGAGCATGGTTTGTCTCTGTAGGTCACGGTGATAATCTTGTTCAAAGATTTCTATTACTTCATTTATGATTGCTAAGACGTTCATGGTAATAAATACACTGACAACCATAAACAGACTCAAGCAATATAATTTTACGACAATATTTCTCTAATCTTTTTCCCATACCTCAAGTCAGGCATGTCTTTAAGTTTTCTCTGCATACCTCTACAGATTTGTCCCACCACTGCTGGTTTGATGCCCAGAAATTCTGAAGCACTGCGGATGTTCTTAAAGCTGTGAATACATATACCATTCTCAAACTGTTCTACACTATAACTGGTTTTAGTCCTTACGTATTGTTTTCTCTTCTTTATTTTAGGTAGTGTTTGGATAACGTATTTAGGATACCTGATACTCTGTGTCTGGATTTTCTTTTCCCCGTATTTCAATATATAGTTAGGACTGCTTAGTTTACCCCTGCAGAGTCTTTGCACCGACTTGCTACTTAGTTTTAGTTCAAATGCAGCGTGGTACAGATTATCATAGACTTGTCTTATGGTATTGTCATCGTTATATCGCACAACAGTATGTCTATTCTGTCCCCGAAGGACTTCCTCATGGTATTTGCACATGCAGGCTTTGCACTTTACTTTATTACGTGGATAGAATTTCTCTTTATCTGTTTCTCCACAGACTTTACACAGGGGTGCTTTGTATTTCTTTCGTATTTCTTCTCTACGTATTGCTTCGATGTTTAACTTGTTTGGTATGCCTTTAAAATAATTTAGTAGTTCCTCGGCTTTGAACCAATAGCTATCGTGGCTTAATCTGTTATTAATGCCAGTATGCGTGACGATTTTATACAATGCAGTTTTACCGCAACCATTAATTACTTCGTAATCCTTAAAGACTTGCAGACCTGCTTCTTTACCACTATTCCACACCTTAAGCAGTACACCATCTTTATCGTACTGAACGAATTTCTGGTATTTACTTTCGCTCAGTCGTTTCAACGTATTTGCATCACGTTTTTTTCCCACCCAGTATCCTTGGGTATCTTCCCAGAAGCCACGTTTGCCATCAAGCATCCACTGAGCATTTTGTAAAGGCTGCTTGTCTTTATGTTTTTCCAGTACTTCCGTTAGTTTTTCGTCATACCACTCTTCTTGTTTAACGACTTTAAGTGGGACAATTGTTGTTAAGTTATTACCAGCGAAGATATTTTTTACCCCAGTTTTTCTACCAACGTATTGGACATCGGATTTATTGATTGTACCCTTAGCGTTTATCTTGCTATCGGTTTTACCAATATAGTGGATTGTGTCACCAGTACTGACACCATAGATAGTGGTGGTCTTCATTATTATTTTATTTAAGTTTACCGAAGAAGTTCATTACCTTGACGAAGAAATGTTTTACTCACTTTGCTGAAGAAATGCTTAACGTGGTTTTTAAATGGTCTATACCATAGGTGGTAGTTATTAACGTCTGTATCGATATTAACACCAACAAGGTTTGCGCACCAATAATATTCTAATGGTAAATCATTAGTACTTATTTTATTCTGGATTATATCACCTTTGTAGAATTTCATGGTTGAATTTTTTGATACGTTTGTAATTTGATTAACCACTGTCTTTCTTTCTCGTAGAATTCGTGGTCTTCATCGATTTCCAAGTCTAAGTCAGGTCTGACTTTTAATACGTTCTGCATAGCTTGTAAGTGCATGTAACGTAGATTTTTTTCACTAAAGACTTCGGAATTAAAATATTGTATAGCTTCATCAATATCTTCGATATTGTATTCCATTCTGCGAATGTTTCCATCGACAATTACTTTGGGGCAGATTCCCATGCCACCTTCGAAGACATATATTTTGACATCACCCACCCAATATTCTGGACTTTCTTTATATTGGGCACTAATGGATAATCCATTAAGTAACAATTCTTTCATTTACTAACTATTTTGTATTTACGATTTCCGACATAAAATGGTTTACCATCATTGATTTTATCGAACAGTGCTTTATCACTTCCATCGATTAGCTTTTCAATAATTGGATTAATATCTACTTTGGTTTTCATTCTTGTATGTTATATTTATCAAAAAGTTTATCAATTGCCAGTGTATTGATAGGTTCTTTGTCTACTATTGCCTGTAGTTCTCTTCTGAAATCCGAGTTATATCCATGTACTTCAATTCCCAATTGGAATCTCTCTACTCTTGTTAGTGTCTTCATGGAAATAAATACTTGCTACGTGACTATGTTATCTGTTTCTACATAGAATTCGTCATAGCTACAGGCTTCGTTCATCTGAACTTCATCACTCACGTTAAAGCCTTGTGATGTCCAGAACTTATCGTAGTCAGTGTCGCCCACGATATACGTTCCTCTAAAGATTCCGACCATTTTACCATCGTCTCCAGTGTATAGGTATTCCATTAGCTTGGCTTCACTTCCTGCTTTGAACCACGTATCTGGTTTGGCAATATATTTGATACTAATCGGCATTATGATAGATTAATTTTTTCCCATCATGGCTTAAATGAAATTCAATGTCTCCAATTTTAAGTTCCAAGACTTTATTTTCATCTGTATTAAAATGAAAGTGGTGAGTAAATTCTACGTTACCGCTTAGGGTGTCGATTGTTTTTAGCTGTAGTTTAAGATTTTGGTTCATATATGCGATTAAATTTAAGATGCAGTGAATTATATCCACTACTAATTGTAAAATCTCTTTGGGTACTATTTTTTAATTCGATAATTTCTTCACAAGGAATCTGTTCGTTACGTTCACTAAACACACCACCTTTTTCATTACTAATAAAAAAGCTAATTTGGGTTTCCGTAACTTTTAAATCACTTGCAATATCATTTGCAATAACGTAGTTGATTAATTCAATATCTGTCATCATTTTATAATTTATCTAATTCTTTCACCAATTTTTTCAGTGCCTCGAATTCACCATAGGTTAATTGGAATCTTTCAACGTGTTTACCATTTACTTCAACATCAAAGCCTTCACCATTTTTCCACTTACAGACTTCGATAAAGTCGTGTTCATCAGCGAAATAACAGAAAGGTTTGAGTTCTGCAAATACTGCTTTTCGAGTATAATTATCGATTTTAGATTTTTCCATTATTACTTTTCTTTATACAGTTTTCGAGGTCAACAATGTTTTCACCAAAGGCTTCCCAGAAGTGTTGTGGTAGATTACTAAGTGAAACATCACCTAAAGAATTTTCCTGCAACCATCCTTTAACTTGTTTTAAGCCATCTACAATTGTTTGTAGTTCTTGTATGCTATTGCCAGTAATTAGTTTACCATTTTTATCCATTAGGTATTGATAATTACCAATACTTAATCTTAGTTCATTACCTTCACCAGCACGATAGTCTACAGTATGTGTGACTACCACGTTTTTCAGTGGGTCAAGTATTTCTAATTTAAGTTTTCCCATGATTAATCCTCAATATATGTTAGGTCATATTTTTCTGCAATTTCTTTAAACAACGTTCTTAAGATAAGCAGAACTTCTGGGTATTTCTTTGGGTCATTATTACCACCCATAAAATAGCTTTCCCACAGCCAGCCACGTAGTTCCTCAAGATTTGAAAAGTCTTCGATAATTTCAATTTTTCTATCAAGATTTTTTAGCAGGAATTTTGAATAGGTTTCGATTATAACTGCAGACTGTAGTTCGATAAAACTATGATTATCTTCAGTTTTTACCCATATTTCCAAGTCAACTATTGACTGGTTTTTATTATTTCTTAAAAATAGTGTCATTGTTATTCTAATAAGCCATGTATGTAATTCATAAAGTCTCTTTGTGACTGTGCGCAACTATATACTCTACCATTTCTATTACCTGCGCAGATACTGATATTACCACCTACGCCACCCAAACTTGGACTGTCATTCCAATTGGCTATTAGGTTACATGTACCAGTTGTGCCACTAAGAATCAACGGTTGTTCGACACCAAAAGGTTTGGCGTTATGCCAAACAGCAGTGTTGCTATCAGGAATTACCATTGGTGATTCGATATACGTATCAGTTCTTGCCGTCATTGCTTTTTCCAAGACATCCAAGAGTGGATGTTTATTTTTTGCAATAAGGTCTTCGATATTAATTTCTTTGTTCATTGGTTTCCGCATTATTACCCTCTTTATATTGGTGCTAATTTTTTAGGTGTATTGTTTTTCCATTCCACTGATAAATCTGCATAGCAACGCAGACATATGCTAAGGTCTTTTATATGTTCACGGCTATCGTGTTCTATGGAAATCGTGGTAATTGCTTTTCTTCCACAGATGGGACAGCTTCGTGTCTGGTCTTCGTTGGTGTCTGGACTAAAACCAGTCATGGTTAACATTGAGGCACAGAGTCTATCGTGGTAGGTACTGGCAATTTCTTTGATATCAAGTAGTACAAGTTCTTCTCTGACATCAACAAGTAAGTCGAGTGCGTCAACAAGCACCTTATTATTTGGGTGGTCGTGTCTTATTGCTTCTTGCAGAAAGAAGATTGATTTTCTGAGGTTAGAGAATTTCATTATTTTTTATGTTTGTTGTAGAATTCTATGAGTTTATGTATTGCAAGTGCGTCACCAGTACTTTGATACTTGTACTTACCATCCAAGTAGTCCGAGAGTTCGTCCAAGCTGTATTGATTCCAATCAACGAAGTGAGGTGCTTTTGGGTCAATGCTGGCATGCATTTCTGGTTTGATAATTCCAGCTTTACGGTCTTCGTCATATTGTTTTAATTGTGCAAGTATGCCTGCACAAATATCGTCAAGACTTTGGTGTGATTTTCCTTTAACCATTATGGCAGGGATTCCCATTTCTTGGTTTTCGTGAATGCAGACCATCCATCTGTATTCCCACGTTTCACTGGCTTTACCACTGAATGCTTCGAAGCCACCCACTAATTGAAGTGATATGAATGGGTGAGTACCTGCATACCACCCTTTTTGTGTGAAATATTTTTCTAATTCCTTAAGCATAGCACAAAGATATACTATAGAAATTATAATTGCAAGTATTTTATACTTTTTTATAATTTTTTATAAATCGAATGGAAACGGACGACCTTGCAATATCGTATGTAGATTAGTGTTAAGAATTTATTGAAATTAATATAATTTGCTACTCACAAGAGTTCCGTTAGTGTCGAACATCTTAGCTTTCCCCGCCTTAGTGTTGTTACGATATTTTATCACATATGCAAGTCTACCGTTATCGTGCCAGATTTTCCACGTTCCAGATTTTCCACCATTAACAAATCTTGCTTTGGCGATTATTTTACCTTCGGCATTCCAGCATTTACAAACACCGTCTAATTTAAGGCTATCATTATATACGAGTAATTCTTTAAGTCTACCGTTGTCATGATAGTTTTTTACAACTCCTTGTGCGTTACAAACCAACACAAAGAATATTATTCCGAGAACCAGCATAATTTTTTTCATTGTAGTATAGTTTAATTTAATGTAAATGTAATATTAATTTAACATAAATACAAATATTTTCATGTAATTATAGTTAAAACATATTTATATGAAAAATTTAATATTGGTATTATTAATATCATTTTCAGTTCTAACGTTACAAGGTAAAGACAGGATAAGAGATAAAAAAACAAATAAACAGGTTCAAACTATTATTGATGCAGATAGTTTGAAGTTAAGAAATGATTTGCGTGAAGCAGTATTGGAATTTATTATTGACACAAATATGAATCCAGATAGTTGTTATATTCCGTTTAACGAATAATTGCTTGTGTATCGAAGACCACGTAATTTCGTGCATTGGTTTCCCAACGGTCTTCCATAGTGTTGCCAATATAGCCTAAAGATTTTAGAAATAACGAAGCCTGTTGTTCACCACCGAGCACATAAGATAGCCAGTCATAGGCTTGTTTACCGTTGGCATCGTAATTATTTGCATATGATTCTCCAAATTCTTCGATATCGTTTTCACTAACACCTTGTCTTTGTAGTGCTGACATTATTCTATGACCGTCTTCCAGTGGAGCATCTAAGTCGAAATAATTTCCATTACGGATTTCGTGTTGTTTTAATTGACCACTGGGTAGATAGTAGCGTTTACTCACGTCAGGATTATCACTAAAATATATGCCCCAGCCACCCAGAGATTTACCATCACCAGTACCGACTTTCTGCATATCAAAATTATCGAATTTTTCTGTACTGCCGTGAAATACTTCAATACCTTCTAAGAGGTTATGAATTTCTTCTTTTATGATTTCGTTGATGTTCATGGTTTTTTAAACATATTCTTGACGTTAAGCACGATAAGTACGATACCGTTCATTGCACCGATTATCCAAGTGATTGTTCCTTTCCAATCGAAAGGCTTAGATTCTTGGATAATTTGTATTTGTATTGGTGCTTGACTTACTGGATTACTAACCACCATTAGTTTTTCATTAAGAGAGTCAGAAACCATTGAATCTGCGACACCCAAACTATCAACAGCTTGTTCCATTTGCATGACTATTGGTTGTGCATCTTTGGGACTGAATACTGGAATAAAGAATATTACCAGCATTGCAACCCCAGAGATTGTAAGCATTGCTCGAACCCATTTGATATCGAGTTGGAGTCCCGTTTTTATAGTCTGTTTGATTTTCATTAGTTCAATTCTTTTCTCAGAACCTGAGCAGCTTCGTATAATTTTCTAACCAAAGAATTTTCTGCAAGTTTTTCAACAATAGCTTTTCCATACATTTCTTCAATCATTGAATCGCCATACATTTCCAATACCTTTGATTCATCGTCCATATAGTTGATTCTTGACTGGTCGAACATTTTCTCCACAACAGTCCAGTCCCACATTTCTTCAATAACTGAGTGACCGTGCATTTCATCTACTTTTGACATATGTTTAAGTCTATCAGCTTGTGACATGTCCTGCATTTCAATAATATTTGAATCACCCTTAAGAACTGATATTCTTGAATGGTCATGCATGATTCCAATTTTTGATTGACCCAACATATTTATGACTTTAGAATAGTCATACATGTTTCTTACTTTAGCAAATCCAGAGAGTTCTTCGATTTTAGTACTGTCATGCATTTCGTCAACTGCAGCATCATCAGTCATTCTATGAATTTCTGAGCTATTGTCAAGATTTTTGATTCTTGCATTATCATACATTCCGAATATAATTGAGTGTTTACATTCGCTAATAATTACGTTTTCGTTAAGAATAACACCTTCGTGTAAAATCAACGGTTTGCTATGACTAAGAATCATTGATTGAATAATACCGTTGAGTCTTGAAATCGTTATGTCAACAAATTCATTTTTGAACCATTCTGGAATAAATGCTTGGCTGAATAATAGTTGATAGTTATGAATATCATCTAATCTACCATCATCTTTAGGACTATAGATTGCTTTGAAGTACGATTTCTCAGCTTCATCTTTGTATGTAATGTATTTGCCAATTAGGTCATCATGTGATGTGGCAAAAATGTCGTGAATAATATCACCGTTGTTCTTAATTAGGACTAATAAAAATTCGTTCATATCAATATTTTTTCATAAATACTTAAGAACCTAATATTAGGACAGATAAATAAATTCCAATTGCAGTTCCTATTGCACTGCCGATTGTAAAGCCTAACCATTGATATAGACTATCCTTAGACTTTGCAATTTTTCTCACCACAAAGTATGATAATCCAGCAACGATAAAATCTGTGAGAATTGACCAAGTGTAACTTGCTTGTGCTACTGCACGGTAGTTTATTGTAATGATTGCGAATGATAACATTTGCGCAAAAAATAAGATGAATGCATCTTTAATATCGGTGGCTCTTATTTCAGTCATAGGCAATGAGTTTTTACATATACCTGAATATTAATACTATAAAAATAAATACTTTGATATTCAAGAGATTCCAAAAAAACATTTGGAAATCCCGTTTTTTTATGCTACATTCGTAGCATAAATTACCTAAAAATATGTACGATGAAGATTTAGATGACGATTATAGAATGTGTGTTGCAGAACATGCACGACAACATAATACTGGTGATAAAAAAGATATTCAATTATATGAAGAATTAAGTCTTGCGTTGGAATTAATGCAAGACGATAGCTTTAAAGTTATTGGTAGTAGAATTTGTAATGGTTTGGACTTTCATATCGTCACCAAGTACCCCGATGGTTTACCTGCCAATGTAGGCATGATGTTCTTTAACGTGGATAACGATTATAACGTGAGTGTTAAGGAAATACCATTATTTACTAAAGGAGCAAATAATGGCATTACCGAAACAAATTTCAGTATTAAAATAAAAAAACGTTAAGACTATTCTTCGCTTTGGTCTTCGAATAAATATAATTCAATTCTCAGTGTTTCGCCATCATATGAGAATCCAACTTCTTCATCGAAATCATCAAAATCTTCATCAAATTCGTTAAGAAGGTCAAAAATAAAATCAACGTCTTCTTCAAATAAATCTAATGCTTCACCAATAAACATTTCTTCTTCAGTTTCTTGTTCCTCAATTTCTTCAGCTTTTTCTTCATCTTCTAATTCGATTACTTCAGCTTCATATTTATATGACCAAACAATTGTACCATCTTCCATTAATTCAACATCACCGTTGAAATCAATATTATCAATACACAATTCTGCAAATAATTCTTGTGCTAACATAGTTTTAGGTTTTAAAATTTATAGTTATTTATATATAAATAATAAAATAAACGCCAAAAAATATGGTTTTAACTTAAACTTAATACATTTTTTTCCAAAAAACTCTGAAAGCCATAGCACCATTGATGAAAATAATTTGGATTTTAATTGATTGATAATTAGTTGGTTACAACAATCACCGATGAATGCTGGTGATGTATTGTTAAATTTTAACGTCAATAATGTTTTGAAAATCGAATGGTTTTTTTATATTTGTATTATTAAAACATTAAACATGGATAACAACTATGAAATCAGTGAAATGGAATTGCGTGAGATTTACGAACTACTCACTAAAGAGCAGTTAATTAATGTATTAGTCACAATGTATAAAGATTATAAGAAACTACAAAGGGAACACATTAAACCAAATGTTCTTAACATCGAAAATAACGTTGGCAACATTAATATGTAGATTATGAAATACGGTTTTTGGGGAATGAAATGGTGGGTGAGCTATGTGCTTGCATTAATTTTATTGGGAATTGCAAATTTATTATTAGGAATTTAAAAATTGTTTAATTATTTTGTAACATATCAAAAAGTTCTTCGTATAATTGCACATCGTTCTTTAAAATATTTGGTGGTGTATGTCGATGATGGCAAGACAACTTGTATGAGAAGGGTCAAACCGATGTACGTCAAGA
>Ga0316608_1001040_pt1 | contig 11509 bp, 9 predicted proteins | sample MIS2016152B_MG_FD_207673 | JGI IMG/M metagenome (GOLD analysis project Ga0316608, IMG submission 207673) | Microbial mat bacterial communities from Middle Island sinkhole, Lake Huron, Michigan, United States - MIS.2016.152B | ecosystem: Environmental > Aquatic > Freshwater > Lake > Sediment... | reverse complement strand
GCTTCACAGGTAAGTTGATACTCATTCAACAGAATACTTGTCGCCCTGCTTACTACTAACTTCTTGTTAGCATTAATAATATCAGCCAGGTTTTCTAAACGCTCTGCCAATTCTTCAATTGTCAGGTTATTGGTTGGACTGGTTCGATCATCAAACATCTGTTCTGCAGTACGAACACGTTTCTTGGATGTATTACGTACATAACCAAAAAAACATCTACGTGCATAACCTTGTTCAAGCATAGCTATTAAAGCATCTTCTGTCTTTGCACCATCAAGTAAACGACTGGGAACACCAAACATCAACAAATTGGCAGGTGTTTTACCAATAATTTCCTCGCTTCGTTGATTATCATTACTGTTTTTAACCAACTTGGCTTTGGTTAAACCCTTGTCATACAACTCAATAAAAGTATCAAATACTTCCTGATTTGCAGACAAGTTAGCAGCAATTTCATCCATGATCAGGTTCATAGAACCTGCATTAGCCATCAAAAGCTTATGACGCATTTGCTTAACCGCAGGTGATGTACCTGAGTCAAATGAGAAGAGCATAGGACCAGATGAAGCAAATTCTTTGGTGACCTTAGCCAACTCATCATCAGGGTCTGTACCCTTACGACTGGCACGTTTAACGGCTAGCTTAGGCAAATTTTCTTCTGCCATGATTGGAAAGGTTTCTTCCAGAAAGCGTGTACGAAATTGAAAAAGTACTTCTTCTTCCATCAAGTTAGCTGACATGGTTTTACCATAACCAGATGGTGCCAGATTTAATGCATACATATTGACTGGAATGTCTTTGTTATCCAGTGATGCAATGCTACAACGCATCTGAGCAGCAGCCATTGAAAAGTAATAACCAACCATGATGCGAAAGAACAATGAATCATCACGTTGGGTACGATCACGCAGAATATCAACTAGCTTTTCAGCAGTAGGGTGATATTCCATCTGGTCAAAGGAAAGCATGGAAACTCCTAAAGGATTAAATCACCTTGAGCAATCAAGGCATCTTTTTGTGAACACACTGAAAAAGCAGCACAGTACTTGCAAGCAGTGACTTGCCCAGGCACTTCCTTGATAAATCCTACATTACCGTCTTCGATGAAACGAAGTCGAGCATCATGCAAGCTATCAAAGTTTTTAGTACTACGTGAAGTTTTATCAGCATTCTTGTAGTATTTGAATACTGGAACACTACGCCATAGATCTTCATCACTACAGTGAGGCAATTGGTCTTCATCAGCATCCCAGTACTGGGTGATCTGAGAAAGTTTCTGTTTCACATAGTGATCTGTCTCATCAACAGATTTCAACGGTAGTAGTCGCTGTTGAATACGCTGCTGTGGATAAGTAGGATCAATTCTGGCTTTGGCAGCAGACCAATCAGTAAATATAAATTGAATAGCCATTTCATCTTTGGTAATAATCTTTGTATTAAGCCAACGATAAATACTACCCTGAAGTATGTACTTTTCATCATTTGTACTATGCATGGCAGTGTAAGTAGAAGTACTTTTAAAGTCTTCCAATCGACCTTCACCCACAAAGTCAAACTTACCTGAAACAACAAACTTTCCAACAGTTTTATATGCACGTTGTTCCATATAAATCGGAAAGCTATCATCCTTGATTTCTTCTGGCTTGGGGTTAATTTGAATGCGCTTAATGATGTGTTCTGGATACCCTAGAACACTCAAAGCGTTTTCATAGTTATTAGTCCAAGCACGTTCAATTGCATCGTGAATAGCTGTACCCATACGAGAAGCAACCATTTGAGTAATATCCACTGCTGCATCTGCATCAGGAACACGTTTACTCAAAATGAGTTGACGTAAGGGTTTAATCAATGCAGTAGTTGAAATGGATGAAATATCAGTGTTATGGTCATACGTATCCGTTGCAAGAAATACTGCCAAAGACAAAGGAACAGAACTCGTATTGGTATAGGTAATCATGATGTTTGTTAGTTGATCGAAGAAGCGCGAGGATCGCGTTTTAATTTCTGATTTTGTTTTAAAAGCTTTCTGGTAACAGTTGCAGCTCTTTGCATTAAAAGTTCTGCAACTTCCCATCTATAGGAACCATAGGCAACTTGATATAACAAAGCGTCTATAAGCCTTTCAACCTTATTTACTTTACTTTTTTTCATTCTTGAATTTCTCGCAAATATAAATCTAGTTTGGCTAAAGCGTTCCACGCTTCGTGTGAAAGATGCAACAAACCACTTTCAGAGTCAAACTCTTCATTCATGTGACGTAATGCAGCATGCCGTTGTTGAGCATCCTCATAACGATTGAAGCCATCGGGTACGAATACCCAACCACCATCGCTATATTTATTAGCTCCAAACGTACCTACTTTGGCTACTTCAGTAATAGCTCTTGCCATACCTCCAGTAATCAAGTGCATTCGCACCTTTCCTTTATCTGCTTTATCTCCAGGTGTATGTTGCTCAATGTTTTCTTTTTGTATCTTGTGTTGTTCAATACAATTTTCACAAAAATCTTGGTGAAGTTGAGCTGCTTTTTCACAGCCAATTGACATACAAATACTCATGTTTAATTCCTTAGTTTTAAAAGTTCAAAGCTACAAAGACTTTGAACAGTGATCCATCAAAAAGACTCCCCGGAGGGAGTCTTTTTTGTTGTCAAGATGATTTAGACTTGACTTAAGGTTTTCTAGATGTACTCACATTGGCCGGAAGTACAGGCTAATTCCTTAACATTGATGGTGCTGTCATCCTTTTCAAAGTTAGCCAGGTCATTCCAGTTGAACGCAGGCATCCGAGCCAACAATTCTTCATAGTCTTGTTTGCTGCACTCCTGATATGGGGCTTGCCGATAACTGTGATCAGAATGGGGCAAGAAGCTCACACCAGCAATCTTGTCAAAGTGTCTGTACACCCAGTCACCCACACCTAGCCATTCATCGTCTTTCACATAGACCGTGATAGACACGTTATGCTCTGTCCAATGCGTCTGTAGCATCAGGTAATGCTCTAACTGCTCAATGGCAGTACGATCATTCCTGAACACAGCATGGGCTGGCCCTTGTACCGGGAAACTAAAGATATCGGTGCTGTCTGGTTTGGATACGCAGTCTTCTACTGGAAAGCCTTGGGCACGCATCAACTGAGCCAGTGGATCCTTCTTATCAGCACGTACAGTACGAATGTAGTACTCAGAGTACCTAGGATGGATCCCTGATGCACTGTCCACCAACTGTGAGACTGTCCCTGAAGGTTTGACGGTGGTGATGGCTACCGATCGGTTGATACCTAACTTTGCTGCCCATTCCTTGTTCACATCCAGAGCACACTGTTTCATGGTTTTTAGCCATGCAATAGATTCGCGTGATGTAGTACACAGAATGGGATGATCCATGATGCCGGTCAAAGACACACCCAACAAACGCTCTTCTTCCTGATTCTTTTTCCAAAGAGGACGAACATAGCGAAAGTCAGTCAACATGGCTTGGTAAGTGCCCATGATGGTGGCTACACGAATCTTCTCCAGCAATGCTTGCAAAGAGTCATTAGCACGAATCACCACCTCAGACAGGTTACATAGCCCACCAGAGCGCAAGGTAATCTCAGCACAAGGATTTACACCAATTACCTTGGTGTGATCCCTACGGCCTGATTCAATGGCTTTGTTGATGGCTGCTTGACGGTTGAAGATGCCTCGTTCACCTGACTTGGATTCAATCAGTGACAGCCATTCCTTCATGAACACTTCCATGTCTGGACGTTCGGTATAGGCAGCACTGTTGTTAGCCAGAGCACGTTGTGGATCCAGAAGCCACCACTGACCCGACTTAGCACCACGCATACGGTCATCGGACAGGTTACTCAGACTGATCAAGGCAGAGCGTCTAACGCCACCTACCACCACAATATCTGCCACTTTGCATATCAGATCATGACACTCAACGGAGTTGAGCTTACGACCTACAGCCTTCTTGAAGGTATCAACAGTGAAGTTAAATAGATCTACCAACGGTTGAGGGCCACTAGCACGACCACCAAAGGTCTTTAACTTAGCACCTGCAGGACGAACTTTGCTTACGTCCCAGGATGGAATCTTTCCTGCATAAAGATAAGACAGTAATTCTCTGAATGCACCTGCCCAACCACTTTTACTGTCCCTGACAACAATCGTGTGATCTCCCTTGGTAAAGCCGGATACTGTTTGAATAACTGGCTTGTTATCAAAGTCAATACCAATAGTGGCACCTACTATGGGTAACTGGGCAATGTACTGACGTTCTACTGAGAATCCCATGCCTGTACCACACATAAGCGTGTTAAGTATTTCATCAAAGGCACGAACATGGTCAATAGCCAGGAATGCACAGTTAAACCCTGCCATAGGGTCACGATCTAATGCTGGCCCTGCAGTCATCAATGCTCTCATAGAGGGCATAGTTTCTAGTTTGACAATACTGTTAAAAATCTCTTCAGTAGGGTAGTGTGGAAACTTTTTACCAAAGTAATCAACATAACGCTGTACTGTTTCCTCCCAGTGTTCTCTACGCTGTTCTTTATCAATCCAGCGTGCATAACGTGACTTGTGGACATATTCTTGAAGGGGTGTGGGCAAATGCGTTGTAGTAAGCATGTTGTATAAATAGTAGTGACAAAAAAAGGCCACCAAACACTATTAGAGTGAATGGTGGCCCAACACATCGTAAAGCAGGGGAGTAGTCTGCTTAACGGAACTCTATTCTATTCAATAAAGTATTGGGGAACGGAGTGTAATACTGTGTCTTAATAGTTTGCAAGAAAACAATTAATAAACACCCTGTGTAAGGGCTTGCCATGAAACAGGGTATAAGGGACTAATAATGTCATTAACCTGTGCTGCAAGGTCTTGAATCTCAACTTGGGCATGAGAATCAGCACGTTGATTGTAGAAATTGGCAAAGGCATACAGTGAACCCGTCCAGACCCAATTTACTTCTACACCTTGAGGCAAGAAGAATCTGGCTTGTTCTGCACAAACACCTTGTTGAATTACTTCTTCATACAAGTCAATTTGACGTTCACATTCAATGTGATACCGGGTCATCCAATAATCACTGTCTTGGTGTTTACCGGCACTTCCTTGCTTTGCTGAAGCAGCCGCAGACCTGAAGTGTTGCGGTATGTAGAGAACAGGGCGGCTACTGATATAACGTCTGGATTCTTCTGATTCACAGAAGCCAATTTTATGTTTAAAACACTGCACCCTAATAGGCACAGGTGCTGACATACGCAGAGTAATGTGTGGGTGTGCAAAAGGCACAAAATGTTCTGGAATCTTACGCATATACACAGCTAGTTCAGCGCACTTATCACGGTCTGTCTCATAAGTCAATTCACTAATAAGCTTTTCCCAATCTCCAGAAGCCATACCACGCGCCAGGAAGCGCACTAGATTGTTATTCTGGCTTTCAGTAAAGTTATCTGCTAGAGTAGCAAAGGATTGCCTAGCATAGTTGGCTACATCACGATCAGTAAGATAGTGATTTTCATATAATGCTTGCATTTGGTCTTTCTTAATGGTTTATAAACGCTGGCGGAGCCAGCCACAGGATTTTAAATATGCCGTGTACTGAACTGGTTTGTGGAACAGGTATTGATCTTAACTACCCTGTTCCTGTTAATGTAGGTAATCCTTGGCCTCCTACAAATCCTCTAACCATAGAGGAAATCATGCGGGATTTAACAGGGTTGATTGATGAAGGTTTGTTAGCTACAACCTTGAGAGAAAAGATCAACAGAATTACCGGATTGGATGTAAGCATTGCCCAACAAGGTTTGGACATTATTAGCAGGGACTTTTATTTACAGCAGATACTTTCTGAAGTACGTAGCACTGCAGACAGAGCATTAACTTATGTTGGAACAGAAACAGTTGAAAGAACCACTGCAGATAGTGGCTTAGTTAATAGATATAACGCTATTGCTGCAGGACTAGCAGGTGCATTAGCAGCTATTACAGAAGAAGAGCGTGTAAGAGTTGGTGCAAATTTATCAATGGCATTACGTATTGATAATTTATTTACTACAACAGGTGTAGGTACTGCTGCTATCCGTCATGAACAGGAAGTCTTAGTTGAAGCCGATAGACTTATAGGCATTGATATAACCACCCTTGTTGGTAGGACAGGTAAAACTGAAGCTGCCATTGTTAATAACAATACCTTCTATGCTGATAGAAATATTGTCTATGTCAATAACTCTCTTGATCTATATGGCAAGATAGGTAATGCTGAAGCTGCCATTAAGAATATCAACAATCTTGCACTTGATTCTGACTCTTCATTAGCTAAATCTATTAAAACAATGGAATCAGCCTTATTTGATAAGGTTGCTCAAGTTGAAGTAAGTATGAGTACCTGGATTACAGGTACGCAGGCATTTGCAGGAACAGCAGAGCAACTACCCATTAAAGCTGTGGCAGCCGTGGTTGCTAGGGATGCTATACAAGCTCACAATGCAATTCCTGCTGTTTACTCTACCAGTGGTTTATTACTATCTCCTGCTATACCTGCAGTAACTTATAAACCAGCAGTTGCTGCGGTAGCAGAAGTAATTGGCAGACCATACGTACCAGCAGTTCCTGCCAGAAAAGCTGTAGTAGGTGCTATCACCAAAGTCAGGGATATAGGTGCGTTATACACCGTCAAGTTAAACGTGAATGGTTTGATTGGTGGTTATGGGGTATATAACACTGGTAAAGAGGTATCAGCAGGCTTTGATGTAGATACGTTTTGGGTAGGTAGAACCAGTGCCAATGGCATTAAACCATTTATTGTTGATAATAATATAGTATATATTAACAATGCAATGATTCATAACTTAACTGCTGATAAGATAGATACTAGAGGGTTAACTATTAAAAATGAAGCAGGTCAAATTATATTTGGTTCAGGAACCCCATTAGATACTGAAAATGTTGTTGGTTTAAGTGCTTTTCTGAATACCACTTATCCACAGAATAATATTGCATTACAAAATCAAATTGATGGAAAAGTAGAAAGTTGGTTTCAATCTAGTGATCCAGCAACTGCTTGGAATACATCAGCTATTAAGACACAACATACTGGGGATATGTGGTGGAATGCTTCTACCAAAGTACTACAACGATACTCAGGAACTGGTTGGTCAGGTACTATTACTGACCCCTTAGCTGTATCAGCCTTTGACGCTGCAGGAAAGGCGCAGTCAACCGCTGATGGAAAGATGGTTGTTTTTACAATACAACCATCTAATTATGATATAGGTGATCTTTGGGATGCAGGAGGCATACCAAGAATCCTTAAGAGAGCAACAACTGCAAGTGCTAGTTTTAACGCAAGTCACTGGGTTGTTGTTGCCAATGAAACAACTAATACTAATCAATTAACTGATGGGGCAAAATTAGGTTTAACCGCTAACTGGACAAATGTAACAGGCAGACCTACAACCCTGGCAGCACTGGATAATGCTGCTGCAACACAACTAGATAAAAAGTCGGTTACTTATTATCAAACTACTGCACCATCAGGTTTAGGTACTAAGGATAATGGAGATATTTGGTTTGATACTGATAACTCTTACAAAATGTACTCTTGGACGGGTAGTGCATGGCAAGCTGTACAAGATAGTGCTGCTGCTTCCATTGAAGCAAGTAATGCTTTGATTGCAGCAAATAGTAAGATAACTACTTTCTACACTATTGCGCCACCAGCTACATCTCATATAGGTGATTTATGGTACAGCACAGCTACAAAGCTACTTCAACGCTGGACTGGATCATCTTGGGTAATAGTAAGTAATGCCTATACAAATTCTAGTGAGTTAACTGATGGTGCTGGATGGAGCACTACAGCAACATGGAATGGTATCCCTATTGGTACAGGTAAACCTGAAGACTATGCAACAAAAGGTGCAACATTTGGCAGGAATATTACCTTATCAACTGGACAGTCTGTTGGTGCTACTGATTTTGTACATAAGTTATCAAAGATCTCAGCACCAAATGGAACTAATCCATTAAGTAACTTTATGGATAATCTTGCTATTGGTAATGCTTACATAGGTAACGCTGCTGTAAGCACTCTAAAGATTCAAGGCAATGCAGTCAGTGTAATTGTTTCAGGAGCAGCTTCTGCAACAATTACACTGAGTAGTACTGCAGATATGTTTGTAATCGTTACTACCAATTTTTATGGTGCTACCGCAAATCCTACAACAACCCGACTTAACGCAGATGTTATATTGCCAAGTGGAGGTAAGACTTCTCTTGGAGAATCTGGAGCAGCCATTGCCTTTGGCTTGGGAATATGTCTAACAGTAGGTGCTTCATGTCCTCAATGGGGGGCAGGACAATATACCTTTTTAGCTACAGCCAGTTGTTCTGCTGGTTCTGCAAATGTAGGTAATCAAACTGTTACAGTCATTGCAACATACAGGTAAAACATGAAACATATTCAATATATTGAAGTAACTCCCAATGGAAAAATTGTTAATGCTGGGACTGCTTATGTAGATACCTTAGAGAATATCTATAAAAGCACAAGCAATAACTGTCTTGTAGAAACACCTGATAAGGTAAATCCTTATGAAACCTATTACGACCAAGAGTCAGTAATAACCTTTTCACCAAAACCATCAACAAACCATGTGTTTGACTACAACATCAAACAGTGGGTAGATCCACGCACACTAGATGATCTAAAGCTCCAGCAATGGGAAGCAATTAAGGTACAGCGAACTACAGCAGAGTACGCAGGTTTTACCTGGGATGGTTCTGTGTTTGATTCCGATGCAATCAGCCAACAACGTATTGCAGGTGCTGTCCAACTGGCTACATTGAGTTCTTTATTCACTATTAACTGGACTCTAGCTGATAACACTGTCAGAACCTTGAACCAACAACAGATGTTAGCTGTTGGTTTAACTTTAGGTTATCATATCAATACAGTGTTCACTAAAGGTCAAGCATTACGTAGCTCTATTGAGTCAGCTAGTACAAAAGAAGCTATTGAATCTATTTGCTGGTAACATCAGCAATATTGTGAAGTTATTCATCTCTTAAAAGGAACAGTACATGAATGTAGGTCAGCTTAACGGCTATAACCTTAACAGTACTGCCTATAGTGGCAGTAATGCCACTCTATCTGGTGGATTAAGCGTATCCACCACGTTTTCTTCATTACTAATTGCTAGTGCTATTCTTACAGGTGGTTTCTTTACCACCAACGAAGCACACGGACGTGTTGCCACAGTTTTGTCTGGTGGATTTACTACTACCAACTCTGTAGGCGGTATTCAGTTCAGGACAGCTAATCTACAAGGCGGCATTTACTCTCTTCCTTATGTTGATGCCCACTTAGGTGTGGCATCCGGGCTGAATGGTGGCTGTTATTCCCCTTCTGGTTTTGGAGGACAACTGATTGCTGGGGCTAACTTACGCACTGCAGATACAGTGGGTGATACTAGTTTTGTTCAAGCCAACAGAAGTATTGGTATAGGCTTGACTGGAGGTATCAATACCACTTCCATAACCAATGGCTATCTTATTGGTAACACTATACTTGTTGCTGGAGGTCTGCACTCTTCCGGTAATATCCTCGGTAATCTTTATACTGGTAGGATTAACACTGGAGGTACAGAGTCCTCTTGCATACTAAGCAGTAACCTAACTTGTTCAAGTAAGTTTCAAGGAGGCATTCAATCCAGTTCCAAGATTGATTATGCTCTGGTAACACACCCCCATTTACAAGATGGCTTGATAAACATCAATACCATTGGTGGTAAGTGGTTTATCAGCCCACACCTGAATAATGGCATAAGCAATCATGCTTTATTCATTGCACAGATCAAGATTTCACCCAATAGCAATGATGGTGTAGCTACTTCTTCCAAATGTGAAGGCAAGTACCGTATCAGTGCTGTTATTACAGGTGGTATAGCTTCCAATAACACTACCGGAAGTGTACCCATCAGAGCTACACAGAAGCTGCCAGGAGGCATGGTTTCTACCCATGTGTTACAGAGTTTCCTGATATCCAGCCCTAGATTGGCATCAGGTACAACAAGCAGTCACTTGATTGCCGGGCAACTTAAAGCTGATGTAGTACAGACAGGTGGCTTAAGCTCTGCAAGTTATACCGATGCACTGATCTATACAAAGGTCATGCTTTCAAAGGGTATTTCCGATAACAGTGCTATAGCTGGTTTCATTACAAGCTCACCAAATCTTTATGGTGGTAATCAAAGTACTGGTTATCTTGCTTCATTACTAAAAAGTAATGCAATACTTTCCAGTGGTAACACAACAAGTTGTGAGCTTCAAGGATACTTACTTTCTTCTGCAAAGCTACATCAAGGGATAAGTTCCTCTAATCAAGTTGATAGTTTGCTTATCAAAGGAATTGTTCAAACGGGCGGATTAACTTCATCACAATCTTTTGATAGCAAGCTAATCAATGCAGGTATGTTTACAGACGGTATAGCTAATACTGATTATCTAGCTTCTCAATTGCTTAGTAACCCTATGCTGTCAGGAGGTACGACTTCTGCTGCATTTATAGGTGCAAAACTTGCTAGTTCTGCAAAACTGCAAAATGGAATTACTTCTAATGAAGAAGTATCTGGAAATTTAATAAGTTCACCTAAATTATTAGGCGGTACTGGCTCAAATTGTTTAGTGTTGTCTTCTCTGATTGCTAGTGCAAAATTACAAGGAGGATTTTCTTCTTATAATGCGCAAGGATCAGTAATTCAAACAGTATCTAAACTCTCTAATGGTATCACCTCTAATTCAATTATTAAGGGTGAAATCGTGCAAGGGTTCGTAGATCCTTTGCTTAATACCTGGGCACTAAGCATTGCTTCAGCGACCCAGATTCTTTCTATCGCAACCCCACTTCAGGACATTTAATCATGGCAAATCTCGTATCTAAAGAACTTCGTACCGCTGCTTTGGCAGCATATTTCTCTGCTGGTGCTGCACCAGTTAATCTGTATCTTCGTCTGTACAAAGATGAAGCCAACATCATTGAAGCCACTATTTTGACGGATATTGCTTCCAATGAACAAACAGGTGGCGGTTATTCTATCAAAACGCTTGCTCCGGGTAACTGGACAGTTGAAGAAGGCGTGGGTGGCATCCGTGCTCGTTTGAGTGATCAAACTTGGACTACCACTGCTGATAATTGGTTGACTTTGCGTTGGGCCGTTATTTCTACCACTACTGACAACACCGGCCATATCCTGTTGGCTCGGGATTATGGTACTGGTAAGACAGTGACTGGTGTTGGTGCTAACGTCACTGTTGATGATTTGTTTTATCAGATCAATGACTAATCAGGAGTAAGTGATGATCGTTGAAACTCTGTTCATTGGTAGAAATAACACATTCAGTTTGCAACTTTTGCGAGCTGATGAGGCTATTAATCTTCTAGCCATTACTGGCTATGAATTGCACTTAGCCAATGGACGGATGTTCAACGAACTTGCTCGCTTTACTGAAAAA
>Ga0316608_1001039_pt1 | contig 11518 bp, 23 predicted proteins | sample MIS2016152B_MG_FD_207673 | JGI IMG/M metagenome (GOLD analysis project Ga0316608, IMG submission 207673) | Microbial mat bacterial communities from Middle Island sinkhole, Lake Huron, Michigan, United States - MIS.2016.152B | ecosystem: Environmental > Aquatic > Freshwater > Lake > Sediment... | reverse complement strand
GTAGTAGTTGTAGTAGTTGTAGTTGTAGTAGTTGTAGTAGTAGTAGTAGTTGTAGTAGTAGTTTCTTATCCTATACATGAATCCCTTCCTATACGATCCTTGTACTTCTCAATCCCGACACTTCCTTATCCATATACAGTTAATCCTTTCTATAGCCCCATATCCCCTTTATACCTCTATATTGGGTAAGGATTGGTTATATAGGGATGTATGTTGGGTTATATGGTCTAATCCCTGTGTATGCTTATAGGAGGGGTTATAGGCAGGGATTGTATAGTATGTTGGGATTGTGTTTAGCTATATGGGGATATAAAGGATTAGTGTATAGGAGATATAAGTATTTAGTGGTAGGGATTAAATATATAGATATGATTTAATATTTAGATTGGTGATTATAAATATTTAGGTAGATGTAATTATTTAGATTTGAGAATGTAAATATTTAGAAAATTCCATTTAAGCGGTTAATGTTATTAGTGGGGTAATAACAAAATGAAGATCTTATTTAAACGCTTAATGTTATTAGTGGGGTAATAACAAAATACAATCCTTTCCTACATTAAAATAATCTAAGAAAACTATTGACAACAACCTATCCATGAGTGTATATTATTAGGGAAGAACAAAGAACACCTAACGAAGGGATTGAAGATGAAAATGATTAAGGCCGATAACTACATTGAAGCTACTCTTACGGGGTGGTATACTGTATTCTATCTTGATAAGGGATTGAATAGCTATCAAAGGAAATTCTTTGATACTCGGAAAGAGGCCCGACAATTCGTTATTTCCAACAAATATTTCAAGTAAAGGCGGTGTTTATGTTGATGGGACTTTCCTCAGAAGAACTTAGGCTCATTTCCATTGCTATTGCCGAACACGTATGCACACTCAAAGAAGATATCCGGCATGCTGAAATTGTTCCCGAGTATACCGCATTGCTAAATAAGATAGACCGTCATAGAGCATTGCCGGAATAACCTTTCCTAATCCTTTCCCTTTGGAGGTTCTATGTCGATACGCGGCCCCATTACTCTTACTCTTTCCGAAGATGATCGCAGGATTATCACCCGGGCCTTGAGTGAAGAGATTTTCAGGCTTACATCCGCTTCATCCGGGAGGGTGCTTACACGTTCCGAAGTTGAGAAGCTTCCCGAAGGACGTTTGGTCAATATTGTGAAATTGGAAAGTATACGGGACATAATCACCAATACTTTGTGATTCGTTTTAAATCCCTTCTTAGCTGAGGGGATTTTTCTTATAGATATAGTTTGTTATTAGTCGAGTAATAAGGGGAAAGATACTTCATATTTATATCACAAAGTACTTGACACTAACCCGTACAAGTGTATATATTTAGGGGGTAGGAATTGAATAACACTTTTCAAAGGACGTGCTATCATGCTTAAAGAATCCACGCGCAACGCAAAATTTCGGGACACAATGAACCTTCACCGGGGATACAAGGTCATCGATAAGCATTCCGGTGCTGAATTGATCGACTGCCGAATCTACATCACCAAAACCCCCGGAAACTACGGCTATCAACTCAGGTGCGCTATTTGGGCACACTCACTCGCCTATACAGAACATGGAAACGGATTCGGGGAAAAGACAACCGGATGTGGATACGATAAAGAATCCGCGTCCGTTGATTCCGCTTTGAAGGATATGGGGTGGCCTGCTCAGTGTCATGGAACGGGAGAACATGAGGCGGAACTGAAAAAACTTGCTGATTACCTCGCCGGGAAGGACAATTGGGTTTTCGTTTCCTTCTACGGGTGATAAGTCTAATCCCTTCTTAGTTGAGGGGATTTTTCTTATATCCTATGTTTCTTATTACCCCACTAATAAGAAACTATAATCCCTAATCATTTAACCGCTTAATAAAATATATGTAAGAAAACTATTGACAACACCCTGTCCATGTATCTATATTATTAGGGAAGAACAACAGAACACCTTTCAAGGGAGTAAACATGGAAAAGTGGAAGTCGCCTTCGGAGTATGCGGGATTTGATCCTGTCGGGGATTATGTCCTTTATGCACGTACCCGGGATTCGGCCCTTATTACCAACTGTAATTGGGACGAACTCGTTAAGGCAATGGAACCGGGAAAGGCCGAGTGTATCAATGCCAAGCGTTACCCGGATACCGAGGACGTGATTGTCCCGGCGGTCTACACGTTCAGCGCGGGCCATTGGGCTTGTGGGTGGGTCGAGTACCTCATGGTACGCGCAGAAGCCTCTCAGGACGTTATCGACAAGGCTCAGGCCCTTGAGGACGCGTTGGAAGGGTATCCTATCCTGAATGATTCCGCTTACTATGAGAAGGTATCTGAAGCCTCTCAGGAGTACTGGGATTCTATGTCAATGGCGGAAAAGGTATCTACTTGGGTGGAGCATAAAGATTCGGAAACTTCATTGTTCGCGGTTCGCCGGGGATACGACGCTGATCAGTGTGTTCAGGAATATATTGAGCGTTGCGTTTCGGAATAATCCTTTCCTACTAAGGGATAGACTAACACTCTATCCTTTTTTCTTATGGTGGTAGTTTGTTATTACCCCACTAATAAGAAATAGCAATCCTTTCCTACTTAATCGTTTAAATAAAATAATCTAACAAAGTACTGGACACCAACCCGTACAAGTGTATATATTTAGGGGGTAGGAATTGAATAACACTTTCAAAGGAATGTATCATGGAAATTCAGTCTCATGTTCTCGCGGTCAAAACCATTCGAAGCCTTACAATTGCTTACGACGAATGCCCCGTGAATCCCCGCACCGACTATGAACCGATGTGTAAGATTGCCACTGTCGCGGGAACTTCAAAGGATCATCTCGGGGATATTCGTATGTCGATTGAAGAACTGAACGATATCCGAAAATCCGAAGAGTGCATATCCATGCCCGTGTACATTATGGATCATTCCGGTGTTTCGCTTTCCCTTACTTCCTTCAATGATAAATGGGATTCGGGTGTTTTTGGATTGATCTATATTTCCAAAAACAGGGCATCGCATGAGTTTGAAGATCTTTCCGGCCTTGATCTTGAACGGAAAATTTGGGAAGTAATGGAAGGGGAAATCTCTTTGTACAACATGTATCTCATTGGATCCTGTTATTACGCGGTTATCAAAACCCAGAAGGAAACAGAAATTGATGGGGAAAAGTATTACACCAAAACGGAAAACGAGGATTCTTTGAGTAGCATATTTGCGGAATACGGGGATATCCTCCCTGAAGTTCTTTCGTGTTTTGGAATGGCCGAAGAGGATTTTGAATCCATTACAGTCCTCGACAGGAAAGTGAAGTAATAAAACTCCCTTCTTACTCTCAGTAAGAAGGGAGTTTTCTTATCCCATATATTTCTTATTACTCCACTAATAAGAAACTACCCTGCTAACCACTTAAACGATTAAATGAATTTAGTGGTAAATAATTATTGACAACACCCGTTCCATGAGTGTATATTATTAGGGAAGATTGATTAACACTTTCAAGGGGGCTTTATGGCAGTGCGCGGGAATGAACTTGTGAACGGGTGCAAAGTTCGCGCCTATGATAACGGCGGACGTAGTGCCGACCGTTACACCGTTGTCTTCATGGATCTTATCGACGAACGGACAAAGAATCATTACAGGCCGTTGTATACTTGCCTTGGCATGAGTGACCGACCTTTCCACCCTCAGGGAGTGGGGATGTACGGGGAAGCCTGTATTGGCACTCATTTGGGCAAGCGCGTAAGGATTGCCGACCTCCCCGCCGAATGTATCCGCGCCGTAACTCAGGATTGCACCGAATAACCAACTAACCATTTTCAAAGGAACCGACCATGATTAAGAAAAGCAAAACCGCTCAGATTGAAGCCCGTCTACTTAAAATGTCCGAGAACACAAAGCAGGGAAAGATATCCTTTGCCGACATTGCCAAGGCCCTCAACGTCACCCCGGCCCTTGTATCTCAGGTGAAAAAGCGACTTGAGACCACCGGGGTGAAGTTTGTATATGACGTGAATAAGCACCGTGGAAGGCCCGTCACGGCAAAGGCTTAACAATCCTTTCCCCTCTTCTTAATTGGAGAGGGGATTTTTCTTATGATAGTAGTTTGTTATTAGTGGAGTAATAACAGAAACCGTCCTTCAATTACTTAACCGATTAATTAGAAACTTTATATTTATATCACAAAGTACTTGACAACACCCTGACCATGAATGTATATTATTAGGGAAGACAACGTTAACAACACTTTTCAAGGGGATTGATATGAATGTGCGGGAAATGGCTAAAAAGGTTCAGATACTCACCCAGACTGTATTGTTCTACGAGGAGGCTATCAATAAACTCGACGACAAGCAAGTGGTGAAGTGCATTGTGCAGAACACGTCAATGAATCCCGAATTTATCTCAGATGCCCAACAGGGAACCCTCTCCGGGATTGTTCGGGACAATTATCAGGAGGCCCGCGATACCGCAATCCGGGATATGGAAACCATCGTGGAAGATCTCATTCGGGCGACCGGGGCCGTCAGTCATCGCAAAAATCCTTAATCCCGATAATCCCCTTTCCTTCATTGGAGAGGGGATTTTTCTTATCGTAGTAGTTTGTTATTACTCCACTAATAACTAACACCCATCATCAAAATTCTTTATATTTATTACACAAAGTACTTGACACCAACCCATCCACTAATCTATATTATTAGGGAAGATCAGTTAAACACTCAGCAAGGGGATTAGCATGGCACGGATTTTCAGAACCGACGGCACGACAGAAGATGTGGCAATGACCGAACTGAGCCACTTTCAGACCGCCGTGGGTGGATACATTGAAGTTGCCGACCGGGATGATGAAGGGAACTTCATCCTCGTTAATGAGGAAGGTCTCATGCGCGGACTTCCCTCCAATCCTTTTTACGCTCAGTACGTCGGGAATGTCGTAAGGGCAACCCCCGAAGAGTTCAACTAATAACGGGGAGAGGCTAACAACCTCTCCCTTTTTCGTATCCCCTGCCTTTGTTATTAGTGGGGTAATAACAAATAGCAATCCTTTCCTACTTAATCGTTTAACCAAATAGATCATAAAGTACTTGACACTAACCCGTACAAGTGTATATATTTAGAGGGTGGACAACAAATAACACTTCTCAAAGGATGGCCCAATGTTTCAGACAATCAACAACTCGGATTTTCACGACGCTTTCATCCGCATGGGACGCAAAGAAAATTTCTCTTATGAGGGCCGTAACGCCTTGTTTGAGTATTTGGAAGACTATGAGCCGGAGATGGAATTGGATGTCGTCGCTCTTTGTTGCAGTTACTCCGAATACTCCTCCGCTACGGCCTGCGCTGAGGAATATGGCATGGAAGGTGACTACGATGATGACGGGGAAGACGAAGACGAAGACGCGCAGGAGGAGGCCAAAGAGACGTATTTCATGGAAGCCCTGCAAGACAAAACCATCGTCATCACATTCTCGGGAGGAATCATCATAGAAAATTTCTAATCCTTTCCAATCTTCTTAAAGGGGATAGACTAACAATCTATTCCCTTTTTCTTATGGTAGTAGTTTGTTATTAGTGGAGTAATAAGGGAAAGGATACCTAAAAATTAATCTAAGAAATCTATTGACAACACCCTGTCCATGAGTGTATATTATTAGGGAAGAACAACAGAACACATTTCAATGGAGGTCGGTATGTCGAATCTGAAGAAACTGAAGGAAACTGTCGATCATATGATTGCCGAGGGTGGTAAGGATTGGGAGACTGTCCCGGTTGCCTATGCCTTATGGGTTGCCGATGACGTGAAGTCCGTGGCAAATTTCAATGATGAAGATGCGACGGAATTGACCGATGCAGAGATTTCGGGGGTTCTCGACGAAGTGTATCACGCTCAGGACGGGGAATATGGCATCAATTGGGAGACCATTAACTGTGCCGTCCGTGAGTGTCTTAGCAACAGGTAATAACATCCAATCAAAAGGGGCCGAGAATGATCAAAAAGCGGGTAGAGTGGTGCAGTCATTGTGATGTAGAGCATGAATGGGAGGGAGAACCCGTTACCAAATGCGGTTGCGGGGCAACTCTCGTAAATTGCGCTGAGTGTGCAAAGGCCATGACCGGATACTCCTGCGGGGGGTGTAAGGACGGAAGCGAGTTTGTGGAATGGGAAGATGGCGTTAAGGCGATGGAGGATGCCTGTCGCAAAGCGGGTGGTGTAGTGGCTGTCTATGACGTGATAAAAAGGTATCCCGAAATTACGTTCGTGGACACTTACTGCGAGTGTTGCGAAACAGAAACCCCGAGTGTTTCGGGGTTGTCGCAATGTTTGGTTTGTGGACATTCCTACGGGGTCTAATCCCGACAATCCCTTCTTCTTAACCGAGGAAGGGATTTTTGTTATAGATACACTTTGTTATTACTCCACCAATAAGAACCAACCGATCAAAATATATGCAACAAAACTATTGACAACACCCTGTCCGCGTATCTATATTATTAGAGAACGAGCAACAACACTCAGCAAGGGGGATACGATGATGACTGATAGACTCGGAAATTTGGTCGATGGGGAAACGTCCGGCGAAAAGATATTCACCTGCGATAAGTGCGGGGAGCGCATGAACGAAGAGATGGTAGACCGCCACGGGCTTCTCGGGGGAACCTGCTCCATTTGTGGGGATGACCTGTGCAAGACGTGCGGGGAGTTTGACAACGCATTTGAGGAGTGTATGTCCTGTTACGAGAAAATTCAAGAGGAGGAGGATATCAAGAAGAAGATAACCGAAGTCCTTGAGGCTTGGGGTGGGCTTCGGATGGCACTCAAATCCTCAAGACACGGATATAACGACCTCCGGGACGTTATGTGCGATGATGGGGTACTACTCAAGTTAGCATCCATTCAAGGAAGAATGGACTGACTCTCTATCCCTTCCTCTTAACCGGGGAAGGGATTTTTCTTACAGTAGTAGTTACTTATTAGTGGAGTAATAAGAAACCGCAATCCTTTCTACTTAATCGTTTAACCAAATATATGCAAGAAAACCATTGACAACACCCCGTCCACATATCTATATTATTAGGGAACGATTGATTAACACTTCTCAAAGGATGGTCGTATGTCTACTCTCAATCACCTGAAGGCAAAGATCGAGTCCATGATCGCAGAACAGGGAGAAAACGCCCCCATTGCCTACTCCCTGTGGCAGACCGGGGACGTGACCTGTGAGGCCGATGAAATGGGTGTTCGCCCCCTTTCCGATGATGAAGTTGCGGATGTTTTGGCATCCGTTATGAAATGGGATTCCTCGGAAGAGGGGATCACATGGGATTCCATTCGTGAGTCAATCAACTTCGTCATAGCCTCGTAACCCCGCCAATCCCTTCTTACTTAGGTAGGAAGGGATTTTTCTTACAGTGGTAGTTACTTATTAGTGGAGTAATAAGAGAACGGATACTTAAAAAATTATCACAGAAAACTATTGACAGCGACCGTTCCGTGTATCTATATTATTAGGGAAGACATCAACAACACTTCTCAAGGGGATACGATGAAAACGTTTGAATTTGAGGTGACCCGGGTTAGTTGTAAGGTGAAGACCATTTCGGTGATTGCTGAGACCGCCGACGAAGCTTACGACAAAATCGAACAGGAGGCGTATAACACAGACTTTTCTGATGGGGAAGAATGTACCACAGAATATCAATATGACATGATGGACTAAATAATCCTTGACTTCTCTTCGGCGCGAATGTATATTATTAGCATGAACGTGAAACAAAGACACTCAAACGAAAGGAAACGATATGATTGAAATTCTGTTCGGAATTATGGTCGGTCGCTAAGATCGATGATCGGGAGACAAAGAAAACAAAAACAATCACTCTTTCAAAGGAATCTATCATGAGCAAGGTCACAAAGATGGGCGCAATCACAAAGAAGTCCGCGTCGGCGGCAATCAAGTGTCGGCTCGAAATTATGGCAAAGGCCAAGAGGCAGGGAGACGCGAGTCTGTCAGATATCGCGAGACAGTACGGGGTCACCCCGGCACTCGTCTGTCAGATCAGAGCAAAGATGATCAAAGACGGCACAACGTTTGAAAACTACGATGTGAACAAACATCGCGGTCGCCCCGTAGCCAACGCCTGACCAACACAACAACAAAGGAATTTGAATCATGAGTAACATTAGAGACGGCCCCAAAAACTAAGTCAGGTATCGTTTTACACGTCGGCCTTGAATCCCTTCCTATTCATTTAGGAAGGGATTTTTTATGGGCAGGGATTTGTTATTAGTCGAGTAATAAGGGATAGTTTGCATCAAAAATATATGTAAGAAAACTATTGACAACAACCCGCCCATGAATCTATATTATTAGGGAAGACAGCAAACAACCAACAAGGGAGTTAGTATGAGTCAGGATTTTGGTGCTATTGATGTTCAGAAGTCGATGAAAGAAATATCCGAATTTGCTGAAGTTGTTCGGGATTTCGATGCTCGGTTGGATGTATTGGATGATGACGCATCGAAAATCCTCGTCGGGGTATTGAACTTGAAAACGGAATACATGACCGATGAAAGCCTTGATGCGGTCATTGATGCTCTTCGGATGGCGTACAAAGATATCCGCTGTACCTGCATTGCCGAGATGACTGTGGATTTGAAACGTTTGAATGTCATTAACAATATATAGGAGCCATTGAAATCCCTTCCTTCATTGGAGGGGATTTTTCTTATACCCCGCCTTTGTTATTACTCCACTAATAACATACAATCCCTACTAACTATTTAAAATATATCCAACAAAACTATTGACAACAACCTATACACATATCTATATTATTAGAGAACGAGCAACAACACTCTGCAAAGGAATACACCGTGAAAACAGTCCTTCTCATCCTCGGCATCATCGCTCTCGCATACATCACCCATGCCGGGATCACTCTCAGAATCCTCGGGGCGCACTTTTCTATAGGGTTCTAAAGAAAACTATTGACTTCCCAATCGCCTTAATATATCTTATCAATACACCTAACACGGGAGATCGATCATGGGACTTCAGAAATTTCAGGCATCTTGCAAGGGCGAAACAATGCAGAACGGGGGAACTCCCTACAGTTCCGGCCACCCTTGGCAGGTACTCTCACTCATTAAAAACTGCGTCGTAGAGCGCACAACAAAGCCCGTAAGGACAACTGTCTATGCTACGGGCCATGCCGACACCGCGTTCTCCATCCCCGCCGCTTGTACGATCAAAAAGAAATACATCGGAGGGTACATCACCGGAACCGAAGAAGGTATGGTGTTCCGGCCCTATGATCGGTTCCTATCCCGGATCGATTGCGCTATCCCTACACCAATCAGAACGGAATATTGAACCCGTTGAAAGAAAATCATTGACACTCCCTTTCCCGTGAATGTATATTAAAGATACGAAACAAACAACAGGAGGCCCCAAAATGAACTACTAAAAAACTTCGGATGCTTTAGACACTCGTAACGATCTTTATAAACACCCATGCGGGAGCTTTGCCATGAAACACGCAAGAGATCGACCCTAAGCAGTTACCTCTCAGGAGGCATAGATACATACACTATAGATTTAAATCCCCGCGTACAATGATGTATTGCGGGGATTTTTCTTATAGGTAGGGATTGTTATTACTCGGCTAATAACTAACAGACCCTCAAAAATTCTTTATATTTATCGCATAAAGTACTTGACACCACCCCGTCCACTAATCTATATTATTAGGGAAGATCAGTTAACACATTCTCAAGGGAGCCTACCATGAGCAAGATCGCCAAAGACATTCTCGCAAATTTCCCCGAAGCTGCGGTGTGCGTTTCATGCGTTGGATGGAAGTCCGACGGAGCCGAATCATACGAGTGGATTTGGATCGCTCAGGATGAGGAGTTGGAAGAGCGTGACTACATCATCCCCATCACCGAAGTCGATACCCGCAACGGGAAAGACAAGGTCTATGTCATCACCCCGGCTATGCTCTCCAAGGCTATGCCCGGATTCCTGACCATGTGGAAGGACAAGGGATGGGGAATGTACGGAGCAAAGCCTTCAGACCCCGATACTTGGGACGCGGTTGTATACGATGCCGCGATACAGTTCGTCCTCTTCGGCGATCTGATCCTCGGCTAAGAACCGGGAGGGGACTAACAATCCTCTCCTGTTTTTTAATCCCTACATTACTTATTAGTGGAGTAATAACAATCCACACCCCAAAATTATTTCACTTCAATGTAAGAAAACTATTGACAACACCCGTTCCATGAGTGTATATTATTAGGGAAGACAACGAACAACACTCAGGAGGTAGGTATGAGCAAAAGGGATTCAGTAGTTGCGTGGGTGTTCGACATAACCTACGCAACCGGACATGTTCAGAACTGCTCATGGTCATCCAATAAGACGAGCCCGTCCGAAGCGGTAGCGGAAGATATGCTCACCCGCTATTCCAATCCCGAAGAGGGGTTCGCGGGCTATGTCACCCGTATCGCTTTCCGGAATCAGAAGACCGGGAAGACCTTTCATGCGTCTCGCCTCGCCCCGGCCTTTCTTGTATTTTAACATTCACTCAGGAGGATACGATGCTTCATTCAAAGACACTTGAGATCCGGGTTCAAACGGACGGCTCACTGTGCGGTCAGAATTGTCACCATAGGTCATGGGCCTGTGACGAATGGTACTGTGGGGTGTTCTGTCGTTCAATGATAGAAACCAACGCAAACGAAGAACAGTCTGCGCGGTGCTTTGAGTGTCTCGCAACATTCAAAGATCAAGGGGACGAAAACTCCCCGGCTATCAACGGCCCGAAGATCACGGGGACACTCCTGCAACCCGTCCCCGCGTTCTGATTCCCCGACAATCCCTTCCTCTTAACGGGGGAAGGGATTTTTGTTATAGATACAGTTTCTTATTAGTGGAGTAATAAGATAATGATAGTAATAATTTATTTTATAAGGATTGCACGAAGTACTTGACTTCATCCGTTCCATGAATGTATATTATTAGGGAACGAGCAACAAACACTTTCATAGGAGGATACGCATGGCTACTCTCATCGATCTCAAGGCAACCATCGATAGTATGATTCGTGACGCTGAGAAAGCCGGAAAGAATCCCGGTAATGTCCCGGTTGCCTACGCTTTGTGGTGCGAAGAAGATGTAACCACGGCCTCACAGGAACACGGAATAAAACTCACCGATGAAGAAGTGGCCGATGTATTGGATATCGCGCATGACGAACAGGAAGGTTCCAATGAATGTTTTTGGAATACAATCCATGAAGCTATAAAAGAATGTCGTGAATAGTACTTGACAACAACCCGTACACGAATCTATATTATTAGGGAACGAGCAACAAACACTTTCAAAGGAGATCAGCATGGAACACGAAAACATCATCCGCTTTATCTGCAAGGCGGCTTCTCAGAACGGCGAAGTCAGCGTTCGTCTGCACTACAGCGGAAGGGGTATGTACGGGGAGACCTGC
>Ga0316608_1001038_pt1 | contig 11520 bp, 10 predicted proteins | sample MIS2016152B_MG_FD_207673 | JGI IMG/M metagenome (GOLD analysis project Ga0316608, IMG submission 207673) | Microbial mat bacterial communities from Middle Island sinkhole, Lake Huron, Michigan, United States - MIS.2016.152B | ecosystem: Environmental > Aquatic > Freshwater > Lake > Sediment... | reverse complement strand
TCTTCGAGTTTATTAAAATGATCAATCCCACCACCATAAACAACCATCTGAATCACCGGCTCTCTGTTGTTCAGTTCAAAGCGGCTGAAAATCTTATCGCGCACGGGTTTCCACTGGACAAATAAGTCGATGACAGTCTGAATATCTTGAGGATCGCCGAGATATCGCTCATTAGCAATTTTTAGTAATTGATAAACTTCGATTTCATATTCATCCACTTGCTTAGAACGTTGTAACATCTCTTCAGCAGTTTTCACCACCATAATTTCTTTGAGCGCGCTGCGCATTTTGACGATACCGAGCCGTGCCTCCTGCATTGCTTGTCCCACAGCATAGGGATGTTCATACAAATTCTCAGTGACTGCGGAAAGTGTATAGGATTGATAAACTGCTGCGATACTAATAAAAATGAGAAACATCATGATACTGCCAAATCCGATCAATAAGCGTTGACCAACTTTGAAATTCTTGAGCATAATAATGAAAACCTTTGGTGTTTTTTGGGCGTGCTAACTATGATTTTGAATTATCAAATTAGCATATTTCAATCTCAAATGTGGGCTCAGAGCAATTTTTTTAAATAACCAAGTCATTGTAAATTTATCGACTATATTTAGCTATCGCAACAGCATGTAATTTAGCTTAACCACTAAGGGGTCAAGCGCGATCCCATAAGTCATGATGCTCGATCCATCAAATTATCTGTCATCGGTGCCCCAACCCTAATGATTACCTGCTAACTATGGGTAACAATCTAAAATGCCAACTGCGTAATATTGAGCTTTTATGGTAAACTAACCCGCTTTTGTTCAATCAAATTTCGGTGCTAATACAGGAGGTTTTTGTGAATTTGCAATTGTCTGAACGGGTTCTCTCCATCAAGCCCTCACCCACGTTGGCAGTTACGGCGCGGGCGGCAGCACTCAAAGCAGCGGGGCAGGATATTGTTGGATTGGGCGCGGGTGAACCAGATTTTGACACCCCACAACACATCAAAGATGCGGCGATTGACGCGTTAAAAAAGGGATTCACCAAATACACTCCCGTTGATGGTACGCCCGGTTTAAAAAAAGCAGTCGTAGAAAAATTTAAGCGTGAGAATCAGTTAGATTATGGCATGAAACAAATTTTGGTGTCATGCGGCGGCAAGCAGAGCTTTTATAACCTTGCGCAAGCCTTTTTAAATCCCGGTGATGAAGTGATTATTCCCGCGCCGTATTGGGTTTCATATCCAGACATGGTGTTGTTGGCGGGGGCGACTCCGGTGATTGTGGAAGCAGATATTAAACAAGGCTTTAAGCTGACTCCTGCCCAACTTGATGCGGCAATCACGGCAAAAACTAAATTGTTTGTCATCAATAGCCCATCGAATCCCACGGGTGTGCATTACACCAATGATGAATTGACCGCCCTTGGTGCAGTGTTGTTAAAACATCCCCATGTATTGGTGGCGACGGATGATATGTATGAGCATGTCTTGTGGGAAGGCGCGCCGTTTAAAAATATTCTGAATCAGTGTCCTGCGTTGTATGATCGGACGATGGTATTGAATGGCGTATCTAAAGCATACGCGATGACGGGTTGGCGGATTGGCTATGCAGCGGGGCCCGAGCCATTAATTCAAGCGATGACCAATATTCAATCACAAAGTACCTCAAATCCGACCTCAATTTCGCAATATGCCGCCCAAGCGGGCTTAGAAGGTGATCAGCAATTTATCAAGGACATGGTGACGGTGTTTAGACAACGCCATGATTTTGTCTTGGCGGAATTGTTGAAGATCAACGGCGTGGAATGTTTGCCCAGTCAGGGAACGTTCTACATCTTCCCCAGCTTCAACAATGTGATTGCGCGGTTGGGCATGAAGAATGATTTGGAATTGGGTGAGTTTCTGATTGAGAAAGCGAATGTTGCCTTGGTACCGGGTTCAGCATTTGGCGCGGAAGGGTATATGCGCATTTCATTTGCCACCAGCATGGAAAACTTGCAGAAAGCCATGACAAGATTGCAAACGATTTTGCAATAATTCGCCGCTTTGCCAGACTATTTCCTCGTTCCAAACGCGATCCGGTCGCGTGGGACGGGAAATATTTGATGACAGTTCCTAAAATTTCATAAATGTAACCGAACAACATCTGTTTTTACTTGCAAGTGGCTTACTGACTCAACATTCGCCCGCCATCGACTGGGATAATTTGCCCCGTGGTGTAAGTCGCATCTCGAATTAAAAATACAATGGCACGGGCAATATCCAAAGGGTCTCCCGGTCGTTTCAGCGCGATATTAGAAATCACTCGTTGTTTTGAAACATCGTCCAACTTCTCGTTTTCGGGCCACAAAATCACTCCCGGCGCAATGCCATTGACCCGCACTTTCGGACCCAATTCCCGCGCCAATGCCTGCGTCATCATTGCTAAACCCGCTTTTGCAGCACTGTAAACTGGGTGACTTTTCAATGGACGAGTGGCGTGAATATCCACCATATTGACAATACAACCTTGCGAATTGGTCAAGTGGGGCGCGGCGGCTTGTGCGAGAAAAAACGGAGTTTTCAAATTCGTTCCCAACAAATCTTCCCACTGATCTTCAGTGACATCGCCCAACGGAGTCGGATAAAAACTCGACGCATTATTGATCAACACATCCAACCGCCCATAATGCTCTATAATTTGTTGCACCATTCGCGTTAATTTCGCGACGTGCAATAAATCGGCTTGCAGCAATAAGACTGAATTTTCACGCTTTTGGAGCAATTCTGCTTGCAGGGCATGGGCATCAACTTCTGAATGCCGATAATGAATAACCAAGTTCATACCCAGTTCATGCAATACCCGCCCAACCGTTGCACCAATGCGTCGCGCACCTCCGGTAATTAGCACCACTTTACCTGTTAAATCAATTTGCTCTTGCATACAACCTCTTGAGAACTATGTCAGTTTTACCACAACCCGATGCTGTTGCAGCCGCTCAAAGTCAATATTTATTACGTTCAATTATACAATCAATTCACGCCGCGGGCGGAAAAATCAGTTTTGCCGAGTTGATGCAGCGCGCTCTATACACGCCACAATTAGGTTATTACAGCAGTCCGTTGCGTAAATTTGGTAAATTTGGGGATTTTGTCACTGCACCGGAAATATCTCCGTTATTTTCCCAATGTTTGGCGCGGCAATGTCAGCAAGTATTGTCGCATTTAGGGCAGGGCGTGATTTTAGAATTTGGTGCCGGCTCTGGCATGATGGCAGCGGAATTGTTGAAAGAATTACAGCAACTTGACAGTTTACCCTCGGTTTATTGGATTGTCGAACTGAGTGCCGATTTACAGCAACAACAATATCAAACGCTGCAACAACATGTTCCAGAATTATTGAATCAGATTCAATGGTTAGATAAATTGCCCGAACAACCGTTTGCCGGGATTATTTTAGCTAACGAAGTGCTCGATGCCATGCCGGTTGAGCGATTTCGAGTGGTCGATGGTCAAATTCAGCAGTGTTACGTTGAAGTAGTCGATAACCAACTGAATTATCAATTTGCGCCGGGTGAGACTGAATTACAGCAAGCGGTGCAGGCGTTGCCGGGGAATTTTCCTGACGGTTATGAATCAGAAATTAATCTCGCGTTGCCTGCATGGATTCAAGCGTTGGCAGCAATGTTAGATACTGGCTTGATTTTATTGATAGATTATGGTTTTCCACAACGTGAATATTATCATGTGCAGCGCGATCAGGGGACGTTGATGTGTCATTATCAACATCAGTCGCATCCAGACCCATTGATTTTATTAGGATTACAAGATATTACTGCCCATATTGATTTCACCGCGGTGGCTCAGGCGGCGGTTGCAGCAAATTTGGAAGTGGCGGGTTACACCAGTCAGGCGAATTTTTTGTTGGCAACGGGATTATTAGAAAAATTAAGCAGTTATTCGCCCAATGATCCACAATTTTTTCGATTGAGCCAGCAAGTGAAACTTTTGACCTTGCCGAGCGAAATGGGAGAATTGTTCAAAGCAATGGCATTGACTGCGAATTTGGATTTGCCATTGTTGGGTTTTAGTCGTGATGAACGGGGACGATTGTAAAATGATTAGCATAGGGTCAAACTGTTTTTAATATATTGATTTTCATGATTAAACTCTCTGAATGCCGACGGCAAGCCATTCCTGATAACTCGTCACTTTTGCACGACACTACTGCGTCAATTGTTGCCGAACTTGTCATAATATTCTCAACTGAATTACTTATTATAACCATATTTAAAGGAGGCAGTCCATGACACCTGAAGAACAAGCCCATACTAACCGGCATATTAGTCGTCTCACTCGCAACACTATCGCATTGATTTTAGCGGGCGGCAAGGGGTCGCGGCTGAAACAATTGACTGATTGGCGCGCCAAACCTGCGGTACCTTTTGGGGGCAAATTTCGGATTATTGATTTCCCATTGTCGAATTGTATTAACTCGGGCATTCGCAAAATCGCGGTACTCACGCAATACAAATCTCACTCTCTGATTCGTCACTTACAACGGGGTTGGGGATTTTTACGGGGGGAATTTAGCGAATTTGTCGAATTACTGCCCGCGCAACAACGGTTAGAAGAAACTTGGTACGCCGGTACTGCCGATGCAGTTTATCAAAATTTGGATATTATTCGTAGCTATCGTCCTGAATATATACTTATTTTAGCGGGCGATCATATTTACAAAATGGACTACGGTCCGATGATTGCGCACCACGTTGCCACCAATTCTGATATGACAATAGGATGTATTGAAGTTTCATTGGAAGCCGCCCAAGGTTTTGGCGTAATGGCAGTCGATGAACATGGACAGGTGATTGAATTTGAAGAAAAACCCACCAACCCAAAATCCATGCCTAACAAGCCTGATCAAGCACTGGCATCTATGGGGATTTATGTCATCACTGCAAATTTTCTGTACGATCAATTGATTAAAGATGCAGATGAGACCAATTCTAGCCATGATTTTGGTAAAGACATCATACCGTCAATTATTGGCAACAAGCGAGTTTCCACTTACGCCTTTCGTGATGTGCAGCAAGGCAAACAAGCCTATTGGCGTGATGTGGGAACGGTGGACGCATTTTGGGAAGCAAATATGGAATTGGTTTCCATCACTCCGCCGCTTAATTTTTATGATAAACAATGGCCCATCTGGACGTATCAAGAGCAATTGCCCCCGGCGAAATTTGTGTTTGATGATGATGATCGGCGTGGTATGGCGGTTGATTCGATGGTTTCAGGTGGCTGTATCATTTCTGGGGCGAAAATCGTGCATTCCCTGCTATTTTCCAATGTGCATTTGCATTCTTACAGTGTATTGGAACAGACAGTGGTATTGCCAGATGTGGATATTGGCGAACATTGTCATATTAAAAAAGCAGTTATCGACAAAGGATGTGTGATTCCGGCAAATATGAAAATTGGGATTGACCGGGCAGAAGATGAGAAACGCGGGTTTTATGTCAGCGAATCTGGGGTAGTGTTGGTGACTCCGGAAATGTTGGGGCAGGATTTACATTACGCTCGTTAATTTTTCAGCCTGGTAACACAGTTTCTCAAGAAAGCCTAAGCTACCCATTGACAAAAATAGTTATCGCTAAAACAACAGGTTGTGATAACTATTTCTTGATAAATGTCAAGACTTCGGACAGTTTTTCAGAACTACTTATCAAAATCAACAAGTTATCATTACTCTGCTGATTCGCTAACTGGTTGATATTAAAATATAATTTCAGAACTGTCCGAACTATTGATTAATCAACTACTTACTTATACTCCGCCACGCCGTTGGGCTTCAAGGTGATCTTGGTATATTTGCACAAGTCAATCTTGTTCCATTCCGTTTCATTGCCATGTTCATCCTTGGTTGCCATATCCCAAATGCAACGGTCATCATCGTGGGCAAAAACAATTTCGCCGCTTTCACCATCTTTCAACGCCCCGTCCTTCAACAAATTGCTGCCCCAATTTTTCTCTTCGCCGGCGGAAATATACAATTCCTTCATGATGACACCACTGTCATTGGTGATAAAGTACTGATCTTCATCATCCGCAGCAAACGTGGCAGTTGTAAACAAACCAGTGGTTGTCAACAGCGCGAAAGCTAAATTAATCAACGTGTTTCTAATTTTCATCTACTTCTCCTCATGGGTTGGATTGAACAACAAGGTAATTATACGACACTTCATTTCATTTTACACAAAGTCTTTCTACAATAAATCATCAAAAATTGTATTAAAAGCAAACAAATACCAAACTAACGTGCGCAGGAACGGCACAAGCACCGTCATCGTAATCAGATTAACGACGCGCAAAAATTTGACTTGGGTTAAGAATGTACAACAGCTTTGTTATGTTAAAATGAACGGGTTGTGTCATGATGTCATTATAACAATGCAATCGTTACGGTTCGTTATCATCGTCGTGATGGATTCAAATACTGCAAGAATATTGAACAATAGTGCTATCTCCTGTTTTTCGAGTCTAAATTATGGTCACGACACGCTTTAGCGAGACCTAAAATGCACGCAAGAGTAACTTGAGCATCAAGCAGTTACGTTGACGGCGTGAATATAAATGAGAAACATTTACAACTTAAAATGTTAATGTTTGTTGATTATTTAAGAGCGGATTATGTTTGCTGAACGGTATCAAAAATTTCGTTTGTGGATAGCAGAAAATACGCCAACTCTGATCGTGTTTGGATTATTATTTACTCTAGCTTTTGCCGTGTTATGGCCACGAATTGTGGTTTCAGTGCAGCCGGGCGAAGGAGGAGTGTTGTATAAGCGGCTTTTTGTGGGTACCGTGGTGGATTATGTTTATCCAGAAGGATTGCATGTTCTCTTGCCCTGGAATCACATGACCATTTATGACAGCCGGGTACAATTGGTGATGCACGAATTTGATGTGTTGACCAACAAAGGGTTACCTATTCATTTACGGATCGCAGTGCGGTTTCACCCTGAATATGAACTGCTGGGGGTATTGCACCAACAAGTGGGCCCAGATTATGTGCACAAAATTATTTTACCGCAAATTGAATCCGTCTTGCGTAAAAATATTGGGCAACACAATCCTGAAGATATTTACACTAATAAAGAAGGAATCCTGAGCAGAATTATTGTGTTAGCTCTGGAAGAAACAGGAAGAAAATATGTGCGTATTGATGACATTATCATTCGTAGCTTAGAACTGCCAGAACCGGTGCGCAAGGCAATTGAGGAAAAATTGGTTTACGAACAACAATATCAAGCCTACGATTTCCGGTTGAAAAAGGAAAAACAGGAAGCAGAACGCAAGCGGATTGAGGCAGAAGGTATTCGGGATTATCAAGCAACCATTTCAGCGACTTTAAACGAGCAACTGATTTTGTGGCAAGGCGTGGAAGCAACCTTACAATTAGCGCAATCACCTAACTCCAAAGTTGTTGTGGTGGGCGCGGGGAAAAACGGTTTACCAATTATCTTAGGGGATAAGTTCCTAGGGGATAAATAAGTGTTAGCAAAACGATTAGGGTGTATTATACTGTATTTGCTGGTTTTAACTGTGGCGGGCTGCACTAAACCGTATCAAGTGTCGTATGAACAGCGCGAAAAACAAGCAGAATTGGCACAAACGAAGAAATCTGACATTGTTGTTGGCATTGTCTGGCCCCACGTTGTACAATCCAGTTTTGTGAAAGGAATCGACTTGGCAGTTCAAGAGGTGAACAACACGGATTTTGATAATGACGGAGTGAAGGGAGTTCTCAATCGCCAATTGAAAACCATTGTTTCAGATGAATTTGCCACCCAGTCTGGATTTTTTGCCAGTAAACAACGCAACTTGGATCAGCTCTTGGCGCGACAAACTGCAAATAAGTTCACGCAAAATCCTGATGTTGTGGCGGTAATAGGTCATGCCATGTCCACTGAAGCCATTGCTGCCAGTGTAACTTATCAACATCACGGCATTTTATACTTTGCTCCGGTGGCGACCAACTTATTGCTGACTCAGCCGGGGTTTAAATTGGTCTTTCGCCTAATTCCCCCCAATCAGGAGCAAGCAACTCAAGTGGCGGGATATTGTGCCCTGACTAAAAACTATAAGAACATGATTATTTTACATGAACGCACTGCTTATGGGGAAGAATTGGCGGACTCATTTAATGAAACTGCGGCTGCCTTGGGCATCAATATTGTGCATCGCCAATCCTTTTTTAAAAATAAGGAAAAGGTCAACTTCAAGAGTGTTATTGCAGACTTTCAAGGTAAAAAATTTGACGCAATTTTCCTAGCTTCTTCTGAAGACCGGACTTCGATTGAAATGATTAAAAATGTTCGCAAAATGCTCGATAACGTCTCGTTTGATATAGTTGGCACCCATTTTATGAACATACCGTCGATTGGGCAAGAAGCGGGGAGTGCAGCAGAAGGTTTGGTTGTCCCTGCGGTATTTAACAGCTCATTTAACCTCGCCGATAAATTTGTCAGAAATTACAAAATGATTTACAACGGAGAAGAACCCGACGCGTGGGCAGCCCAAGGTTATGATAGTATTAAATTACTGGTTCATGGTATGCAAGAAGCGGGAAGTTCCGTACCGATGATGGTGGCAACAACCATACGTTACATGCGCACATGGCTAGGAGTCACCGGCGTGCATTCCTTCTCTGAAAATGGCGAAATTCGCGGTAAAAAATACTTCTTCCGCCAATGGGAAAAAGACCGTTTCAAAGCATTGGAAGGCGCGCATATTCCATATTCATTTTACAGTTTAGCGCACCGCCGCACCACGCAGAATTTAATTCACTAATAAATTGCTGGAGATGATCTATGGAAGTAGCAATTTTGATTTTTGCAGCATCCTTAATTATTGGTTTAATGGGACGAAATCGTAAAATGGGATTTTGGGGATATTTCTTTGGCTCATTGCTTCTAACTCCAGTCATTGGGCTTTTGTTGGTATTAGCGTCAGATTCCAAACCGCCAATTCAACAATAGTAACCCATTGTTTATTAAAAAATAAATGGAACTTGCTACATCTGAAAATTGGGTCAGAAAATTTTAACCGTCAAATCGCTGTCAATGTCATCGCGTAACATTGCAAGCACTGGTTTTAAGTTGCAATATCCCAACGTAATATTTTTGTAAAATTTAGATGAATTTTTTAACTGGCGAATTTCGCAACTGCGCCACGTCTCATTTAGAAAGCCTCCGATCAATCTATAGGATGTAGTGATATATGCACCGCGTTGCTGCAATACAAATGGCTTCAGGACCAAATGTGGTTGCTAATTTACGTGAAACGGCACGTCTGATTCAAGAAGCGGCGCAACTGGGCGCGCAACTGGTCGTTTTACCTGAAAACTTTGCTTGCATGGCAATGAATCAGTCTGATCTTATTGATATTGCAGAGATTGATGGGCAAGGTGTGTTGCAAGATTTTCTCGCCACCCAAGCAATTCGTCACAATCTTTGGTTGGTCGGTGGCACATTTCCCATGCGCATCGCCAGCTCAGACCGGGTTCGTTCGGTTTGTCTCTGTTTGGATAATCACGGGGTGCGAAGGGCGCGTTATGACAAAATTCACTTGTTCGATGTGACGGCAGCCCCGGATGAAAAATATTGTGAATCAGATATTTATCAGGCGGGAAATCAAGTGGTGGTGCTGGACACTCCTTTTGGACGGTTGGGATTGGCAATTTGTTACGATCTGCGTTTCCCAGAATTATTTCGGAGTCTGCAAGAACAACAGGTTGAAATTATTGCCGTTCCTTCGGCATTTACCGCGACCACTGGCAAAGCACATTGGGAAATTTTGGTGCGCGCCCGCGCCTTGGAAAATTTGAGTTATTTAATTGCAGCAGATCAGGGCGGTTATCATGTCAATGGACGGCAAACTCATGGCGATAGTATGATTGTGGAACCGTGGGGGGGAATATTGGCGCGTCTGACTCGTGGTGCGGGCGTGATCTGTGCTGACATTAATTTAGAGCATTTACATAGCCTTAGACGCAATTTTCCCACATTAACCCACAGAAAAATCTACTGTCAATCACTGAGATCAGATTAGCGCGGGTTCGGCATTTTTCCAAAAATTAAAAGTCCCTGAGCCACTTAATTTTACGGAGATGCCCCCCCCTCATAACTAAGTAGAACATTTTGTAGTGCTACATCCTGTTCCTAACTGCGATAGATCGATAGCAACACGTCGCAAAATACGCTAGGATAAATGGTAACTTGGCTAAAATGTTGCAATTAAGAGACAAGCGTGTGGTATAAATGACCAAAATCAGATATAATGAAATCCCGACAACGATTTTGTCCGTGTCGATGTAAATTTTATTTAAGGAGTTAAGTTGATGAAACAGTGGTACTTAATGCTTATGTTGGTGACGTTTGCGGTGACAGGTTGTAGTTCTAAGGGCGGTGAAAAAAACGCTGATGCTGCGGGTGATAAAGGTACTTTTACCGCGCCCCCCGTGTTACAAGGTGATCGTGTGGGTAATGGTGTTGATGACGCATCTGCAAATGGCAAATTTGGTATGCCCGCCACCAAGGTCATTCATTTCGATTATGACAAATACGACATTCGCGCCGGCGACCGGGAAGTGTTGCAACAACATGCGCAATATATGAAGGGCAATGGGGCAAAAATGCGTCTCGAAGGTCATGCCGATGAACGCGGTTCCCTAGAATACAATTACGCCTTGGGTGAAAAACGCGCCAACTCTGCGAAAAATACACTGAAATTGTTTGGAGTAGGTGACGATCAAGTGAGTGTATTGAGTTACGGTGAAACCATGCCGGTCAATCCGGGACACAACGAATCTGCTTGGCAACAAAATCGTCGGGTAGAATTGGCTTATCCCCAAAATTAGACGGCGAGGTTAGGTTATGCTGCTGCAAAAATTCTTTATATACTTGTTTTTATGTAGTGTTCTGAGTGTGTCGGCAGAACCCGTCGAATCTATCGAATCCACAGAAGCGAGTTCGCAAGAGGACGTATTACAGTTACATCAGCAATTAGATCAGTTGCGTGATGTCTTGTTAGATCAAGAGGATAAAATTTCGCAGCAGCAAAAAGAAATTCAAAAGTTGCGCGGGGATAATGAAGTCTTGGTGCACAAAATCGAGCAAGTGCAAAAACAGCAGCAAGATATCTTTCTAGACATGGATAAACGCTTGCAAGCTCTTCAAACTCCGGTAGCACCGCCCGCCCCACCCACTGAGAATAATGCTGAGGTAAAAGCTGAAGTTAAACATGAAGCCAAATCGGAAACCAAGGATGCCAAAACAGCTACCACTTCTGCGACAAGCGATTTAACCAAGGCTACAAAAAGTGCTGGCACAACAACGGTCGCTAAACCCCCCGATTCTGCCTTGGCAAAAGAATTGATTCCCGCGGCAACAGCATCCAAAGAACTCGCTGAAATTAAAAAAGAAGTTCCTGCTGAAATCAAACCTACATCAGAATCTACTGTCAATGCTAAATTGGAAACCGCGCCGAAA
>Ga0316608_1001037_pt1 | contig 11524 bp, 10 predicted proteins | sample MIS2016152B_MG_FD_207673 | JGI IMG/M metagenome (GOLD analysis project Ga0316608, IMG submission 207673) | Microbial mat bacterial communities from Middle Island sinkhole, Lake Huron, Michigan, United States - MIS.2016.152B | ecosystem: Environmental > Aquatic > Freshwater > Lake > Sediment... | reverse complement strand
TCATCGACCATCTCAACATAATTGCGATAAAACGCCTCAGGATTGGCTAACGGGGTGCGTAATTTGACAGGGTTGTTTTGAAAATGTTCCAAGCGAGCGCGTTTTTTTAATAAATCTTGTTCCGCTTCAAGTAGTTCACCACCATGTTGTTGCGTGAAAATCCAGTAATCCTCAAAATTTTCTTTGCGTTGTTCGGCAGTAGCTGGGGTGAAAACAGAGCGATAGTGTGTGTTGCTCATTGTGGTAACCTTTTGGAATAATTAAAAAACACCCTATTATTTTACGGGATATTTTCAGATAAAACTGTTTTATTTAGGCTCAAAAATCCTCCTTTTGAACAAAGGAGGATAAAGGAAGTTTGAAACGCCTAATACGTCCCGTTAAAACGGCACATCATCATCAAAATCATCGTAAGCAGGTGCAGAAACAGGATTGTGTGGTTGCGAAAACTGCTGCGCAGGACGTGGTGGGGGTGGAGCTTGATTGTATTGCTGCACTGGGGGTTGTTGTGTATATTGCGGTGCTTGATTATAAGGCTGTGCAGGCGGTGGAGCTTGATTATATTGTTGCGCAGGTGGCTGTTGATAATGTGGCTCTGCATAAACTGATGGGTTGTTCTCTGCAAAGTTACTTGTACCACCGGTTTTGCTACCTAACATTTTCAATTCTTCGGCAACAATTTCAGTGGTGTATCTATCTTGCCCCGTTTTGTCTTGCCATTTACGAGTTTGTAATCGCCCTTCTACATAAGTTTGGCTACCTTTTTTAAGATACTGACCTGCAATTTCGGCAATTTTATAATTACCAATGTTAAAAAACACCACGCGATGCCACTCAGTTACCTCTTTGTTTTCCCCTGTCTGTTTATCTTTCCAGCGTCTACTCGTGGCTAAATTAATAGTCGTGATAGCCTCACCCGTTGCGCTATAGCGCACCTCGGGGTCAGCCCCTAAATGTCCGATTAACATAACTTTGTTGAGCATTGTGGTCTCCATTAAAAAGTGAATAGAAAACGACCTGTCGTTGGACGTTTTTAGTGTAATTAGCCGCGATTATGCCCTAATCAGGCTATAAAAAGCAAAGCAGCAAGTTACTTAGGAATGCTATTATCAGCGATTTATAGGGCTAAAAAAGGGGGGAAACCATGAAACTTCTATTCTTGCTGGCACTGCTATTCACCAGCACACACGCGCTAGCAGTCACTGCATTACCGATGAAAAAAGTCGTAGACGGTGTGTATGTGCATTTTGGCAAACCGCAATTACCTGATACAAAAAATCAAGGCGAAATTGCCAATATTGGCTTTATTGTCGGGCAAAAATGTGTCGCAGTCATTGACAGCGGTGGCAGTCCAGCCGAAGGCGCGGCATTAAAACAAGCCGTATTAGAAACTACCCGCGTGCCAATTTGTTATGTGATAAATACTCATGTTCATCCTGACCACATTTATGGCAACCGTGCTTTTCAAACCGCAGGGGTAAAATTTGTCGGGCATCATAAACTGGCAAGAGCCATTGCCACACGCGGGGCTTATTATTTGGAAAAAGCTCCGCAGCAATTAGGTTTTACGCTGACCAGTGCCGATTTAATTGCCCCTGATATTGCGGTAAAAACAACTTTAAAACTGGATTTAGGTGGGCGGATTTTAACTTTGCAAGCCCATCCCACTGCGCATACCGATAATGATTTAAGCGTGTATGATGCAAAAACCCAAACCCTGTGGCTAGCGGATTTGCTGTTTACCGAACATTTACCCGTGATAGATGGCAGTTTAAAAGGCTGGCTCGCGGAAATGGCAAAGTTAGAACAACAAACCTTTCGCTATGTTATTCCAGGACATGGCAATGTGGTCACCGATTGGCCGCGCAGTTTGCAACCACAAAAGCACTATTTAACCACTTTGCTCACCGAAATTCGCCTGCAAATTAAAGCAGGGCATTTTTTAGAACAGGCAGTCAAAACCATTGGTTATGGACAGAAAAACGATTGGGCTTTGTTTGAGGAATTTCATCGTAAAAATATCACCACAGCCTTTGCCGAATTGGAATGGGAAAATGAATAAAACCAGAACAAAAAATAGTTTTAAGCTATTGATTTATATAATAGAAAACTCTATTTAATAAAAGCGATTATTTATGCCATAAACATTGCCCTTGACTGGCTTTATCAATGGCTAAAAGGCGTTGCTGGTGTTCTTGCCATTCCTGTTCAGAGCAAGCAATAATTTTCAACGCGCTACGATTGTTGGCTAATCGCACGGGGGGCGGGGCATTTTCTGCGGCATTGGCTTTGTCTGCCAGCAGTAACGTTTCTTGTCCTCCCGTCATTTGCAAATACACTTCGGCTAAAATTTGCGCATCCAATAACGCGCCATGCAGTTCACGCTGACTATTATCAATGTTATAGCGTTTGCAAAGCGCGTCCAAGCTATTACGCTGTCCTGGGTGCTTGTTTTTGGCAAAGGCAAGTGTGTCAAAAATGCTACAACTAATTTCCAATGTATCAAAAGAACCGCCTAATAGCGCGAGTTCGTGATTTAAAAAGCCCACATCAAATGGCGCGTTATGAATTAATACTTCTGCTCCACGAATAAACTCTATAAAGTGATTAACGACATCAGCAAACAAGGGCTTGTCTTGCAAAAATTCGTTGCTAATTCCGTGTACACGCATTGCGTCTGCATCAATTGGGCGTTGCGGATTAATATAAACGTGAAATTGTTTGCGCGTGATACGCCGGTTTAGCAATTCTACGCAACCAATTTCAATAATCCGATGTCCTTCTTCGGGTTTAAGCCCTGTGGTTTCGGTATCTAATACAATTTGCCGCAGTGGTTTTTTTTTCATAAGTCGTCAAGAAAATTATTTAAAAGAGCTGTATTTTCGTCCTAGCGCAATGGCAGGCATTTCAACGAAACGATACCCCAACCAAGCGACTATTAAGCTTAAACTGATACACACCAGCAAGTAAACAAACAGCGGAAATTGAGCATATTCAGGCATTTTTCCTATCCACCAGCGCAAAGGATAAAACACCGCAGGGTGGAGTAAATATAAGGAATAGCTAATCGTGCCAAGCCAAACGATAGAGCGGTGGGTAATCGGCAACACAAACACGCTGAGTAAAAAACCAATAACGGCAATGGGGTAAGCGACAGCTTCATGTAAGTTGCGAATATCACCTGTTTTGTAATAACTAAACCAAGAGGCGAGCGCGTAACCTAAAAAAGCAAACGCGAGCAGAAAAACCAACAGCCATACGGGGATTTGCCAGTGTTTAATCGAAATAGTTAAGGTTTTATTTTCATAAACCAAGCGAATAATTGCCCCCCAAAACATGACTGCAAGATGCAGCGGCATGAGTATCCATTGGGAAACGCTGGGGCGGGGCAAAGCATTGGCGGCAAACCCTACAAAAATGACAATCCCTAAGCAGCTCATTAAAAATAAGGCACTGGGTTTATGTAGCGCGTGGCTGGCAAATAAAATAACGCACAGGGCATAAAAAGCTAACTCGGTTTCCAGCGTCCAATACAGACCTAAAATTTGTTCATTGCCAAAAATCACAGGCAGCATAGTTAAATTGGTCAAAATTAATTCAGGTGAAATGACCCGTCCCCATAACCACCAAACACCGGGTAAGGCAAGCAAGATGGAAAACCAAAACGCAGGATACAGGCGAAAAAAACGCCGCACGACAAATTTTTTTAAGCCCTGTTTTTTTTCACCCCGCAAAGAAGAGGGAATCACAAATCCACTAATGGCGAAAAAAACCAGTACCCCTAATCTACCAAAATTGAGGTTTTTAGCAATTTCAAATAGCAGTGTGCCGTGGGCTTTAACAGCGGGTAAGGTGATAAAAACTTCAGAAACGTGCAGCCAAACCACCATCAAGGCAGCTAACCCGCGTAGTGCGTCAACATGAGCAAAGCGTTGCGACACATTCATAAATAGGACAGACAAAAAAGTTTCATATTGTTTTCTTTTACATAAACTATAGCAATTCATAGAAAAGTATAGTCTGTTATGGGCTTAAAAAAGCGATTTTATTTATCGTCATCTAAAAGTGTTTGAGAAATTTCGTTCTTCAATTATACTTTTATACACTTTCGATTTAATGACGAAAGGAGCATTGGGAGTTGACAATGCTATCGCAGAGCTAACGTAAGACGTGCCATTCATATATCTTGATTCGGGGCAGCAATTGGTGTTGAAGCGTTTAGAGGAACATAGACTATTTTACTATGGAAATCACAACTATTCTATTCCTCAATGCTGGGCGTATAGAAACGCAATTATCGTTGCATTTCCCCCGTATTCCATTTCATTCCATACGGGCTTGCTTTTCTCATTCCCAAATTCTATTTGGGAACGAGAAAGTTTTTTATTTTACGATAGAATGGGTAGGGTGATAACGAAACCCATCAAATTTTATTGCCATTGCGATGGGTTTCACTGCGTTTCTACCCATCCTACCGAGCTGAAATTCGGTTTTTGAAAAAGTCTGTGACTGAACGGAGTACAAAAAATGTCCACAGTCAATAATTTGGTCGCTGATTTTATCTTTGCGCATCATCAACAACTGGCAGAACAACTGACAGAAAAGCATTATCAGCACCATCCGCAACTTTTAACGCGCTACGGAGAAAATGGTAAACAAAGATGTTTGCAAGATGCTTTAATTCATTTTGATTATCTCGCACAAGCTTTGCTGGTCAGCTCAAAATCCTTATTCAGTGATTATATTGCCTGGGCAAAAATTCTGTTGGCGCAATATGGCGTTTCACAGGAGGATTTGAGCCACAATCTTGAATTGATGCAGCAAGTTCTTGTAGAAAACCTGCCGCTTGAGCAAGCGCAATGCACGGACAGTTATATTCATCCTTGTCTGTCAGAATTATCTATGCTACCGACAACAGTCAGCTCATTTTATGATGAAAATCATCCGTTAACGCCACTGGCAAAAACCTATCAAGCCGCATTATTGAATCGGCAGCGTCAACAAGCGTTACAACTGATTTTGCAAGCCGTGAAAGATAATATTTCTATCAAAGAGATTTATTTATCTGTTTTTCAGCCCTGTTTGCGTGAAATCGGGCGTTTATGGCAGCTTAATGAAATCACCGTTGCCCATGAGCATTATTGCACTGCCTCAACCCAACTCATCATGTCTCAGCTTTACCCTTATTTATTTAGCACTCCCAGAAATGGGTTGCGCTTGGTGGCAACCTGTATTCAAGGAAACTTACATGAAGTCGGAATGCGGATGGTGGCAGATTTTTTTGAAATGGAAGGCTGGGATACCGTTTATCTCGGTGCAAATACCCCTACTGAGAGTATTCTCGCCATGCTGGTTGAACACAAGGCGGATGTGCTGGCGATTTCAGCGACTTTAGGCTTGCAAATCAGTCATGTGAAAGAACTGATTGAAAAAGTACATCAACAATTCGGCGCGACACGCCCTAAAATTATCGTTGGCGGCTCGCCTTTTTCTAGCGATGCAAACCTTTGGCAAACTATCCATGCTGACGGTTGTGGAAATGATGCAATGGAAGCCATAAAAATAGCTCATCACCTGGTAAAAATATCATGAATGCAGAATCCAATGTAGAATCCAGTTTTGCAGTGCATTGTGATTTGTACGGCAATATTATTAAAACGTTGCGCAATGATTCTGAAATTAGCTTTAATCCTGGGCAAAGTTTGCATTATGCGATAGAACAGGCAAGCCTTGAAAAGTTTTCACTGTTTTTATCTGAAATCAAAGATAAACAAGCCTCGTTTAATTGGGAAATTAATATTTCGGTCAATAACAAAATCGAAACGTTTTATTTTTTCGGCAGCCGCACCCTTGATTCTTTAATGCTGGTTGTAGGGGCTTTTTCAGAAAAACAAGCCTCGCAAGGGTTTTATGAAGAATTGATGCAGATTAATAATGAGCAAATCAATATGCTTAGAACGGCTTTAAAAAATCAGGCGATTCAAAACTCGCAAAAACATTTACCCGATGGGATGTATGAGGACATCGCTGCACTGAATAATGAATTGGTAAATGCGCAACGTGAGCTGGCGAAAAAAAATGCCGCGTTGGACGAATGCAATCGGCAATTAAAGCAAAGCATTCATGAAGTTGAACAGACCCGCGATAGTCTCACGCACAGTAATGCGCAATTAAACGAACTTCATCAACAAAAAGACCGTTTTTTAGGGATGGTTTCGCATGATTTACGAAATCCGCTTGGCGTAATTAAATCGGTCAGTGAATTGTTATTGGAAGAAAATAATAACGATGAACAACTTGATTTGATTCAAATGATTCAGGATTCATCCTCGCAAATGTTGAGTCTGGTCAATGAGTTGCTAAATATTGTCAAAGTTCAACGGGCAGTGATTGATCTTGAATGTAAAGAAGTTGATGTAGAGCCGTTTATACAAAAAATCATCAAAAATCAGCAATTATTGGCACACAGTAAAAATATCAAAATAGGTATTGAGGTTGGCGATGATGTTCTTAAAACCCTGTATTGTGACCCAAAGAGAATTGAACAGGTGTTAATTAATTTGCTTGGCAATGCGATTAAGTTTTCTTATTTAGACAGTGAAGTGCTTGTGCAAGTGCAAAACACACAGGGGAAAACGCAAATTTCGGTGATTGATTCAGGGCAAGGCATTGCGCCGCAAGAGCAGGAAAAAGTCTTTGGCGAGTTTCAACAAGCCGCCAGTCATGCCATTGCCAGCGAAGAAGGGTTTGGCTTAGGGCTGGTGATTTGCAAGAAAATTATTGAACTGCATGGCGGCAAAATCGGCGTGGAAAGTCAATTAGGAAAAGGCTGTCGGTTTTATTTTATTCTCTGATGTTACCCAACCATTATGATATTTCAACACCTTTTTGGACACATTATTAGGCAACTTTTAGCCGCGATTCAAAACCGCGCTTGCCCTGCAAACCGCCCGTGTGCAACGCAATAATTTTCTGCCCCGCACTGAAATAACCTTCTGCAATTAAGCCATACAAGGCAAATAACATTTTTCCCGTATAAATCGGTTCAAGTGGAATCTGCTGTCGCTGTTCAAAGTCACGGATAAAGTCCAGTAACGCAGGGGTTGTTTTACCAAATCCAATTTAATTTTAACTGCCAATTTTTTGCCCGTCCGCTTTGATTTCGCCGTTTAACACCAACTCAGTTGCGCCGCCTTCAGGAATCCCCTCGCAAAAAAATCCTGCGAGTGGGTTGCTGAATTTTCATAAGCACCAGAAAAAGAACCGCTTTTAAATGACCTTTCTTGACTTAATGGCAGTATTACAAAAGAAGGGGAGTTGCCTCATTATTCAAAACAGGATTAACTAAGAAGGGATTTGCGCAAGATAGGTTCAAATTTATCCGCGTAACTTTTTATGGTGCTGGCTTTATCTAAACTGTTGATAATACGGCGGGCTGAATAATAATCGGCTTTACTTTCTGACATATAATCGCTAAGTTTTTTGCCTGTAAAAATCCCCGTCCGCATTCCATAGGACATCACTTCGTACGCAATGAGTGGGTCAAGTGCCAATTCAGGATGATTGACTAAATCACAACCGACCGCATCGCCTAGCCGTTTGTAATTGTTTTTCCAAGTAATTTGTACAAAACCACGCCCCCGATATTTAAAGCCATCGCCTTTTTGCGTGTTGCCATTTAACACAGCGGTTCTACGACGTGTAGTGGTATCTGCAAGCACGGGGTCATATTTATTGAAATAGGATTGACCGCCATATTCGGTAATTGGTTTAAAGGTATTGGCAGTTTCATGTTTTAAAGTCGCTAGCATATACGCCATAGAAGTGCAGTAAGGCGAACTGCTATCTGCCTCTAAAGCACATAATAAAGCCTCTAACGCCTCAACCTGTGCCTGCGTTAGACCGCCGAAAGCGGCTTTATAACCTGCAAAAAATTTTGCTCTGTCAAACTGGCGAAATTTTTTCACACTGGCGGCTTCTGTTGGGGGAGCAGCAACAGGGGTGACCGTTGTTGTTACTTCTGTAACTTTTGCTGTACTTATGGTGACTGTCGTCGTGACAGGTTTAGACAACGCCTCTTTTGCAGCAGCTAATTCGGCTTCAGCCGCCGCAATTTCAGCATCAATAGCGGATGTATCAATCTCGTTGTTCATTTTTTATACCTTAAAAAGTTTAGCTGGCAGTCCGTAAGATAGATTCAAATTTTTCAGCATAACGGGTAATTGTATCGGCTTTGTCTAAGCCATTAATAATTCGTCTGGCATTTTTATAATCGGCATTGTCTTCAAAAATATAATCACTGAGTTTTTTGCCCGTAAAAATACCACGACGCATTCCGTAAGACATAATGTTGTAAGCCACACTCGGATGCAGGGCTTTGTCAGGGTCGCTGACTAAATCATACCCTAAAACATCCCCCAATTTTTTATAGTTATTTTTCCAAGTGATTTGTACAAAACCACGCCCGCGATATTTATAGCCATCACCTTGGGCGGTGTTGCCATTGCGTTTTGCGGTGGCACGTCGGGTTACTGTATCGGCTAACACAGGGTCATAGCGATTAAAATAGGTTTTCCCGCCGTATTCACTAATAGGATGAAAACTATCCGCTGTTTCGTGTTTAATTGTCGCGAACATATACGCCATATAATTGATTATATTAATATTTTGGTCTTGTTCAAAACAAACTAACAAAGTTTCCAACCCTTCAACTTGTTTTTGGCTGAGAATACCAAACTCGGCGCGGTACTCGGTAAAAAAAGTTTTTCTGTTAAACAGTCCTTCCTCACCTTCTGTACCGCTACCGTCTTTATCCGCAATGGGATTACCGTCATCATCAAAGTCTGTCATATTCACTCCTTAAAAATAGGTTTTAGTGGCTTATTGAGTTTTTCAATTTTTTTTCAAAACAGATTGCATAACTTTTAATTGTAGAAGCTCTGTCTAAGGAATTAATAATCCGTCGTGCAGAGTAATAATCGGCTTTGTTTTTAGACAAATAATCACTGAGTTTTTTGCCTGTAAACACACCAGTACACATTCCATAGGACATGATTTTATAAGCAATAGCTGGGTCTAATGCCAATTCTGGATTATTGACTAAATTGGCAAGCACGGGGTCATATTTATTAAAATAAGAGACACGACCGTATTCGGTAATCGAAGCAAAGGTGTTAGCCGTTTCATGTTTTAGCGTTGCCAACCTATATGCCATATAAGTCCAGTAGGGTAATTCTGCATCCTGTTCCAGTGAGGATAATAAAAAATTTAAGCCCTCAACTTGGCTTTGTGTTAGATTTCCAAAGGATTTTTTATAACCTGCAAAAAAAGTTTGTCGATTAAATTGCTGCACTAACTTAGGAGAAGCTTCAGCTATTTCTGTGGCAGGTTCAGTGACAAGTCGGGAAACGGTGGGATTGGCGACAAGTGTTGAAGAAAATCCTGATTTTGCTACTGCTAAGGCAGCTTCTGCGGCAGCAATTTCTGCATCAATGGCTGAAGTATCAGAATACCCACCTGTTTTATTTGTCATGTTAACCACCTTTTCAATTGTGTCAAATGGAGTTAAAAATTAGCGATGTTTTCTAATGTGCTGCACCAATTTATTTTACTTTGTTACGCTTTGTTAAATTTCACCTAAAGTTGTTTGCTTGGATTGGAAATATGTCCACTCGATTATGCCCAAAAATACTAACCTGTACAAGTCAATTACTTGGGGAGCCACGTTAAACTGTTTTCAGTCAATTCTTTAGGTTTATATTCTGCTCCTAACCAACCTGTATAAATAGAGGCGTCAAGGATTGAAAATAAATGAACAAAATCAATTTCACCTGTGCCAGGTTGACCGCGCCCTGGACTGTCGGCAAATTGAATATGACCTATTTTTTCAATATGTTGCTGAATAAAAAGGCTAAAATCTTCTGCCATTCGATGGGCGTGATAAACATCATATTGCATTGCTAAAGTCGCTTGGTTTAACTGTTGCAAAATATCTAACAGCTGCATCCCACTGTGAATCAAACAATGCGGCATATCGTGCGTGTTAATCGCTTCAAACACCGTTTTAACCCCAATGGAGGCAAAGGCTTCTGTGGCAAAGGTCAAGTTTTCTTGAAAAGTATCCAAGTAGAAAGGCGTTTTTTTTACGTCAAAACAACGCCCTGCTAATACATTAATCGCATGGGGTTGTAAATAATCGGCATAGCTAGCCGCTTGTTCTATGGCGTATTTAAACGCATCGCGTTTTTTGGGGACACTGGCTAACCCTTCGCCGCCCTGCATTAAATCATCTGCTGCAACATTAAATAAAACCAGCTTAAGTTGCTGCTCTTCTAAAATAGACTGAATTTGTTTGGCGGGTAAAGAATAAGGAAATTGAATTTCGACTGCCGAAAAACCCGCTTGTTTAGCGGCTGCAAAGCGGTCAGACAATGGCACTTCGGTGAATAGTAAACTGAGGTTAGCGCAAAATTGCAGCATAATTTTTTTACAGGGGTAAGTGGGTTGAAAAACAAGGTGTAAAGATTGAATGAAGTGTTGGATAAGAATTTTTCTTTAAAGTGGAATTTTATCAAAAAAAATACCCCGTCTGCGTTAAAATGCTCAGATACTTAACGGTTCTCCAAATTTAACCCTTTTTTAAACAACTTAAATTTCTGATTATGTCAAAATCCATTACTTTCAAGGTATACGCAGGTGGCAGTTTAAATGGCACAGTGCGTGTTCCAGGCGATAAATCCATGTCACATCGTTCCATTATGTTAGGTTCTTTAGCCGATGGCGTGACGCAGGTGACAGGTTTTTTGAATGCGGAAGATGCGATTTCAACGCTGGAAGCTTTCCGTGCGATGGGGGTAAAAATTGAAGGCCCTGTCAACGGTGAAGTGACGATTCATGGGGTTGGTAAATATGGCTTACAAGCACCAACTCAGCCGTTATATTTAGGCAATTCAGGCACTTCCATGCGTTTGTTAAGCGGTTTATTAGCAGGACAACCGTTTGATACGGTATTGACAGGGGATGAATCGTTATCTGGCAGACCGATGAAGCGAGTGACAGAACCTTTGGCAATGATGGGCGCACAAATTAAAACCACTGAAAAAGGGACAGCTCCGCTGCATATTACTGGAATGGCAGGACAATTAAAAAGCATTGATTACACGATGCCGATGGCAAGTGCGCAGGTTAAATCCTGTTTATTGTTAGCAGGAATGTATGCCACAGGTGAAACAACGGTGACTGAGCCTGCACCAACCCGTGACCATACAGAGCGAATGTTGGCAGGTTTTGGTTATCCTGTTTCGCGCGAGGGCAGCACAGCGACAATTAGCAGTCATGGCAATTTAACTGCCACCAATATTGACGTGCCAAGTGATATTTCTTCGGCGGCATTTTTCTTAGTCGGTGCGTCGATTGCGCCTAATTCAGATGTAACCCTGCAACACGTTGGGATTAATCCCACCCGCACTGGCATCATTGGTATTCTGCGCTTGATGGGGGCAGATATTGAGGTATTGAATCCGCA
>Ga0316608_1001036_pt1 | contig 11545 bp, 7 predicted proteins | sample MIS2016152B_MG_FD_207673 | JGI IMG/M metagenome (GOLD analysis project Ga0316608, IMG submission 207673) | Microbial mat bacterial communities from Middle Island sinkhole, Lake Huron, Michigan, United States - MIS.2016.152B | ecosystem: Environmental > Aquatic > Freshwater > Lake > Sediment... | reverse complement strand
ATTTCCTGCTAATTTCTGGGCTAAAAACACACCAAAGACAGCACCGTAGGCTCCTGTTGTTCTGGAACGCGGCCCATAGACATTAAACAGTCGCAGGGAAAGGGCGGGGAGTTTATAGACTTTTGCCCAGTGCATGACCATTTGCTCGCCTAAATACTTAGTCAAGCCGTAGGGGTGTTCGGGAGAGCAGGGATAGGTTTCAGGTGTGGGGTATTGGTCTGGGATGCCGTAGCAGGTGGAGGATGCGGTGTATACGAAGCGCTGGATTTGAGCGTGGCGGCAAGCGTCTAGCAGGCTAAAAGTGCCTTGAACGTTCGAGTGGTAGTATTGGCTGGGGTTTTCGATCGACGGTACTAAGTCTGCCAGCCCTGCTAGGTGAAATACCCAGTCAATTCCTTCTAGGGTGGAGGGGATGATGGTGGCTGCGTCTTGCTCGATGAAGGTAAATGTGTTATGGGTTTTGGCTTGTTCTAGGTTGGCGAGGCGACCTACAATCAGGCTATCTAGGCCCCTGACGCTGTGGCCGAGGGAAAGCAGGCGATCGCATAGGTGGCTACCGATGAAGCCGGCGGCTCCTGTTACTAGGCAGTGTTTTGGGTTACTCAATTAGGTTACTCCGTGAATAAGAGAAGTTTTTGAAGTATTATAGATTGCAAGGATCGCGAATTGATCAAAAACTATTGAAATTATTGAATATTGAAATTATTGAACGAAAGGAGAACTCAAAATCCATCTGCTTGCTCGGCAATTGATGTATTGTTCTTTAAGTCTTAAACTAATATTTTGACCAGTTTTATGAGTGAAAGCCATAACTATATCAATATCACTATCTAGATTAAGATATTGTGGAGTAATAATTGGAATATTACCAATTTTATTACCACTTCTGCTTTGGTCTTCATCAATAAAATAAATAGGTGGCTTCTCTAATTGACTTGATAGCCAAATTCCAGCAATACTTGTACCAAATATTGCATAATTACTCCCTTGTACAGATTGTGCAAATTCTTGGACAGCATAATTTAACCAGTGAAAACAAGTATCGGGTGAAAAACTGTTTAGATTTAGATAGCTGTCGTTCACATCCAAAGCTCCACTTGGCTTAAGCAATAAAGTTAAACAGTTATGGGTCCAGTCTTGACCATCAATTATTACGGTAAAGCCTGCCGACTGACAAAGTTTATTCAATGTAAAACTGGTAAAATGTGAGCAGTGATCTATGACAGCTAAATCAAACGGCTGTCGCTGGACATCTGGCACCTGTAATAGTATTTGCCCATTGTCTGTTAAATAATCCTTTAAATTGGCCAAGTATTCAGTCGGCTTATCTATGTGTTCTAAACTATGCCAAAGAATAATTAGATCAAATTTTTGCGCTGGGATATCAAAAAAATTACCCGCATAAAAATCCACGACACCAGGAATTTTTAAAACAGAATCTTTATATTTATCGTTGATATCAAAGGCAAATAGCTGCCAGTTGGGTAGGAGTTTACTAGAGACTTTCAATGCAGTACCGTTACCAGTTCCAATATCTAGTAATTTACCTGTTTCTGTCAAAGAATCAATACACTTTTCAAGAGCTTGGTAACTTCTGGTTTTGAAATGAGAATCTCCCGCAAAAATGAGTTGTTCATTGCCACTAGAAACTTTATAGGCATCATAACTCTGGTACATCAAATCAATTGCTGAAAGCTCAATTTCAGAATATACTTTTTGCAATTGACAACATTCAGGACAGTAGTATATTTTAGCAGGTAATTCACACAGTTTTGGTTCTGATGTGATTGAACTAAGTTTAATTCCTACATATCCCAATTCTTGTAAGCGTTCGCCATTACAAAGATTACAATTCATTTGATCCTGCTTCTTAAAATTAACTGACAATTAACGCAAACCAACACCCATTGCGAGTAAATAATGGGCCATCGGATAGTAGCCTGTGTGAACTACTTCATCATTCATTGAAAATATAAAAACATTCTCAAAGTATTCCAGCATAGCTGATTTTAAAGTATCAGCCGATTTTAAATTAATGTGACCTTCTTGACTCCATTTAGAAGCATAAGGAGAGGCGGTTATATTTGGTGTCCCAACAATCAAAATACCATTCGGTTCTAATACTCCAGAAACATTTTGCCAAAAGAGATGTTCTCGATCAGGTTCCAAATGTTCTATCATATCAAGAGAGTAAGCTGCATCATATTTGCCCTCTGGTGAATTTTTGGTGATATCTACTACGGAAAAAGTGCAGTTTAATCCTTCTGTTTGAGCGTGCTGGGTAGCTGCTTCTATATATAAAGGATCGAAGTCCACACCATGAACACAATCAACTGTTTGTAAAAGAATGCGGATGCCAAAACCATCGCTACATCCTACTTCTAATACTTTTGATTTACCAGTTAACATTTTTGAACAAAATTTATACCTAGCTAGAAAAAATGTTAGTCTTCTGGGGTCTGAACGCCAAGTATGGCTGGCGCTTGGTCCCATCTGTACAGGGCCTTTTTCTTGCAAAGTATCAAAATGTATTTGATATTGCTGTTCTTTTGTTTGTATGAGTTCGCTCAAAATGAACCTCCATCAATAGGTAATACGGAACCAGTAAAAAAAGATGCTTTTTCTGAACACAAAAAAACAACGAAATTGCTAATTTCATCAAGGGAGGCAAATCGCTTGATGGCCATTCGCTGTTCTAGGTAGTTTGCTACCATTTCTGGTTTTTCCTGGGTTTGTTTGTCCCAGTGGCTACCAGAATACGATATGGCTCCTGGCATTACTGCTGTTACTACAACTCCATCAGGTGCTACGGCAGCTCCTAAGTTTTTGGTGTAGGCATTTAGAGCAGCTTTGACCGTACAGTAAGGAAGTGCCCCCCTGCTTAGAGTAGCAGAGATCGACGATATGTGAACAACTCTACCCCATTTTCTTTGCTGCATGGGAGGAATTAAACACCGATTTAATTCTACAGCTATTTCTAGGTTAAGTCTCCATACTTTTCGCCAATCCTCTATACTGCAAAACGGATCTCTGACTGCCAAGGTTCCCCCCAAATTATGTATTACGATATCAATATTTCGACCTTGAGCAAAAATTTCCTTTGCTATTTGAGTTGGGACACCATCTGGGACTAAATCTTTAACTAAGCCCCAGTGACCTTTGATTTCTCCACCCATATCGGCCACTAGAGAAATTATATCAGTTTCAGTGCGAGAAATAACTCCCACCTGAATGCCTTCCTTGGCCAAAACTAAAGCTATTTTTCTCCCTAGTCCACGACCTGCCCCTACTACTAAAGCAGATTTTCCTTCAATTTCTAAGTTCATTTAATTAATTATTTAGAGATTTAGAGATTATTAGAATCCTTTTCGTGATTGAGTTTATGGTAAAAGTTTGGCATACTTTCTCAAAAAATCACGTCCGATTCTGCTAAAACCAAAACATTTGAAAGTATCTGCTAATTTATCAAATTTTGCCTGTAGCAAACTATCTTCTTTGGTATATTTTATGGTATCATTAAGTCTATCTAGCATTTCTAAAACCAAGTCATTTATTTCATCAGGTGTATTATTGACCAGTTTGATCCCTAACTGAGACAGTCCTTGTTCAGTATAAGCATGACCCAATGGTGGAGCCATAGCGTCAGCAAAACTTACATACTGTTCATCACTAACAGACCAATACATTTTAGGAATATAAATATCTCTGTTAGAGAACATTCTTGTTCTCATTAAAACAAGATTTGTCATTGCAACGGGTACTCCAAAGCATGAAGGAAGAAATGACAATCCAGAACAAGTACCTATGAAGAAACGACAGGATGCACACAAAAAAACATCCATTCTATCACTTTTAATCTTGCTATGAGCATAGTCAATAACACGAGGAATTGATGGCAATGGCTTCATAGTAGGATCACCCATACGGATAACCCAACCACCCTGTTCTACTATAGACTGAATGGCTAACAAATAAGTATTAATATCTGCGTTTCGGTAATTTGTATAGTTTTCGCCCCAATAACCTGAATCCCTGACTTGCAAACACACAAACCAACTATCTTGGTTCATTCCTAATCTCTTTAAATTTTTCCAGCCCCACTCGTGGTCTGCATCTGATAAATGAAGAAGTGGCTGACGACCTTCAAATTCCCATTGCTTTTGAATTTTTGATATTGCATCCTCTACTTCCATGACCTCATCACTATTAAAACTCCAGACATTAAAGTGATCTTGCAGATTGCTGGCTATTGGATATAAAACTTCTATAAGCTCTGGTTCAGTAACAATCTCAATATAGTTACGCCAATAGTTTAACAGCCATGAATTAGGAACTATAGGTATTAACGGGTTACTGGAAACTGTTTCTGAAGATGCTAATAATATAGTATGCTGTAAAGGTCGCCAACCAAGAATCCCCATCTTTATATAGTAATCAATGAATGCTAGGTGTCCAATTCTCGAAGCCCAATGAGGAGATAAGAAACGAAGGTTTAATTTATTAGAACCCTGTCTCTCAGAACGATTTTTTTGAACCTCATATACAATCTTGTATAATTTTATTGCCTCCTCTATTTTGCCGTGATTAAATGTTGCTCTATCTACCCAATAAAACAGAGCTTTTTGTATATCAGCACAAAACTCTAAGCCCTGTCTCCAATAATAAAGTGATTTTTCAAACTGGTTTTTAGCAGTCAAGCTAGCTGCTAAACTAAACAATTCTTCAGCCATTGTATCTTTTTTTACTATTTGATCGATTATTTTGTCACAATCATTGTCAATCTGTTGCCACTTATCTGATATTTTATCTGTATGTATTCTAATTTTTTTTAGTAAAGCGAATTGATGCTGTAAAGTAGCATTTACTGTAGCCCACTCCCGAATTTTGCTGATATTAATCGGTGTATTATCTTGAATTGTCACATTATTATGATGTTGAGGATTACTGACTTCACAAACTGTGATTTCATCAGAATCACCCACTATGTAAACATCTGAAATGTCAGGAATACACTGAGAAATAAACTCACCATCAACAGTCCCTCTTGGCAGGATATTTTTTATTTGGGGATTAATCATAAGAGGGTGCAAATGAAAACATCTGGCTAGGAAACCTTCATTATCCACTCTCCAATAAATATGACTAGGCCAACTGGAGAAATTCTGTGAATCACTAAAAAGAGAATCAGTAATAGGATGAAGACTACTTAAAGATATCTTCACTAGATCTCTTGCATTTATGGATAAACTAATTGCTTCTTTTTGTGCTTGAGAATAACTGACCAATTGCGGAACTAATTTTTCCTTGTTTGTTCTATAACTAGCAACTAATACGGCTCTTTTCCCAATTTCGGAAATTTCTATAAGTTTGGCGAACGAACCATCGGACCAGACAGAATCAGGATATAATATTACTATAATACTATTGTTCTGGTTAGCTTCTAAAACAGATGCTTGATGACATAAGTTCATTCTGCGATACAAATCCTGAGTACCCATATAACCATCTGTTGTAAACACTTTAATTTTGGTTTCAATTATTTTACTCAGTAGAGAATAAACGGGCGATTTTAATATGTTTTTCGCATCTTCTGGTGTTGTATAAATTGTATAAACTGATCCCTTAATCGATCTAAAAGCAAGAAGATTGCCCTGCGATAGCTGAGTGGGCAGAGAAAAGTCAAGGAAGAACTTAGTATAATCTTGACCCCATACGACATTAATAAAGTGAAACCCCTGTGATTTATTCATTACTTTTTAGCCTCCTTGATAATCATATTTACTATTTTGTCTGATTCTTGTTCAATTTTATTCCATTTATTGGAAAGAGGTTGACTATGGATTTTAACTTTATGTTCAAAAAATAGCTGGTGGCATGGTTGTACATGACTACCTTTGTATTGTTTCAGCCAGTTTACTGATTTTTCTATTCCTGATTTTTGACCATTTTGTAAGATATTTGCATTCAAATCCTCCTTATCTAATCTTACCATATTAATGGTAAAAAATTCATCTGAATCTTCTCCCACATAAAAATCACGGAGATTGGGACAAGCTAAAGACAAATATTGGCTATCTATTGGATCTGGAGATAGCACATTTTTTACTTCTGGGTTAATCATTAAAGGGTGCATACGAAAACACCTATGTATTAATCCTGTGCCCTCAACATTCCAGTAAAAATAGGATGGCCAAATATTGCTCAAGCCACCGTTATTCCAGAAATATGATTTGACAAAGGGATGTAAATGCTCTAAGGAAATTTTTACCAATTGACGAGGTGAAATTGAAATAATCGTTTGTTGATTGCTATTAAAATGCTGTAGAAATGAGGGTACAAATGTTTCAGTCACTACACTTAAACTGGGAACAACAACAACTCTTTTTTGTTTTTTAGCAAGTTTTATTATATTGGCAAATGTTTGATTAGGCCATGCACTGTCTGGACATAAAAGGATCATAATAGCATTGTTCTGAGTCGCTTCCACAATGGCATGATTATGGCAGTAATTCATCAGATGGTGCTGATTATGCTTCATATAAACATCAGGTACATCAAATATTTTTATTTTAGTATTAATTGTTTTTGAAAGTGTTAAGTATGTAGGATGATTGACTATTGTTTTAGCATCTTTAGCTGTTGTATATATCTTATAAACGGCTGAGTAATCACGAAAAGCAGACAGATTTCCGTCTGCTAGTTGAGTTGGGATACAAATATCAAGCAATAACTTGGTATATGCTTCTCCCCAAACTACATTAATTAAATGAAATATCATTGTTGCAAATCTCCTTAATTTTATAATTTAAAACTTAACCTAACTGAATAAAGTCAGTCAATCCAATTGCCTGTTCTAGTCTGGTAAGCGCTTTATCTAACTGACCTTGTTCTACGAGTAAATGGGTAATTTTAAATTCTAAATCTATTCTAGCATCTTCTGACTGAATATAAGGGATGGCTTTCTGCCACCAAATAATAGCTTGATGAGGTTTTTCCAGTTTTAAAGTTTCTCCTAAACTTAGGTAAGGATCAATCCAGTTCGGTTTGGCATAGATAGCTTTTTTGAAGGATTCAATAGCTTCATCTCTTTGCCCTTGCTGTAAAAAGGCATTTGCTTGATTATAATATACCTCGGCAAAACCTTGAGATTTAGCAATAACTTCTTGATAGTTTTCAATAGCAAGATCAACTTGGCCAGTTTGCGCTTGTATTTTTCCTAAAGCGGTCAAAGCTTTTGACAAATTTTGCTTAGAGTTACAAGAACTTGGGTTCAGTTCAATAGCTCGGCGATAGGCATTAACTGATTCTTGCCAACAAATAGCAGCAATAGAATTAGTTAACTGATTAATAAATTCCGTTGATTGCCTAAATGCTGAAATAACTTCTGATCTTGACATTTCTTTAGCCAGATGCTGAGTATAATGATTTTTTCCTACGTGATCTGCATCACGTTTTAGATATGTCCAATACACTTCTGTCACAAAAGATTCATCCTTAATATGGTTAGTTGATTGCAAAAACATCTCATCACTAAGATAGTACAAATTAATCGATCTAAGAGAGTTTGTTAACTTATCTTTAAACTCTTCAGATTGTCGAATACCCATTAAAACTTCTTGGCGTTTCATCCCTTGGTTCAAAAGATAAGTGTAATAGTTTTTACCCTCTTCGTCAGAGTTTCTTTTAAGATAGATTTGATACATCCTCTCTAAAAATCCTTCATTTGCCAAATAGCTAGTTGTCTCTAAAAAATTTTCGTCCTCAAGATCATAGAGTTCAACATCTGGATCTTGATTAGATTCAGGCAATATACCTTGCCAATGGTAATTGCCTAAAAATTCTGGTCTAAGATTTGTGGCTATTTGCTCGAATATTCCTCCTAGATTGCTGTAAAAACAATAAAAATCAGGAGAAATTTGTATAGCTCGAAGATAAGCTGATATTGCTTCATCCCATTTTGATGTTTGGGCTAAAGCCTGTCCTAGACCATAGTAAGACCATGCTGAATGTGGGTTGATGCTGACAGCTTTTTGATAAAATCCTGCGGCTTCTTCCCACTTCCCTAACTTGCTCAAAGATTCCCCTAAATTATGATAAGACCAATAAAATTTAGGGTTACTTTCAATTGCTTGTTGGTAATAGGTTGTGGCATCTTCAAGTTGACCTGCTTGCTTAAATTTGTTAGCTTTTTGGAAGTAGTTTACAGTCATAATGATTGGTTTTTATTTTCAATTCAAAGTTGACAAAGTTAACAAATTTTATCTCTCTGGCCATCCAAATCTATCTAGTAATCGTTTGGGAATCATACTAGATGCTTTTTCGGCTTGTTCTGGAGTAAAAACTTCACGCCATTCATCGATACTTCCTTTACGATTATGTCCTCCTGCCTTAAAATCGGGTGGAGGAGGCATAGTAAATTTGGTTTTATCTATCTCATAAAAGTCTATAATTTTACTAAAATAATCTTCAGCATTCGTAGCTAAATCTTCATGTTTGGTAAAAAGTATCTTTGGGTAAAATGAGTTATCTTTTTCTGCATCTAACCATCCTTCTATCCACTTTATAGCATGAGGCAAATAAAACTCCTGTATTTGGTAGTCAATTTTTTCTTGGAGTGTTAGTGAAAAATATTCTTTACTAATATTGAAAAATAAAAAACTTGTATAGCTTTTGTTTTCTCTCAAGTGTTCCATATAATGAACCCATGATAAAGTGGCCTGGCGAACATCTCTTACATGAACGATTAATCTATCAAGCAATAGATTTAGGATCAACTTATTTTCATGAGAAGCATCTGCATGGCTGCTCATTATAACATTTTGAAAACGGTGTTGCTCTATCCGACTATGTGACAAGATATCAGAAGGAAATAATCCATTTGAAGCATTAACAAAATTTAACCCTAACCCTTCTTTTAGAGAACGCCATATGTAATCATTTCCACTTCTAGGTAAACCAATAATTAAAATTCCGTTGAAATTTTGCTTATTTTCTATAAATTTAATTTTATTCGACTTATAGTAATGATATTTAGCCTCTTCGCGATGCCCCTGAGCAACAAGTGTTTGAGCTATTTGATGGTGTGTTTTTCCAGGTTGATAATTAATTTCTACAAGTCTTTCATAATAACTTAATGCTTTATTTAAAGCACCATTTTCCAGCATTAAGCTTCCTAATTGAAATAATATTTCTCCTGAATTTGGATTCAATTCAAGAGATCGCTCATAATTATAAATTGCTTGCTTGAAATCCTTTTGTCTAAGCGCTAATTTCCACCAGTTTTCCCAGTTACTCGGTTGTAACTGTGTTAATTTTTCATAAGCTACTAGATACTCTGGATTTAAGCTCATCACCTTTTGGTAAGCCGCGATCGCCCTTTCCATTTCCCCCTTCGCTTCTAACTTTGACCCTAATAGATACCAGTTTTCCCAATTACTCGGTTGTAACTGAGTTAATTTTTCATAAGCTACTAGATACTCTGGATTTAAGCTCATCACCTTTTGGTAAGCCGCGATCGCCCTTTCCGTTTCCCCCTTCGCTTCTAACTTTGACCCTAATAGATACCAGTTTTCCCAATTACTCGGTTGTAACTGAGTTAATTTTTCATAAGCTACTAGATACTCAGGATTTAAGCTAATCACCTTTTGGTAAGAAGCGATCGCCCTTTCCGTTTCCCCCTTTCCTTCTAACTTTTCCCCTAATACATACCAATTTTTCCAGTTATTAGGTTGTAACTGTGTTAATTTTTCATAAGCTACTAGATACTCAGGATTTAAGCTAATCACCTTTTGGTAAGAAGCGATCGCTCTTTCCATTTCCCCCTTACCTTCTAACTTTTCTGCTAATACATACCAATTTTTCCAGTTATTAGGTTGTAACTGTGTTAATTTTTCATAAGCTACTAGATATTCGGGATTTAAGCTAATTACCTGTTGATAACAGGCGATCGCCCTTTCGGTTTCCCCCTTCCCTTCTAACTTTTCCCCTAATACATACCAATTTTCCCAGTTACTCGGTTGTAACTGAGTTAATTTTTCATAAGCTACTAGATATTCGGGATTTAAACTAATCACCTGTTGATAAGAAGCGATCGCCCTTTCCATTTCCCCCTTCGCTTCTAACTTTTCCCCTAATAGATACCAGTTTTCCCAATTACTCGGTTGTAACTGTGTTAATTTTTCATAAGCTACTAGATATTCGGGATTTAAACTAATCACCTTTTGATAAGAAGCGATCGCGCTTTCTCTCTGATTATTTTGCTCTAATAATTGCCCCAACTGCCACCACAGATCCCATGACTCCGGTTGTAGCTTCAGCAAATTTTGATAAGCTTCCACAGAACCAGGATTTAGTTCTATGGTACGCCGATACATAGCTATCACTTTCGCCAAATCCACCTCAGATCGCCGCTGTAATGCTTCTCCCAAACTTTTCTGAATTTCAGCATCATCAGGCTCTAGCTCAATAGCTTTTTGATAACACGCGATCGCCTCATCCAACCGCCCCAATTTAGTTAGAGCTTCCCCTTGATTATAATAAACCCAAGCCGACGAACTAGGGTTAAGTTCGATCGCCTGACTGTAAGCATTAATGGCTTCTTCCCATCGGGAAACCTTAAACAAAACATCTCCCAAATTTGGGTAAGACCAATAAAAATTGGGCTTTTCCTCAATAGCAGAGCGATAAGAGGCGATCGCCTCTTCCAATCTCCCTTCCTGCTTTAGTTTGTTTGCCGCATCAAAATAGCTTACAGTCATTGTTTGTCTCCGGCTTCCCTCAACCGTTAATAATACAGTAATTTGATACTAAGGTTTATGAATATATTCTAAAGACTGCTTTTCAATCTCATCCCAAAATTCGTTCACCCATCTTATCACACCAGTTACCCCCTCTGTCAAGCTGATCTGAGGACTCCATCCCAATTGGGTACGAGCCTTAGTCGAGTCTATCACATAAGCGGCATCCTGCCCTAAACGTTCTGCCACAGTCTCCGTTACCTCAGCAAACGAGCAATTCATGGCATCGCAAATAGCTTGAACTACTTCCCGCACAGCATAGCCCCGATCGGGCGACAAATGATAAATTTCCCCCACATGCCCTTTTTCCATCACCGCTAATTCTCCCCTAGAAACATCGCGAATATGGATATAAGACTTGACTGCGTGCCCGCCACCGTGCAACTGAATTGTTTTACCCAACTTCAAGTAAATCGCCGATCGCGGAATAATCTTGAATAGCTGCTGGTAAGCTCCATACACATTAGTAGCACGAACTGTCACCAAAGGAAACTGGAAATTTTTATAATAAGTAGACAACAGAAAATCTGCGGCTGCCTTAGACGCGGCGTAAGGCGTTGAAGGATTCATTGGAGATAATTCTGTTACGTTCCCTTCACAAGTCCCATACACTTCGGGAGAGGAAATGTGAACGTAACGCGCCAAATATTTCTGATCTTTTAAATGGTTAATTAATTGAGCCAAAGCTACCGTATTTGTTTGAAACCAATGATCAGGATTCACCCAACTGGGAGCCACTTCACTTTGAG
>Ga0316608_1001035_pt1 | contig 11547 bp, 13 predicted proteins | sample MIS2016152B_MG_FD_207673 | JGI IMG/M metagenome (GOLD analysis project Ga0316608, IMG submission 207673) | Microbial mat bacterial communities from Middle Island sinkhole, Lake Huron, Michigan, United States - MIS.2016.152B | ecosystem: Environmental > Aquatic > Freshwater > Lake > Sediment... | reverse complement strand
AATTATCTGAATTTTATTTTGTTCATTCTTATCATTTTCAGGCAAATAATAATAGTGATATTTTAAATGAAACAAATTACGAATATAAATTTTCTTCAGCAATTGAAAAAAATAATATTTTTGGTGTACAATATCACCCCGAAAAGAGTCATGATGTAGGAGAACAATTGCTTAGGAATTTTGTTGAATTGTAAAAAATAAATGACTAGTAACTTGATAATTAGAAATGTTTAGACCAAGAATAATACCTGTTTTGCTTTTACAAAATAAAGCTTTAGTTAAATCGAAGGCATTTAAAGATTATCGTTATATTGGAGATCCAATAAATGCTGTTAAAATTTTTAATGACTTAAAGGCAGATGAATTAGTTTTTTTAGACATTTTAGCAACTAAAGAAGGACGACTTATATCGTTGGATTTTGTTAAAAATGTAGGAGAAGAGGCAAATATGCCATTTGCGGTAGGAGGTGGAATTAGGTCAATTGAAGATATTAGAAGTATAATTGGAGCAGGTGCCGAAAAAGTAATAATAAATACCTATGCGGTAGAAAATCCCGATTTTATTTATCAAGCTTCAGAAACATTTGGCTCATCTACAATTGTTGTTTGTATTGATGTAAAGAAGAAATTGTTTGGTAGTTTGCAAATATGTACGGTAAGTGGAACAAAGTCAATAGGTTATTCTCCAGTAGATTTTGCAAAACTAATGCAGGAAAAAGGTGCTGGCGAAATAATTATTCAATCTATAGAAAAAGATGGAATGATGAGTGGATATGATATTGATTTAATTAGAAAAATATCTGAAGCTGTGTCTATTCCTGTTGTAGCACTTGGTGGTGCTGGAAACTTAAACCACATGAAACAAGCATTTGAAGAAGGGTTTGCAAATGGTTTAGCGGCTGGAAGTATGTTTGTTTATTATGGAGCTTTAAATGGAGTATTAATTAATTATCCCAAAAAATCGGAATTGATTTTTTAAATTTTATTTGATTTTTTTTTTTCATAAGCCCCATTTAATCTTTCAAGTAGATAGGTTATTAAAGATAACACTATACTACAAAAAAATGCATGCCAAAACCCATCAATTGTAAAGCCAGTTATAATTTTACCAGCTATAATTAAAATGAAAGCATTGATTATTAATAGAAAAAAACCAAAACTAAATAAAGTAATGGGGATAGTTAGTATAATTAAAATTGGTTTTAAAAAAATATTTAAAAGAGCCATAACCAAAGCTACCATAAGAGCGGTAGTGTAACTATCGACACTTACTCCTGGCATAATATAAGCTGTAATTAAAATAGCTAAAGTTGAAACTAATATTTTTAAAAAAAATCTCATGTCGTTTTATTCTAAATTTAAAATGATTTATTGTAATAGTTTGTTTTGTTCGATTGCAGGGATTGGAAATTCGTTAAATAATTCTCCTGAATAATAAAATTCGTATGAAAGAGCTCCAAATGTATATTCAGCTCCATTTACTTCAATTTTTGAACCTCCAACTTTAGGATTTGCTTTTGGTTTAGACATCCAAAAGCCTATATTGTAAAGAGTTGCAAGTATTTCTGGTCTATGAGAAATATCAAATCCCGATCGTTTCCATTGTAATTCCACTTGTTTTAAAAATACTGCCGCATACAAATAAGAGTAAAAATGATTACGATAATCTACCAATCGAAAATGTCGTTCTGTTTCGGGGTCTTCGGTTTTAAAATCAAGTAATGTTTTATAATTTTCCCCCATATAATAAATTGAAATAGAGTCTTTTAAGTAGTATTCAATCATTGCTGCTGTTTCTTTTTTTATACCTGTAACTCCAAATGAAAATACACTTTCGACAGATAATATTTTTAAAGGACCAATAACATTTTTATAAATCTCGCGATTGGAGTTAAAAAGCCGTATTTGCTCGCCAACCAAAACAGATACAATTAGGCGTGGTTCAACGCCTGTTAAAGATGCTGCACTGTCAATTAGTGCTTTATCTTTTACAACTGCAATTTTAAAATCTTCCCATTCGGTCATATTCATCCATTGATATATTTGAATAGTAGATGGTTTGTTGATTTGTGTTCTAAAAAGAGATTTTCCTTGATTGATTTTTTGCTGAAAATCCCAGTTATCTTTCATGTGAAGATTTATCACATCAAACATTCTTTCTGCAATTTTTGCATCTTTTGTTGTATCATAAACATCTAAAATAAGTTTGGCACTTCGTGGGAAAAATTCATTAAGTACCATTATTTTATAATATAAATAAGTTTTGCTTTTTATTTTATTGTAAAGAGAATCAGATGATTGCTTTGTTTTGGTTTCTTTAAGATTGTTTATTTCTTGAAAATATCTATCGTTATAATCTACACCTCCTGGGTCATCGGTTATATGAAATTTAACAGCCATGTATGCTCCAGTAAGCCCAAATCCAATAATTGCAAATAATATTATAATTATTTGCAATATTATTTTGGCTATTTTTTTCTTATTTAACATATAAAAAAGACATAATAAATCAACATTCAAAAATATAAAAAATATCGTGTTTATTAACATGTGCTTAACCATGATTTTTGGATAACAATTAATTATAAGCTTCGCAATAAATAGTAAATGTTTTTTTACATTAAACTTTTCAACCACCACATCCTTCTTATCCTAGCACAACTGTTCCTTTAGTAGTTGATTGTAGCTATGATGCTAGATCTTATGAATATGCACACTTTCTTAATACCCAATCAGGAGAGTATTATATGATTTGTATTTTGAATTTTTCAAATTCAGACCATAATATTACTTTTTCTCAAAGTAATTACGATCCCTATGGAACGGCTGGAATTAACTTTGGTACAACAGATTCTAGTATTATGGATAACACAGGAACTACTCATGTTTTAAATAACAACCTTAAAAAGACCGATTTTTCGGTAGAAGTTTATCCAAATCCATTTAAAGAAAATATTACAATTTCTTATGATTTGAAGAAAGAATCGGATGTAAATATTGAAGTTTATGATCTTTTAGGAAAGAAAATTGCAAATCTTGTAAGCACTACTCAAAAAGAAGGCAAATACAATATTAATTTGAATGCTGCAAAATTAGAAATGAACCAAAGTATTTACTTTGTTAAACTAACTATTGGTAAAACAACTTATTTGAAACGAATTGTAAATTCAAAATAACATTAAAAGGCGACTTTAGTCGCCTTATTTTTTTATTTCAATTTTAAGCTTTTAGGTAACCCAAAATAAATCTTTAAATCTTCAAGTATCTCATCTCCATTTTTATCTCTCATATAATCGTTTTATATTTGATAAAATTTATTGATAAAAATAAATTCTAATTATCTATGAGTTTTTTAAAAATATGGAATTATTTATCGTCAAATGGTGTAAAACCAGAGATGAGTTTTATAGAAATAAATAGAATTAGAATAATTAACAGATTCTGCATTGTTTCTGTTTTTATTACATTGTTTTACACTTTATTGCTGCTTTTTCTTTCAGCACCAATACTTGCATCTATTGATTTTGCAATGGTTTTATCAGGACTCATCTCTTTTTATCTTACAAGAAAAACAAATTATAAGATTGCTGCAATTTTCGCTTTTATAACAGTGCCTTTGGAACTATTGCTTATAAATATATTTTGGGGTCGTGCAGGAGGCGAATTCTACTTTATATTTCTTTATTTATTAGCATATTATATTTTCACACAGCTTAAATTTTTGGTCCCTATTATTATCTACCTTACTCTTTTTTTTGTGTTGGCTCGACACAGTGGTTTTCATGCCAAACCTACTGATTTAACTACATTTCTTAGCCCTTATTTATATTACATTAATCTAATTTGTGCATTTACTATTGTTTCAATATTTTTAAAACTATTTACCGACGAACATTTGATTTATCAGCATCAGATAGAAGAAAAAAACCAACTATTAGAAAAAGCTATTGGCGAATCTATAGAGAAAAATGAAAAAATTAAAATACTACTAAAAGAACTCAGCCACCGAACCAAAAATAATCTTCAATTAATTTCGAGTCTTATCAATATTCAATCGTCTAAAATAACCGATATTTCGGCGAAAAAAGCATTAGAGGAAAGTAGAAATAGAATAATATCAATTGCACTTGTACACAAAAAACTATACCAAAACGACCAATCAACCACTGTTTCTTTTAAAGAATACACTAAAGACTTAATCAACTATTTGACTGATACTTTTGATGACATAAACAACCCTGTAAAAATAGAACAAGATATTGACGATTTCACAATAAATGTGGATAGTGCCGTTACGTTAGGCTTATTAATTAACGAGCTACTTACCAACTCATTTAAACATGGATTTAAAAATTCGCAAGCAAAATTTTTAAAAATAGTTATAAGAAAAATTAGCAAAAACAAATTAAATATTTGTATTTCAGATAGCGGAAAAGGAATAGAAAAAATAAAAGAATCTGATACTAATTTATCTTTTGGTTCAAAATTAATTCATTCATTAGTAGAACAAATGGATGGACAGTTAACGATAAACAACAAAAATGAAAATACTATAAATATCCTACTTTTATTAAAAGATTAAAAAAATGAAAAAAATACTAATAATAGAAGATGAGTTAATAATAGCATCTGATATTCAAGGAGTTTTAGAAGCCGAAGGTTATTTTGTGGTAGGAATTGCCGATTGTTACGAAAAGGCAATAAAAATATTTGAAAAAAAGAAGCCTAATATAATTATAAGTGATATTTATTTAAAAGGAAATATCTCTGGAATTGAAATAGTTAAAATATTTCTAGAACAAAGACCTGTGTCGGTTATTTTTATCACAGCATATTCAAACAATGAAATTATTGAAACTTTAGCTGATTTCAATAGCATATCTTATATCACAAAACCTTTTACCAACACACAACTATTGGCAGCTGTGAAAATGGCTAACTCTCGACTTCATAAAATAAAAACACCAACAAAACTAACTCATAGAGAACAAGAAATTTTAAACAAAATTATGCAAGGATATTCGAGTGCTAAAATAGCTACAGAATTAAAAATAAGCATGGAAACTGTAAAAACTCATCGCCGAAATATCTTTGCTAAATACCAAGTTAATTCAATTACTAAGCTCATCAATTGTGTTTTGAAAAATTCATCTTTTAGTAGTTTTTAAGCAACAAAACATAGCATATAAGTAGTTGTTTTTGTGTAATTTATTATCTTTTCTTTATTTCATTATATCACCCAAAAGTGGTATTGTTTTTTATATTAAACTGATTTAAATTTGTACGAAACAATAATGAAACGCAAAAAACTATTTTAAAAAAATGAGGCAATACCTAAAAGCCAAATAAGTAGGGATATTAATCAATTAATTATTAAAAAACTATGAAAATAATTTTTACTCTTTTTTTTACGATAACCCTTTTAGCTTCTATCCTAATAAGCTGCAAAGATGACGAGAACAATAATGGCAATACCGACAATAATATTAAAAACAACACTACAGTAATAAATGCTCTTGCAGCCGCTGGTATTACAACTTATGATGGCAATACGCCTCCAAGTATTAATGGCGATTATTCAACATCGCCTATGCAAGTGTATAATGCAACAGGAGCATTAACTGGCAATATTGGTTATAATATGACTACCATTTTTAAATTATCTGAGCAAACCTCTTCTGGAAGTATAAAATTTGCAGAGCAAATATCACCAAATCTATTTGCAAATGGTAAAGGTTGCTTTATTACTGGATCTGGTCAAAATTTTACAATATGGATGGAAAATACATTATCAAATGGAGCAGCAACAGCGTTTGTACTATCAGGAACATTAAGTCCAACAACAGGTGATTTTCTAAATTGCAAATCACTAACCGTTTACACAAAAGCTTCTGTAAGTATAAATGTTGGAGATTGGTATGCCGCAAGTGGCTGGATTGATAAATTACCTCAATCATCTGTAACATGCTCTTGTTCAGACTATGATTTAAGCAGGGTTACTTTTTCCCCATATAGTGGAACATCATCTAGGAAATATGGAGTATATATTACAGGTGGAGCAAGTGATGCTTGTAACATAGGTACAGTTACTTATACTTTTTCTAATAATATACCATCCAAAACTGTAAATCTAAATGTTCTATGTCCAACATGTGCTAGTTGTAAAGGATATTATGAAATTAGCGTACCAACAACAAATCAATTCGGAGCAATTAATCCTTTTACTGTTTATGCTAATTTGTCCATTTCAAATGGAACAAATTGTACTTATCAATTATATATAAACAATTAATTGACTAAAACACAACATGTACATATTAAAATAAATCAAACATATCATTTAAAATCAATAAATTATGAAACAACTTTTACTAATTTTATCACTTGCTATTTCAACAAATTTAATAGCACAAACTAATTTCCATCAAGTAAAATACATTAAGGCTAGTACTAATGATGTTGCAATAAAAGCTTTCATCAAAAACGGCAATTATTTATATGTTGCATCCAATTTTTCAAGTAGTTATTTAAAAACCTACAATATTCAAGATCCAGAAACAATGTATTTAACAGATAGTATAAAATACTTATCTACCGATAGAAATATTTACGATTTATTTATTGATGGAAACAACCTATATGCTATTGGCGAAAAAGGATTAACTATTTATTCATTAAGTAACCCAGCAAAACCAACACAAACTGCTTTTATTACTAAAGTTATGGACGGCACTACTGAACGAATATTAAAATCGTGGAGTGGTGTGAAAAGCGGAAATATTTATTTATGTGAAAGCGGTTGGGCTGGATTAATGTCAGTAAATATTTCGAATACTAGTCAACCAATCTATAATAATATTACCACATACTCAGGAGTAATGACCGATATTAAATTAATAAATTCATCTACTGCATTATTATGTGATGGTTATGATGCTTACAAGCTAAATTTTGCCAATCCAACTAATTTAACAAAAACTAAAATAACGATTCTTGGAGATCCTAGTGCTATTTGTTATAACTCAACAAAAAATGTTGCATACATTGCTTCTACCTCAAGTAGTGGAAGTTGGACTAGATTATATGTATTAGATATTAATACAAATCTAAAAACAGACAGTATTGATCTTTATTCTTATGATATCGATGTAAAAGATATGTCGCTAAAAAATAGCGATACTTTACTGCTTGGAACAGACAATGGATTAATGATTTTAAAAGTAAGCGATATTAACAATACTAGCGTTGTTGAATATTTTGATACTCCTTATTATGGAGGAGCAGAAGATGGAATTATCTCAATTAATAACAATTATTTTATAGCTTCAAGTTATTCTGATATAGTTGTTTACAAGTGGGGTCCAGGTGGAGATGGAATTAATGATATTTTAGGTGAAGCCATAACGATATTTCCAAATCCAGCAAATAATAGACTAACAATTAACGGATTAGATCACAATTCAACTATATCGATTTATGACATTAACGGCAAGTTAGTTTACAAAAGCGAAGCAATTACAAATCAAATTGATATTAGTAATTTTCAAAATGGAATTTATGCAATAAAAATTGAAAGCGAAAACCATGTAATCATTAAAAAAATCATTAAACAATAAATCAAATACCTATTAATTAATTACTTAAATAAATTATGAAACGAAAAAATCTTTTTTTATTACCTATCTCAGCAATTGTTTTTTGCATGTTAACTGGTTGTATTAGAAAAAATGATGATGAAGCAACTCCAAATCCACCATCATCTAATATTTGTGTTCACTGTCAACTTTTCCAAAATGGAGTGGTTATAGTTGATGCTACACCACATTGTGGAACGGCAGAATCAGCAGCAAACTGGGAAACAAGCATGGAAAGTGGTGGTTATGTATGCCATTATGATTAAAATATTTACTACTCTATAAATTGTTTTTTTATAATTTGCATTTGTAAGTTGAATATAGCGGAAATACAAGCAATATTAGTTTTGATATTCTAAACGCTTTAGGGCAGGTTGTTTTTACAGGTAATTTGCAAGAAAAAACAGTTGTACAAACAAGCAATTTTGCATCGGGTGTTTACCTAATAAAACTGAGCAATGGTAATACGTTTGAGTTTAAAAAGATAATAAAGGAATAGCGAAAATAAATATAAAACAAATAAAATAGGCTGCATCAAAAGTGCAGCCTATTTTATTTGTTTTATATAATATGAATTTCAGTAATTGCTTTATAGCGTAATCGGAAAATAAACTGGGAGCTAGAAAATGCAACTTATTTATTTTAAAGAATCAACATGGCGTCGCCATAAGTGCCAAATTTATATTTTTCTTTAATTGCTACTTTGTATGCGTCGTTCAATTGATCGAATCCAGCAAATGCAGATGCCATCATAAATAAAGTAGATAGTGGCAAATGAAAATTGGTAACTAAACGAGTAGGAACGCTAAATTCATAAGGAGGAAAAATAAATTTATTTGTCCATCCGTCATAAGGTTTTAAATGTCCTTGTGTTGAAACAGAGCTTTCTAAGGTACGCAAAACAGTTGTTCCAACGGCACAAACTTCTTTTTTATCGTCTTTTGCTTTATTAACAATATTTACAGCGTTGTCATCAACAAGAATTTGTTCTGAATCCATTTTATGTTTTGTAAGATCCTCAACGTCAACACTTCTAAAATTACCTAGTCCAACATGCAATGTTACTTCGGCAAAATTAACGCCTTTTATTTCAAGCTTTTTTAATAATTCTCTGCTAAAATGCATTCCTGCGGTAGGTGCAGCAACTGCTCCTTCATGTTTAGCAAATATAGTTTGATAACGTTCTTTATCTTCTGGTTCAACTTCACGTTTAATAAATCTAGGTAGAGGTGTTTCTCCTAAATCGTATAATGCTTTTTTAAATTCTTCGTGATCGCCATCATATAAAAATCTTAATGTACGACCTCTTGATGTGGTATTATCAATAACTTCGGCAACCATCATATCGTTTTCGCCAAAATATAATTTATTTCCAATTCTTATTTTACGAGCAGGGTCAACTAAAACATCCCATAATTTTTGCTCACGATTTAATTCGCGAAGCAAAAAAACTTCAATTTTCGCACCTGTTTTTTCTTTGTTTCCATAAAGTCTTGCTGGAAAAACTTTGGTGTTGTTAAATACCATAACATCTTGATCGTTAAAGTATTCAATAAGATCTTTAAAGACTTTATGCTCAATTTTTCCTGTTTCTTTGTGAAATACCAAAAGCCTTGATTCGTCGCGATTTTCTGCCGGGTAAAGGGATATTAATTCTTCTGGTAATTTAAATTTAAATTGAGATAATTTCATTTCTTTTTCGATTTAGTTAAAATTTTTCAGCGTGCAAATTTAGCTATCTTTATACGTTAACGTATAAGAAAGGTTATATATTTTGTGGAATATTTTTTATTTTCTCTTCTAGGTCTTCTATCTTATATGCGTTTTCTAGTGTAAAATCGCCAATACGAGTTCTAATAAGACCCGAAAGATAGGCTCCGCTATTCAGTGCTATTCCTAAATCACGTGCAAATGCTCTAATGTATGTTCCTTTGCTACAGACAATTCGTATTTTTAGGTCAGGTATTTCGCAGTTTAATATTTCAATTTCATCAATTCGCAAAGGTTTTGCTTTAAGTTCTACATCTTGTCCTTTTCTTGCCAGTTCATATGCCCTTTTTCCGTCAATTTTAACTGCCGAAAAAATTGGTGGAACTTGAAGTATTTCTCCAATAAATTTTTGCAATGTTGTTTTTATTAAATCTTGAGTTATGTGCTCAGTTGGATATGTTTGGTCAACAGCTGATTCAAGGTCAAATGAAGGTGTGGTAGCTCCTAATTTGATAGATGCAATATATTCTTTTGTTGCATCTTGAAATTCATTAATTCTTTTTGTTGCTTTTCCTGTACATACAATCATTAATCCAGAAGCTAGTGGGTCAAGCGTTCCAGCATGTCCTATTTTAAGCTTTTTAAAACCTAATTGATATTTTAAAATGGATTTTAATTTTCTTATTAAGTCATAAGATGTCCATCCAAGAGGTTTTTCAATTATTAAAATTTCACCTTCAATAAAGTTAAATGCCATGCTAAATAGTTAGTTCAATACCAAATAAATACAAAATTAATATGGTTGCACCTACAATTATTCGATAATAGCCAAATGCTTTAAATCCATATTTTGTTAAAATATTAATGAATGTTTTAATTGCAAGCATTGCTACAATAAAAGCTACAATATTACCTAGCAATAATAAATGAATATTATCTTTTGTAAAAACTTCATAGTTTTTTAGTAATTTATATGCCGATGCAGCAAACATGGTAGGAACAGCTAAAAAAAATGAAAATTCGGCTGCATTTTTACGATTTAGTTTTTGTGTCATTCCTCCAATTATGGTAGCTGCCGATCGTGAAACTCCTGGAATCATTGCAATACATTGAAATAAACCAATATTAAAAGCACTACCATAACTAATAGATTGGTCTTTATTGTTTGAGTTTTTAAACCATTTGTCAACAAAAACGAGAATAATTCCACCTAAAAATAATGAAATCGCAACAACTACAACACTTTCTAGAAGAGCATCAATATAATCGTTTAGTAGAAATCCTAAAATTGCCGCAGGTATAAATGCTACAATAAGTTTGTAATAAAAATTGATGGTTTGAAAAAAACGTTTCCAGTAAAGTACAACTACCGAGAGAATTGCTCCAAATTGAATGTTCACAATAAATGCTTTAACAAATTCGGAGTTTTCTACGCCCAACAATGATTGAGCTAAGATCATGTGCCCTGTTGATGATATTGGCAGAAATTCTGTAATTCCTTCAACAATAGCAATAATAATTACATCTATCCAATTCATTTACAGTTATTAGTCTTTGGTTTTTTTCATAATTGCCCAAATAACAAACACAAATCCAAACAATACTGTTATAGGTGCTAATGTAATTCTTCTAAAGCTAAATACTTCTGGGTTAAATTTATCGGGCGATTCTGGTGCTCCACCAATCATCATTAAAAAACCAATAAGAATAATTGCTACTCCTACGATTAATAAAATATAATTTTGTTTTGTAAAAGCAAAATCCATTTTTTTTACTTCTTCTTGTTTATTTTCCATTTCTATAATATGTTAATAATAAAGGTCTTCTGTTTTTAGTCGTAAATATTTATTGATTGCAAAAAAAGTTGAAATGATAGATATAAAAATACCTAAAGCTACAACTCCGAGAAATAATATGCCTAATACATCAATATCTTTAAAGCTAATTATTTCGTTCATTTCTTGTTGTGCCATGTAAATTATGCCCGAAAGAAGTGCAATTGAAATAATTGCTCCAATTAGTCCGTGCAGCATACTTTTCAGTATAAATGGCTTTCTAATAAATCCGTTTGATGCTCCTACAAGCTGCATTGTATTGATAATAAAACGATTAGAATAAACCGATAAACGAATAGTATTATTGATTAAACCAATAGCGATAAAAAGCAGCATTCCGCTGAATATAAGAAGAATGAAACTTATTT
>Ga0316608_1001034_pt1 | contig 11551 bp, 23 predicted proteins | sample MIS2016152B_MG_FD_207673 | JGI IMG/M metagenome (GOLD analysis project Ga0316608, IMG submission 207673) | Microbial mat bacterial communities from Middle Island sinkhole, Lake Huron, Michigan, United States - MIS.2016.152B | ecosystem: Environmental > Aquatic > Freshwater > Lake > Sediment... | reverse complement strand
ATGCAACTCGGTAAAATCCTCTTCTGTGTAGCAAAGATTTAACATTGCTTTGAATGTTTTCTGAGATTCTTTTGTTGTGGCCATACTTAATGATTTAAATGATTTCCATTAAATATGCAAAAAAAATCAGATTTTATACTTTTCAATTTTCTTGTGAATGACTTCTATACATTTTATAGTAGAATCAAAGAACTTAAGTTTTGATTTCATTATCAAATCAATTTCTTTTTTTATCTCTGTTTTAAACTCTTTGTAGCCTGGGGATTTTCTATCCAGGGAATTCATAAAACTAAATACAGATTCAATTACAAAATCTTCGAGCTGTTTGTTTTCTTTTGCTCTCTGATATTGTTCTTTTGTATAGAATTCAATTGACTCTTGGCCAAAAGTATAAAATAACACTGGCTCTACTGGTCCTTTTCTATTCTTTGCCCAAGATAAAGTACGAATACCTTTATCTTTATTGTAAATCATTTCTAAATGCGCGTCAAATAAGTGTATGGCTGTATTCTTCCCCTCAAAACTTCCATCTTTATTAACATGTCCAATAACAATGAGCACTGCATTATTTTTCTTTGCCCAAGCTATTAAAGTTTGGATTAAGTTGTATGCGGCTTGTTCTGGGGGAGAGTCTGAGAAATCTTCTTTTAAGATGATTTGTATTGAATCTATAATGACAACTGAAGGCATTAACTCATCAAGTTCTTTTATATAATCATGAATGTTGCCGCACATTTCTTTATCAATAATATATGCGTTGTGGTGTTTTATTTTGTATCGTTGCATTTGCATCATTACGTCTCCATTGGTCATTTCCCTTGAATATAACGACGTTTTACAATTCTCTAACAGTCTTTGTATAATAACAGAGAGGGTAGTTTTGCCAGCTCCTGGAGTGCCTGTTAAGTATATAGCACTACCAACAACAAATCCGCCAGCATCACTTATAAAAGCGTCGAGAGTCTCATCTCCAGTTTTAATGGTTGCGGTTTGCTTCTCCTCTTTAGTAATATCTCTATAGTTTATATGATTCATAAGTGTGTTAAAAGAAAATGATTTTTAAATTATATCAAGCAAATAAAAAAGAAAAGGGGGAGAGATTCCCCCTTGGTCTTTTCTTTATAAAAGTGATGAAGCGAAATCAAATGCTTTATTGTTAATATCGGCTTGCTGCCCAAATACATTACCAAACGCAGCTTCTTTTGGGGACATTTCATGAGTTGTGAAAAATGTTACACCTTGGAATGCTCCAAACATATTTGTTCCCAACTGATTAGTTTCTTTTAAAATACTGTTACGAAGTATTTCAATTTGTTTTTCTTTGCGGGCTGTTAATTCTTTGTCTGAAATTTCTTTAATTCCCAAAACAAATTTTATCATTTTTTCTTGCAGTTCCTCAGTAAGTTTAATATTTCCAAACTCTTCAATGGTTCTAATCATATTATCGCGTTGGCCAAAGTATGTATCAAGATAAGAATAGAATACTTTCAATCTTTCTTTGCTTTGTTTTGTATGATAAATTCTATTCATAACTTGAATCTGACTAAATTGATTCTGGCAGCGAATAAGAAGTGTAGAAGTACCTTGGAAAAATGAGCTACTTCCGTCGAAAGAATTTCCAAGAAGCATGTAGTGCTTCATTTTGTGTCCACCAATATACAAGTCTTCTTGGTTATTTTCGAGGAAGCCAAGAACTCTTTTACCGCCTTTAAAGGTATTATACCCTATTAACTTAAATCCAGATATTTCTTTGATTTTTTCAACTGTTTCAACAAACTCAGCATTTGTCATTACAGTATATGAGTTTTTCATGATAGATAGCGGCTCATTGTTGTCGTTGCGTACTATGGCTTTATAGTCACTAACTTTATCTGTACCAATAACATCACCAGTGAAAATAGATTTGCTCTCTACATCCCAAGATAAATTTGCTTCTAGTTCTTTTTGCATGACTTTATATAATTTAAAGGTTAATAATTAAGATTTGATTATATCAAGCAATTAAAATAAAAAAGGGGGAATAAAGTATTATTGCTTAAACTAAATTTTATGTATACGGCAAAGCAGAACGGAAAAGAAAAATATTTAATTTATGTTCTATTTTTTCATTATATTTTATTCGCAATAAGGGGATGTTATTTTGTTTACAATATTCTGTTTTTATTTTATCATGTTTTTGAAGCTTTAAAAACGCTTCTACTCCCCCAAAATATTCAATTGGTTTAAAATGTTGTAATCCATCAAATTCAATGCAACTATTATGGTCTAATAAATAAAAATCAAATTGCAAAAGCTTAGTTCCTTTACATCCATCAAATGTTTTCTGCCTTTTAAATCTTATACCAAATGTTTCAAGATATTTTTTAATTTTAAACTCCCCTTTTGAGTCTTTACAAAATGGACAACCATTTCCATTCAAATGAGAATTTGGGATTTGTGAAAATAAACCATGCAACGGACAAATTATTTTAATTTTAGTTTGCGAATTTTGATAAATTGTCTCTGAATAGTCATATTTGTTATTATGAATTTTATTAGCCTTTTCAATAAATTTGTTAATCGTATTTTTTTGAGAAAGCCCTCTTTTTGGAAGATGACATTTTGTGCATCCATGCCCCGCTAAATGTCCTCCAATTACTTGATAAAAGTCCCCATGTGTATGGCAATTTATTTTTATTTTTTGATAAATGTTTTTTATATCCGTTTTATAGTAAGTATATTTGTTTAAATGTTTTTCATTTGCCTTATCAACAAACATCTCAAAAGTCAACCTTCTTTTATTTGTACTATCTGTAATGTTTTTCTGCCCTTTTTCGGACGCACATATTTGGCATCCACATTTAGATAGATGAGTGTGGGGAGTTTGTAAAAATTCACCGTGTTTTTTACAAATTATTATTAATTTGGTTTTTGAGTTTATATAATTACTTTTTGAATAATCATATTTTTTCCCATGAACTAGAATTGCTTTTGTTTTAAAATTTTCTGTATCCATTTTTATTTATAAATAGTACAAAAAAGTTAAAACTAAGTAATTATTTAGTTGGTACGGCTTTTATATTTCATAAATCTCTACAATTTTATAAAACCCTTTATAATCAATAGTCATAGAGTTTTGTAAATAATATCCAGTTCCGCGAAAACCGTTCTTACTTTGCTGTTCTGGTGTTGAATTAGCAATAACTTGCAGCATATTCCCAGAAGAATTATAATCTAATTTCATTAATTCCTGACCTGGCTCATATGGCTGATTGGTTTCAGGATTTATGTTTTTTAGTTCGTTCCTCCAAGAGGAAAATCTAGGGTCATTGTCTACAACTAAATCGCCATCCCCTGTTTCCTCATGTTTTTTTCTAAAAAGAATTTCAAATTTTGCCTGTTCCAAAGTGTCTGTAGCACAAACAAAAGTCCATTCCTTAACCTTTTCAATACTTGGGTTAAAGTATACTGCATACTTTTTACACAATTCAATGTCTTCAATTTTATAATCTCTTTTAACATATTTGTTAAGAAGATAATTCTTTTTTTGCTGGGGTGTCAATGCGGCTGTCATAAATTTACTGAATTTATGAAAATATATAAAAAGTTACAAAAAAAACATAGGATAAAGAAAACTTATTATTTTTTTTTATATATTTATTAATAGATAGGATACCGTTTATCCAAATTAACGCCCCAGGAGAGTATTCCAATAGGTAACTCGATGAATGAGGAAATTAAAACCAAATTTTGGTTTTATTAGACGATGTAAGTGCCTGTGTCATATGATAAAAATAAAAAATTCCTTATATTAATAAATATAAGGAATTTTTTCAGAATTATCAAGGGTGTTTAAGCAGTAAATTTAATGTTTGCTTTCTTAAGGTCTTCTTTAAGAAGAGCTTTTGCTCTATGTAAAAGGGCTTTCACCATTGGAACAGATTGATTTGTTGCTTCACCAATTTGTTTGTAAGAAAGGTTATCGAAATATCTCAATTTAATGACTTCTGAAAGTCTTTTGTTTTTCATTGAGTCTATTACTACATCAATTTGTTTGTTTCTTTCTGATGTGATTATACCTGTTTCTACAGTGCCAGTTGGGTCTGCAATATAATGTTCAGTATGAAAGTATGAATCTTCTGTCAAATCATCGGCAACATTAAATCCGTTGATATCGGTAAGCAAAACAGTTTCATCTTTTTTGCGTCTCATCTCATCAATAAAAACGTTTTTGGTAATTTTGAATAACCATGTAGAGAAGGCAGCGGATTCTTCGTCATATTTTTCAATATTCAAATTCACCTTTATAAAAGCGTCAAGCACCAACTCTTTTGCAACTTCTTTATCTTTTAACAAGTCTTTAAAATGATTAAAAACCTGAGAGTGATATTTGTTAAACAAAGTTGTAAAAGCTGTTTCAGACTCTCTTCCTTTTGATTTTCTTATTACATTAACCAATTCCAAATCGGCTATTGCACTCTTGCTCATCTCTTTCATATGCTATTTTAATTTAAGATTATTTAATTATTTATAATTATATCAAGCAATTTTCTGGAGAAAGGGGGAAATTTTATTTGATTTCTAACAAACCTTTCAGCATTTCTTTGAACTCATCTAGAGTGCAGTCAATCCCAGAATCTTCTTTTATTTTGATAAGGATAAAATCCTTTGGGGTTAATTTTCTTTCAATTTTTGGTGGATAAACTGGTATTTGTTTCGCTGGTGGAAGATTTCCTTTTAACTGGGCTTCCAGTCGCTGGATTTCATTTACAAGAATTTTTGTTTGAGATTCTTTCTTTGCTTTCTTTTCTGCCTTTTCCTTTTTTGGCTTTGGAGGAATAGGACCAGAGCAATCAATAATAATTGGCTGAGCTTCTGAAACATTACCAAGAAGAATGTTAATTGAATAATCTGTAATCAATCTTTTTCCGTTGACAGCATTGTTAACTACACTTAATTGGTAACCTCTTACACTGTTATCATATTTGTAATTAATATGACCATTAACAATGTATCCCCTAGGAGAAAGTACTTTGGATATAATCCATTCAATCCATTCAACAGGATGTTCAAAATCTTCATTTCCATTCCATCTGATATATTTACCATCAACAGAAGGTTTCCAGTAACAATGTATATCTGGTTGAGTTCTTGGACTGTTAGTAGATGGAGTATAATGTAAGGCAGGGACAGTATAGAACTCTCCTTCGACTCCATATTTTGCATCTACGTTTAAGGTAAATCTTGGGGTGCTGCTTAGTTGCTGTAGGAATTTAAATGTAACAATATCAAGGGCTTTGTTAAGGGATAATTCTCCGCTTATTAAATTAAATTTTTTCATATTTTCTATTTTTAATTAAGCCACAAATATAAACTTATTTTTTTAATCTACAAAATTATTTTTTTAGAAAGAAGGAATTAGTTTTTTCTTTGGAACAAAATTAAGTTTTGGCATGGGAGGTGTGATTTTTTTTGGTGCCTGTATAGAATCTTTTTTCTGGCATTTATCCAATTGTTTTTCTAGGTCGCTTATTCTCATATTTAATCCGATGATAAGCAAAGAGGATAAACAAAGTACGGTTATTAAGAATGTTTTTACCATAAGAATGTTTTTTTAGTGGGGGAATAAATTCCCCCTTTGGATTTTTAAATGCATCTTATTCCTAGATATTTTTCTGGAGAAGCGATGATTTGGACTCTATATTCATCTGCCTTTTCATCTGCTCTAGCATCGTCATAGCCAACTTTTAAAAGTCTTTGTTTTTCTTCTTGTTTTATAACTTCGGCATAACCTGCAATGAATTTTTTGGCCATTGCTTTGCTTTCTTCGTTTCTGCCGTCTGTGCGATAGTTATCATTTGCAACGTGACAGATAATTGCGATAATTTCCCTGAACATACTTTGTTGTAATGTTCTGTGCTCTCTGTCATATTGTTCGTGCATAATTTCTGTGTCGACACCTTTATTAACAGCATCACCAAAGTCAAGTATTAATTGGCGAGACCTATCTTCTCTTTCTTGTCTGTAGTCTCTTTTTACTTCTTCTTTTACTTCTTCGCTCATGATAAATTTATTTAATGGATTAATACTTTTGATTATATCAAGCAATTAATTTTAAGAAGGGGGAATTAATTTTTCCCCCACTTTATCACTTGACTTGTAGTGGATGCCGAAAAGCATTTTGCTATATTGCTAGCCTCTTCTTTATTGTAGAATCTTTTTGCTTTTCTTTTATCTGAAGTTACGTGCTCTACGTAAACATTCATTGCGGATTTATTTTCACTATTGCTAATGTCCTTATGGTAAACTATTTCAAATTTGCCATTTATTTTTAAATCGTATTTTATAATCCAAGTTTCCATAATTACGCAAGTTTTTCTGAGTGACAATTTGGGCAAGCAAGTTTTGCTTTTCTTTTAATAATCCTTGTACCACATTCTGTACATGATGCGATATTTGATTGAATAGCATTCAGCATTTCTTCGTTGGTTGCTCTTACTGTGGTAACGTTTAAATTTATAAACGATTCCTTTTCTAAAGTTTCTTCGATACCTGCTTCGCCTGTTTCTCCTACTTCATTTTCAATTGGTTCGGTGGAGGCTGCGGATTCCATTAATTCTTCTTTGGTTAATTTTCTCATGGTTTCTTTTTTTAATTTGTTGTACTTATATCAAGCAATTAAAATGAAAAAGGGGGAATTTAATTTTCCCCCTTCTCAATTATGCAAACCGCATACCATTCATGTACCAATACACCAAGCCCATAATACATATCAGGCCAAAAAACCAAGTTATTTTATTGAAATAGGCTCGGCATGGAGCGCGTTTAATTACATAAACCACAAAGTCAAATGTTGTTATTGTGGCAACAACCACCATTATTGAAAAAAATATAATTTCTAGTTTGTTCATGAGTTTTATTTTTTGGTGAATAATTTTTTCAGTGCATTTTGTTGGTCAATTTTTTCTTGAATTTCTTTTGCAGTCATCAAATGTATATATTGAAAATTCCACGCATCACCCAAAGGCATATGAAATAACCTAGCAGGTTTCATTGATATAACCATGTACTCTGCGTAACTATCTGCTGTTGGAAATCTGATGATTTCGCCTGCATTTTTGTCTTTAAAATTGTGGTCTGCTAAATATTTCTTTAATTCATTTGTGAATGTTTCACATTCTTTTTTGTACACTTCTCTATCTCTAAATGAGCTTGGTGCTTTAATTCCTTTTGGGATGTTGAATATTTCTGCCATAACTTTAAAATTAAGATTTGATTATATCAAGCAATTAATTTTGAGAAGGGGGAATTTTTTTTGCTATTTATAAATAAAAAGACATGCAAGTATTAAACACAATAGTAATCGTAATAATATCAATCGTATTAGGTTATGAGTTTATAAAAATGATGGCCGTTTTCTATTATAAAATTAAAACTTTTATAAAGAAAATGATTGATAAGTACAAAAAAAAATAAGGTTCAATTTCAATTCTCGCTTTTTTAGACTATTTATATGAAAACATATAAATTATGAATAATTGTCTAAAGTGCGGCAAAGAAACAAAAAATAATAAATTTTGTTCTATAAGTTGTCAAAACAGTTTCCAATCAGAAGAAAGGAATAAAAAACGTTATGGCGAGTTTAAATCTTTTATTGTTAAATGCCATAAGTGTGGTAAAGAATTTGAAGTTGTTGAAAGAGAGAGCCTGTTTCCCCAAAAAGAAATGTATTTTTGTTGTAGGGGATGTGCCAATAGCAGAAATCATTCTCAAGAAACGAAAGACAATATAAGAGAAGGTGTAAATAAATTTTTTACTTCTTCTTTAAGAGTTTCAAATATTGTCAAAACCCCAAAAGCGCCCAAAACAGTAAAATTGATTTGTAAAAATTGTGATAAAGAATTTGAAATTCCTTACAACAGAAGAGACCAGCAATTTTGTTGCAGAAGCTGTACAATTTCTTGGAGAAATAAAAATGAAGGGCTTGCAAAGAGTGCTGGTTTAAAATCTGGAAATAATAAAACAAAAGCAAATTTGCTAATCAAGTCTTGTGATAAAGAAACTCTAAATAAAAAAACTTTTATATATAGCCTAGAGTATCCAATTGGAAATATAAGATATATTGGGAAGGCTGATAATCCAAAAAAAAGATTAGAAAATCATATAAAAGAAGCAAAACACAGAAATAAAAATCATAAAGACAATTGGATAAATAGTTTAGCAGAGTCGCCTATTCTTAATATTATCGAAGAAACTACGTATGAGCACTGGCAAGACAGAGAAGCATATTGGATTAATTTTTATAAAGAAAAAGGATTTAATTTAGTCAATGGAACCAACGGAGGGGAAGGAAGTAATGGGTTTAAAGGAAAAACCCACTCCAAAGAAACAAAAGATATATTATCTAAGTTGGCAATGGGAAGGATTTTTTCTCAAGAAAATATAAATAAAATAAGCGGAGAAAATAATTGCCGATGTAAATTAAAAGACGATGAAGTAAGAGAAATATTTCGTTTGTATCATGAGCAAAATTTAAATTTTAGAGAAATTGCTGAAAAATATAATTTAACCCAGGAATATATACGCCAGTTAATTAGAGGGCGAAATAGAAAAAACATATTTGATGAATATAATTCCTTGAATTTGGAGTAACGCTGGGGGGAATCGAACCCTAATCCCTTTTCTGATAGAAAGTCAGATGTACTTTTCCAATATACTACAGCGTCATAAAATAAAAAGAGCGGAACACTTTCGTATCCCGCTCTTATTTTTTGTAAAGAATTTTTACATAATTATATCAGGGACACTTTTGTGAACTTCCTCGATAGCCTCTATGTTAAAATTTCTTTTCATTTTGTTCGTAAATTGTTGATTATTAGTAGCGAAGGTGGGACTCAAACCCACGACCTGAGCGTTATGAGCGCCCCGAGCTATCAACTGCTCCACCTCGCAATATATCTTAAATAGTTAAAAAAAATCTTTTTTCAAAAAAAAATAAAAAAAAGCAGGGAAAAAGTGCAAAAGTGTGTTTTGAATTTCAAGATTTCGAAGTAACTATTGCGGTTACCACTGCTTTTTTTAAAATAATTAATATAAACAAATTAAAATAAATATTATGATATGAAAAACCGAATTCAAATCAATATACGGCAAAGATACAAAAAAGTTTCAAAAAAAACAAGAAATATTTAAAATATTTTTTAAAGTGGTGATTATTAAGCTTGATTCAAAAAAACTACCATATCCCAAATATTGATATTTAAATTTTCTTTGCACCCATACGTTTCGTAATCAACAGAGCATGTAACCCCCTCAACATTATAACTTATGATTTCAACATCTTCCCAAGCGTTGAGATATTTTGTGATGTATTTTTTTAACAACTCTTCCATGTGGTCTTTTATTTATTTTGTTTGTAAGAGGGGCAGTTAATCATAAATTCTTTGAGGTTGCCAATCATTTCAGACATTTCATTGTAATCGTCTGCTGACATTTTGGCAGCCAATAATTCCACTTGCATTTTTGAAAGTTGTTCAACATGTTTGTCAATTATATTTGCCCAAATTAAACCTTTTGCCCAATCCATATAATCTTTAAACCTTTCATCTGAGTAGCTCCAAACATATTCAATATAAAGGCCAGACATAACCCCTTGTAAACAAATTGGCCGTATCCAACTACTTCCATTCCACACTCAGCCATTTCAGTAAGTCTTCGCTTTGTTCTTTCTTTTAAATCTGGCCTTGAATGATTATATAGATTAGGGTAATTAATATCAAATTTTTCCATGGGTGTTTAAGAATTAAATTTCGTTCTCTTATATCAAGCAATTTATTCGAAAAAGGGGGAAATGAAATCTTTTACATTTGCCTCGGGCGGAATTATATAATATTTTCCATTTATATAAACCATTTTACCCCCAACCTTTCCTAATGATGGAGCATCATCAAAATATCCTATTCCATTAAAAATATATACCTGGCCACCACCCAAATCATCTGTATAAAAATTTGGGGAGAATCCATCAGAAATCATTTTTTGGGCTTTGGCCAATATGGCTCTTGTTTTGCTATGGTCTTTATATTGGGGAGCGTTCTTCATCAAAGATGCTTTCATCGTCTTTACAAACGAATTTTGCGAGGGCTACAATAACTTTTTTGTTCTCGGGGAGAGTGGTTGCCTCAACTGTCTTTTTTCTTATTGAATAGATATATGTTCCCATTGGCTTAATTTTAAATTATAAAAAGGGAGATGCGGTGAATAAGGTTGTTATTCACCGCATTTCTTGCGGGGATTAAAACACTCTTGTTATTAGAGTACGATTGGTATTGTATGTACTTTCACCAATTTCTAGTTTCTCAATTTCGCGTATTATTGTTTCACTTTTAGCACAACTGTGGGAGGGGAATATCGGACTAATGGTACCTCCCTTAACAAACATCTTTGTTGTTCCAGTGTGGTCTTTAAAATGCTCTCTGCATTTTTCTACTTGTCCTGAATATTTTTTATTTTCCATGTTTTAATCTCCTAATATTTTTTCTTGTTTGTAATACCTTTGTAAAATCAATTCAAGCAAAATCATGACATTTGGTTTTTCAATGCGAGTTAAATCAAAGTCAGTGGTTTTATAAGGGCGAGAACTTGGTTTCAAATCCACATCAATAAATTTAAATCTTACTCCACTGTTTTTTGATTCGTTTACAAATAATTCAAACCACTGGCGGAATGTTTTATCCATTACTTTTGTATTCAGAATAGTATCAATCATTGCTTGTTTTACAGTGGGATTAATTGTCAGGGGGTACATTTCTAATGCATCTACAAAAAACAAAGCATCTTTTGAGGAAACTCCCATCATTTTTAGTGTATTTCTAACCTTGTCGCTCATATTTTTAAAGTTCTACGGTGTTTACTTCGTCCAATTTTAATTGCCCTGTATAATCTTTATTGTCAGATTCTTGTTCTGCAAGAACATGAGCTTCGCCTGTAGATTCTGCCTCGACATCGATTACATCAATTACAGTGTAAGTTCTGGTTACTTGGATTTTATATGTCTTTTTCATCTTGTTGAGCTTTAAATTGTTTTACAATTAACTTTTGGGCTTCGATGAAGTTGTATGGTGCGTCTCTTGTAAAAGAAACTTCGAAGGTAGATTCATCTTTTTTGGAGTCATACTTCTCTAACAGAGTGAATGGACATTTCTTGCCATGTGCATCGGTTATAACTCCATGATGCCAAGTCCATGCGTTTTTTCTTTTTTCTTTTTTGATTGTTACTTGCATTTCTATTAAGATTTAAGTTTATATTTGATTTGTGCTTATATCAAGCAATTTTTTTTAAGAAGGGGGAATTAATCGCAATTAAGAATATCAATCAAATCCTCCAAAGCGCAATCTGCAAACAAAGAATAATGCGTGCCATTTCTATCAAGAAAAGTGAGGTGGTCATTTATTATTAGCAATTCAGTATAATCAAATACATTTACTTTTATAGCTTTTTCATTACAGTGTTTTGAGATATAGTTGCTATTCTCAACTTTGCTCCTCAATTCAAAGATTATTCTTTGTTCTA
>Ga0316608_1001033_pt1 | contig 11552 bp, 19 predicted proteins | sample MIS2016152B_MG_FD_207673 | JGI IMG/M metagenome (GOLD analysis project Ga0316608, IMG submission 207673) | Microbial mat bacterial communities from Middle Island sinkhole, Lake Huron, Michigan, United States - MIS.2016.152B | ecosystem: Environmental > Aquatic > Freshwater > Lake > Sediment... | reverse complement strand
CGGCCTGGATGACATCAAGGCCAAGATGGACCGTGCCATAGCGGCCCAGCAGAATACTGAATCGCACCGCGCTTACCAAATGTGGTGGGAACAAAAGCAAGCCCTGGAAAAGGATCTTGAGGCGCGCAAGAAAGCCCTTGAAGATACCAAGGCCAGACGCCAGCAAGCCATGAGTTCGATTACCCTACCGGCCGAGGATGTTAAAATCGTTGACGGCCAGGTGATGATCGGTGATTCCCTTTGGCAGAATGGCTCTACCTCGGCGAAGCTTGTTGCCGCAGCCAAGTTCTGCGCTGCCTCAATCCCGAAGGGCGGTGCCCGCTTCCTGTATATCCATCGTGGCGAATCGATTGGAACCGAGCGCCAAGAGATACTGGCGAAGTTTGCCAGGGACAATGACCTGCAGATCTTCATGGAAATCATGTCTGATAAGCCAGGCGATGTACCTGACGCCGTCATGATTCAGGAAGGTGCAATCTGCGTAGACAATCTTATTCAAGATGCTCCCAAGCCATTAGCGCTTCCGGAGCAGGACGTCGCTCCCTGGGTTGCTCCCGCTCCGAAAGTGATTGAAGCGAAGCCTACCCAACAAGCCGCCGCCGATTCAGCCTTTGATATTTTCTAGGAGAAAGCCATGCCAATGATGCCGCTCAATGCTCTATCAGAGCATCCCGCAAACGGGAAGATTTACTTCACCTCGGAAATTGACGATCTCGAGCTCGAGAATTCCGTCAGAGAAAGTGGAATCCTCCACCCGATAATCGTCAACGACAAGTGCGTGATTATATCCGGCCACCGCCGGTACCGCGCCGCCGTCAAACTTTCCCTGGACGAAGTTCCCGTATCATTCAAGAGCTTTGATAATCAGGATGACGAACTACAGTACCTCATTCTGTCAAACCAGTATCGGTCCAAGACCATCGAGGAAAAGGTCAGAGAAGGGACCAGACTCAAGGAGATCTCGGCGCGCCGTGGAGAACGGACCCGGGACGTTATCGGAAAAGAAATAGGGATGTCCGGCCGAACATTCAGCAAGGCAGAGAAGGTAGTTGAAGCCATAGACGCCATGCAAGAATCGGATCCGGACCAGGCAGACAGGCTCCGCCAGCGTCTCAACAAGAGCGTTGATGGAGCGTACAAGGAAGCGCAAAGCATCGAACCACCAATTGAAGCCGCGGTGAATGAAGAAGTCGCCGACATCATGGAGAAGCGCAAATACTTCTACCTTGAGGACGTCTACCGACTGACATCGTTCATGGATGCCATCTACATGAGGCTGGCCAAGGCCCGCGGCTCCACGACCCCGGAATCTGTCGGCCACATGATCGGGAACATTTCTGAAATGAAAGAGCGGCTTTTATCTTGGACCCCGAAACGGATGCTGACTTGTCAGGCGTGCGGTGGGACAGGACAGATCCGGACCCCCGACCAGAAGGGCGCAGAAACCGTAGTCAAGTGCGGTGTGTGTGTCGATGGCAAATGCGGCCTGTATAAGCCGAGTGACAAGTGAAAACCAAAGTCGAGTTCTACGATAAGGACTGGAAGATGATGTCCTCTGTGGAAATCGAAGGCCCGCCGACCCTGGGAAGGAAACAACCCAGGCCGGCAGGGGCCGTTCACATGGCAATGTACATATCCGTGCCGATAAGCTGCTGCGCTTATGACTGGCACGAGATTTTAAGGAATTAAACAGGAGGTGCCATGAAGGTCCATATCAGCGAAGGCAATACAAAGCTCGGGAAAATCCCCAGCGTCTCGCTGCCACCTATTCTATCTTGCCCGGCCGGTGTGCCGTGCGCCAGCGAGTGCTATGCCTGGCGTATCTACGCCGGGTATAGGTCGAAAATCATTAAGCCGTTGTGGGATGGTAACCTTGCCGCCTACAAGTCAAACCCCGAGAAGTACTTCAAGCACATTGAATATTTCTTGGATAAGAATCCGCCGCGGTACTTCCGGTACCATGTTGGTGGAGATATTCCGGATCAAACTTACCTGGATTATATGCACGACCTGGCCGCTGTATTCCCGACCACTTTGTTTATGGCCTACACCATGACTGATTCTATCGGCATGGCTGAAAATCTTACGATCATCCAGTCCGTCTGGAAATCGAAGAAGACACCAACCGACCGCCCCTGGGCTGGTGTTCTTGCCAAAGACGAATCTGCGCCGGCTGACAATAGCAGCTTTGTTTGCCCGGGCAAGTGCGATACCTGCCACCGTTGCTGGACGCTTAAAGCCAATGAAGGTGTTTGGTTCAGAAAGCACTGAAAGGAATCAAGATGACGTACAAGAAAACGATCACCATCAATTACTCTTGGAACATCCCCGGCCGGTTGCCACCTGGCGCCGCCGAGCAACTGGATCGCGATGCAGGTGAGCGCGTCAACGAAATGACGGCAGAAGGATTCACCGAAGGCGAACTGGCGACTACTCTTTACGGACCAGACGGCGAAATGTGCGAAGTCTACGGCTGGTGGAATGTGAAGAAAACATGAAAACAAACCAGCCGCTTAACTTTCTGCGCAATTATTCAGCGCTCCCGCCGGCCGAAGCCAGCGTGTTCGTCCCTGCAGGAGCCGAAGTGGTGCAGGATGCTTCCGGAAAATATTGGGTGTCACAATCCAATTTCAAGCTCCATAGTATTGAGTGGCATGACGCCATTTACCACGGCTTCGAAGTCGAAAAACGATTCCTCAAGGAGGACTAGATGGACCTGTTCGAGCCTGTCCAGCGCATGAAAGAACTAAGGTATTATCAGACCGAGGCTAACGAAGCGATCGAGAAGGCGATTGCAGAAGGTGAACGCCCCCTGGTAATCATGGCAACCGGGACAGGGAAAACTATCATCGCCGCCGAATGGGTTCGCCGAACACTGTTGAGAAAAGAAAAGACTCTTATGCTGGCGCATCGAGAGGAATTGGTAGACCAGGCGATTGACAAGCTTTCCGGCCACTCTGGCTACGCTCCGGACAAAGAAATGGCGCAGCACTGGGCGGATCTCGGCGCGAACGTCGTTGTCGGATCCGTCCCCACCATGCAGCGCAAGCGTCTCGAACGATTCCGCAAGGACGCTTTCCAGCACATGATAATCGACGAGGCACATCACTCGATCAGTGCGACGTACAGGAATATCATCAACCATTTCGACAAGAGCAGCTTGCTAGGGATAACGGCCACCGCCGACCGTGCAGACGACAAGCAACTTGGCAATATCTACACCAAAGTCGCCTACGAGTACCCGCTACACAAGGCTATCAACGATGGATTCCTAGTCAAGATAGTCGGCCGCAGGTGTAACGATTTCACCATCAACCTAAGCAAGCTCAAGATTACTGCAGGAGACTTCCAAGACGATGAACTGGCCGGCGCGATCGCAGAGTACATCACCCCGATTGCTGAAAACGTCAGGAAGCAAACCGAAGGAAAACAAACCTTATGCTTCCTGCCGAACGTCTACTCGTCAAAGCTCATGGCCGAAGAATTGTGCAAGCTCGGTGTCAAGGCTGGCTATATATCTGGCGCCACAGACAAGGAACTACGACGCCACACCTTGTATGAATTCAAGCAGGGAATCATCACTCACCTTTGCTCGTGCAACGTACTCTTGGAAGGATACGATGAGCCCAAAGTATCGGCCATTGTGATGCTTCGGCCGACCGGGAGCCGGACAGTATACGCCCAAGCGATCGGCCGCGGCACCAGGCTGCACCCAGGCAAGAAAGAACTACTGCTTGTCGAGTTCACCTACAACTCGGACAAGCTGCGCCTCGTCACCGCCTATGAATTATTCTCGACCATGGGCTTTGGTGACAATGTGCAGAAGCGTGCGCAAAAAACTGCAGAGGGATCCGAAGAAGAAGATTTCATGGAGAACCTTGAAAAGGCCCATGAAAAAGAATATAACCCAATCGAGATAGTCAGGCGCATGACAATTCCCCAGTGGGGCTTCACAGCATTCGATCCACTGGAAGTAGGTAAGCTGATCAACGTCGACCTGTCAGGCGAGTTCGACATTCACTATGAAGGCCGAAAGCTCGAAGGCGCCGCCACCGAAAAGCAAAAGGAGATACTGAAACGCTATGGTATCAACTCTGAAAGCCTGTCAAAAGCGCAGGCGTCAGTTCTCATTTCCGAGTTCTTTAAGCGTGGCGTATCACCAATGATCGGTATCGCTACAGAGGCCCAGCTACGGCTACTGGCCAGGCTAGGCTACACTTCACCAGGCGACTTGATGAAAGGACAAGCTGCTTTCCTAATCAACGAACTGAAAGGAGCGAAAGAGAGGTCGGCTATATGAAATGGAACATCGAAGGGTTCAGCCAGAAGCGTTTAATCGAAATGGGCCTTGATGTTATCGACGCCGTGCTGATCAGATTCATTGCAGATTTTTACCTATCAGGTAAAATGCAGAAGGTGATATTAGATGAACGAGAATGGTTCTGGCTATGTTACGCGCATATCCTGGCCGAGCTACCGATCCTTGGCATAGAGAAAAGACAACTGGCCAATAGGATGGACAAGCTGACCGGCGCCAACGTAATCCAGAAGAAAGTATTAAGCAGCGGGAACGGATCTCGGGCTTACATTCGGTTCATCGAGGATACCTACTGCGCCCTGGTATCCGACAATGAGTTTGTTAAGAAAGAAAAGATGCCCACTCCAGAGGGCGAGACGATGGAGAAGGAGGAACGGAAGCTACTACGGGACGCATTCGTCAAGTATTACGAGCTAAAGGCTGTTGAAATCAGAGGCGAGAGGGTATCCCCATCATGGGGCGCCAAAGAAGCTGCGCTACTCAAGGGCGATTCAAACCAACTGGGCCTTACCGAGATACTGCGATGTATCAAATTGTTTTTCGCTGACGCGGTTGATGAAGTGAAATCCTTTGTACGCGTTAAAGAAAAGGCCGGCTATGGATACGCAGTATTCCATGGCATGATCCCAAAATTGAGCATGTCACCAGCCACAATTGCTGACGAGCCCTGCGAAAGCTGCGGAGCCTGGAAGCACAAGCCGAACTGTACCGTTTACCTAAGTCGCTTGAAAGATAAGCGCATCGCCCAGGACGTCGAGGACCAAGAAAATCGCGACGATCTAGTCCAAGTAGATATATCGGCATTATTCAATGCCGCTGTCGGGAAAAAGATCCTGGCAAAGGAGAAACCGTGAAACAACTTTTAGTATTCATCATGCTCATTATGGCCATGTCCGTGTTCGCCGGACCCCTCGGGTTTGAAAAGGGAATGACCCTAGAACAACTCCAGACTATCGATCCGGAAATGTATCTCGCAGACAATAGCGAGACGATCTGGATCATGACCAAGGCACCGCAAGCGACAAGCGCCTTTGATATATTCCTGGTAAATATCCACCCCGAAATAGGGCTGTTTTCAGTCCGGCTTATCAGCAAGGATATAAACTGCGGAGCTTTTGGTGAAGGTCTTGTAACAGAATACAATCGGCTAAAAGAGTTATTAACAAATAACTATGGGCCAGCCAGTAACTTCATTGATAACATAAACCGCGGAAGTATATGGTCGGACGCGCGGTACTACATGATGTCTTTGCTGCAAAAGGATCGCAAGTTATTGGCCATATGGACAGACAAGGCAGCCATGCCAGCGGATCTTGATTGTGTGCTAATAGAAGCGGCAGCACTATCCTCGACTGTTGGTTATATTTATATCCAGTATTACATGGAAGGGCACGACGAAATACTAGATTCTTTGAACGCTACCGGCAATATATAGTTGCGCTTGTTGCAGCTGCATGGTATAATGAGTTGTGGAAAATTTTCCACAAGGAGGGTTTATGAAGAAGTCGTTGAGCTTGAGAAACATGAACGGTGGCGCCGTCCATGACATTTTCGACGCCGAGATTGAGAAGATCTTGGCCAACATTGCTGACCTAAGCGTCAAGCCGGACGCCATGCGTGAGCTTACGATCCATATCAAAATCAAGCCGGACAAGACCCGCCGGTCAGCATCCATCGAAGCCCAGGTAACCACCAAGCTTCCGCCGATGCCGGCCAGCATTGGCGCCTTGTACCTGGAGCGCGAAAATGGCGACCTGGTAGCCTACCCGGACGATCCTCGCCAGGCAGAATTGGATTTAGACGAGTCCAGCAACATCGTCTCGATGAAATCAAGAGCGTAAGGAGATCCAATGATCGACAAGAGTTTTATTGAAAAGATCGAAAGCATGGCCATTAACAACTGCGACATCAAGGAAGTTGATGGCGTCATGTTTACACCGGCCGAGCTACACCCGGTTCGCGTCAAAGCCAGCTTCCCAACCTTGAAGCTGCATAGCCTCTCCGGCCTGGTGGATTACATCAAGGCCAATAAGGACGAAGTAAAGATGCAGGATTCTATGCTCATCGTCGAAAGCTTCCAGGGCGTCAGTCTGGTTACCCGCCAGGAGGGCAAGTTCATGGAGCGCCTGTACGTTGCCACCTCTACCCCGGTAGAGACGGAGAAATTCCGCTTCGGCAATTGGATGGATACCGAACAGTTCATTATCCAGCTGCGCTCCCGCTTCGAAGATGGCGAGGACATGGAAAAGGTCGTCAGCTACGCTTCCCGCGTTGTCGTCGGCGAAACCGTCGAAACCGAAGATGACGGCGTCGGCCAGACTACCGTAACCAAAAAGAACGGATCCGGCACGGTAAAAGCCAAGGAAACCGCTCCAGCCGTGGTGTACCTGCGTCCGTATCGTACCTTCCCCGAGCTTGACCAGGTATGTTCCCCCTTCCTGCTCCGCATGAGGAATGAGGACAACAAGGCAAGCTTCGCCCTGTTCGAGGCTGACGGCGGATCTTGGCAGAATCTTGCCATGAATAAGATCAAGGAAATGCTGCAAAAGCAGCTTCCGCAGATGACCATTCTCGCGTAAGGAGATACGATGGATACCAGAACGATAACCATTACTGGCCGGTTGGGCCGTGATGCTGAAACCAAGGCTTATGGCGACGGGACCAAGTCGCTTGTTTCCCTGGCGGTGGCTTGTGGCCGCGGCTTCGGCGACAAAAAGAACACCATTTGGTTCAAGGCCACCTCTTTCCGTGGTAACGATGTCAGCTTTGCCAATTCCGGCGGGTACCGCAAGGGTGCCATGGTGTCGGTTTCCGGAGAGCTGAACGAGGATGTCTGGACCGACCAGGCTGGCGTTGAAAAGCGCGCGCTGTCGATCAACGTATTCGACTTGCAGCAGATCGCTCCAGCCCCGGACGCTGCCCCGCAGTACCAGCAGCAGAACTTCCAGCAACCGCAGCAGTCGGCCCACCAGCAGCCGCCGCAGCAAGCCCAGCAGCAATGGCCGCAGCAGCAGCAAGCCCCGGCTGCCGGACCTAAAGAGTGGCAGCCACCAAATCGTCAACCTGCCCAACCCCAGGCCCCAGCAGCCGGCGGTTGGAACCCTTCTGACGACGATATACCGTTCTGAACACAGCAATCTGGAAAGGTCACGCCGTATCCGTGAACAAATGGCACGGCGTGACCTACACTTGGGTCGTCAAGCCTAACGGGAAGCGGAAGAAGATTGCGATAATTTACAAGACGCCAGTGTACCGGCAATTCATGCGGTCGCTGGCGGTCATGTTTAAAAAGCAGCTGGAGCCCGTTAAAGGCAAGGTCCATATCGATATTGTCATGCTGGTGGCAAAGGCGATGGACACGGACGGCCCATTCAAACCAATTTTCGATGCCCTGCAGGAGGCTGGCATCATCGAGAACGACAACCTGAATCATTCAGGGACCTATTCAAGGTATGACAAAGACGGTGACGAGGACATGATTGTCGTCACAGTAAGGAGCCTTAGCGATGTTCGAGAAAATAAAGCGTTGGATCCAGCAGACTGAAATCGTTGCTCAAATCCAGCGTCTTGCCGCTTTCTCAATATCATTCTACTTGACCATGGATATGTTCGTCGAAATGGTAAAAGGCGATAAGGTTAAGGAAATGGTTTTCCGCGGCATCGCACTGTTTTTTGAAAGCAGCAAGATTTCCATCCTCCGGAAATCAATTTCTGAAAAGAAATGGAGCATGGGTGTCTTGGCCTTGGCCATGATGACCCTCTCAATTGGCATGGCCTCGATGTCGGCAACCCGGGATGTGGGCTTGGCGACTGAATTGGCCAGCAATAATACTGCACAGCTCGAAGCAAGCATGGCGGAGTATATTGTCCAGCGGGACGATTGGCAGCAACGAATCCGTGACCTGCCAGCGGAGTGGAAATCAGCTTCGCTTGAATACCAAGCCTTGGTTGACGAGCTACAAATCAAAATCGATAACACCAGGCAGCTAATCTTAGAATCCACCACCGTTGCAGTCGAACGCGGGGGGATCTTCGAGGACGTTGCGAGGATACTCAAGATCAAAGACGGTAAGACGCTCCGCTATACGCTGTTCGTCCTACTGATCGTGCTAGTTGAGTGTATCCTGTTTACCGAAACCTGGATTGTAGCCAGGAGCGGCCAGCCTCTATACACCGAAACAGAAGTGGAAGAAGCGGTCCGCGAATCCATCAAGGGTGCAAGAAAAACTTCGGCCCAGGAGGAATTGTTTTGAAAACGATCGTAATAAAGGACGGCAAAAGGATGGAATTCTCCACCCTCAAGGAAGCGGCCGAAACCTTGGGGCTAAGTTACACCACAATCCGCATGGCCAGGTCATCGGCTAACCTTGAGCAGCTGGATACTTTTAAGGCCAGGCAATACACGTTTATTGTGGGTGATAGGGTAAAGGAAGAGCCGGAAGGGAAAAAGGGCAGAAGCAAAGCGCTAATGCCTAGAGTCAAAACCTATCTATGACAAACAGGGCGGCGTAATGCTGCCCTGTTTTATTCTATTGCTTTGGGCTTATCAGGATCAGTATAGCCACGAACTCTATCACTGACAGGGCTCCAAGGGAGATAATCAACGGGAGCGCTTCTGTCCTGGCTTCCACTATCGAGGCCGCGAAGGATATCTCCAAATCTTTCAATTGCTGCCGCAGACTCGCTAGCTGTGACTCGGCCTCGGCTAAGAGTAGCTGCAAGGCTTCGTGCTGTTGAATCAAGGATTGATACCTCTCTTTGAAGCTCACCAATTCGCTCGATATTCTCTCGATGTCGGTCAACAAGGTCGCTGTATAAGCGGTTGACTCGTCCAAGGTTTCTTGCAAGCTCAAGTTCAGATTCTTGAGCTCGGCGTAAAGCCTCAAAAGTTCCGCGTATTTTTCCGCCGGGAGCCAAACACCAGATGGCGAAGCCGAGTGCAGTAATGAGGATCCCAACACCAAGACCAATAAAAAAGCTACGCATCTACGACACCACATAAACGACCTTTCGATATGTCTGCCCGGGCTTAAACTTGTATCGAACATCATCAGAGGTAACGATCTTGTCGCCATAGAGCGGATCATACACCTCTACCTGCAATAAGCCCTTTTCGTTTTTCGATACGGCATGGATACACACCCCATGCGCTGGTTCTTTATCCCAAGAGACAAACGCCAGGATCATCCCTTTCTCAAGAATCTTTTTGAAGTCCTGAACCAGGACAAAAGACTGCATCGCGCAATGGCGCATCCCCAGTAGCCTGTTCACGCAGACAAGTAGTACGTTCGGACAATCGAAAATAGAAGTCCCTGCCCGGTACATGGTAGGATTTTTCTCTATGTAATACCGGGTGCAGGGATCATCCTCACAAACCCGCTGACGCAGATCCTCGGCCGTTACATCGCACCCCCGCTTGTTGAGTGCGAAAATTAACGACTCAAGGAATCCGCTTTCACTGTTCAGCTTGATGTCCCTTGTGGAAAATTTTCCACATTATTCGGTCGAGCGTTTGAATCAAGCTCACGACGGTACCAGATTGACCGCTGGATCTTGGCGCCAAGGTCAACGCCCATCCCAATGCCAAAGTGGACCACCAGAGCGCCCATAGCGTACATGGTCACGTTGTCGGACGCTCCCCTGAATATACACAATAGCACGACTCCGAGGAACGCCAGAAACCCGACCACCCACATGACCGATTTACCGATTTTCTTGCCAGTCATCATCCCAACTTTCTGATCGACACCAGGCCAACCTTGATATTTTTAACAAGGTCCGCGAGGGGGATCGATCGCTTGTGATTCGGCGACGGATTCCAGGTATCAGCCTTCCAAGAATCGTTATAGTAAACGATGTCCGTGTCGCTGATATGGAACGCCGCGATGTAGTGCCCAGGCACCTTCAAATTAAGTATGCAGTTCGTTTTCGGCCGCAGCAAAACCTCGCGGACTATGGCGGCCAGGTCACCGACCTTCGGGTACCACTCAACCTTGCACTCTATGGCTTCCGGGTACAAAAGGCGGGCCAGGAGTGGGTAGGCTTCGATGAAACGGTTCACCGGCTGGTCCCAGGCTGGATTGTTGATGTAGCGCCGATCGTTCATGAGCATGGTGTAGAAATCGCTCGGCTGGAGCAGCCCACACTTGCTTTTCTGGTCAATGCCATGAGACTCAAGGCAAGCCTCGAAAGAAGAAGGGCCGCAAGTCTCACGGTAAATCGTGCGCTTGTCTTTGCCCTTGCTATAGGTCGAAATCAGCAGCCCAAGCAAGCGCTCGACCGAGTTGTTGTCCTGGTCTACATTCCCGCTATTAGGCACATCCCAAAATTGAGATCCCATCGGTTTCCCCTTTCAGGCGCTCTACCTCTTGGTACAGCGCGACAATGACCATCATCAGTTCGGTCCTGGCGGCGGCCGGCACTGTATTCTCCAAGTGGCGGCCGAACAAGATCGCTTCGTCCGTATCCACTTAGCACTCCCCGCCCAGGATCTCTGACATTTCTTTTTCCATGCGGCGCTGCAGGATCTCGACTTGTTCATCGGTTTCGGTGTTGATTTTTTCAATCTCTTTGCGCCAGTTCTTGGCGATGACCAAGAACCCCCGGATGGTTTCAGCTACGGTTTCAAGGATACCGTTTGGCTGCCTTACCTTGGTCATCATGAAGCTGTAAAGCTCTGACCTGGTCGGCGCCTCGATAACATAATAGTCATTCAAGAGGTCAGTCACGGTCGAAAGAAAATCTTCCGTTTTCCGCGACACATAGGTGTTGAATGTCCCGTCTGTTTCTTTCTTGATCCAGCCATTTTCCTTCATCATGCGCCGCGACTCAAGAATAAGGTGCGGCTGAATCGCCTTGACGATTATCCGATACAATTTGAATTGCTCGGTGGCCGCCACCTCACTCTTAGCAATTCCCTGCTCTTTAAGCAAAGTAAGGTATCCGGATTCCATCATGCCGATTACCCTGGCGATAGTATCCTCGGCGCTCTGCATGATTTCCTTCGGGAGCTCGTGCGTTTCGATCCTTGTCACTTTCGCGCGTGACTCTTCTTTGATCCTGGCTATATGATCCTTAAGGTCATCACGGTTCCTGAAAACGATGATGACATCCTTGAGATTAGGGCAGGTGATATGAGGATTCCCCTGTTTGCCGGAAGGGGGGATCGCCGGCACAACCCCGTTTTGTTGGGTGGCCGCTTCAACCTCAACGCCGCCAACCTCGCTGCCAATCT
>Ga0316608_1001032_pt1 | contig 11553 bp, 14 predicted proteins | sample MIS2016152B_MG_FD_207673 | JGI IMG/M metagenome (GOLD analysis project Ga0316608, IMG submission 207673) | Microbial mat bacterial communities from Middle Island sinkhole, Lake Huron, Michigan, United States - MIS.2016.152B | ecosystem: Environmental > Aquatic > Freshwater > Lake > Sediment... | reverse complement strand
CTTCAAAAACAACAGCGATATAAAGTTCGCTACACCATTACATTTTAATTTTTTACTAACTAAAAGCGCAAAAAAATGAAGAGATTATCATTATTTATGTTGGTCATCAGCGTGATGACAGTAGTGCCAACTTCGGCACAATTTGGAAAACTATTAGACAAAGCAAAAGCTAAATTAGGAGGCTCAGGCGGAAGTAAAAAATCTGGAAGTTTTGCCACTGTTTGGGAATCAGAATTCGGAAATAAAGCTACAAGATTGGCTGTTTGTGGAGGCACTGGTGAGTTTATTATTGGCACAGACGACAATTCGGCCTCTGTATTTGATGCCTAGGGAAAAGCGATTTGGAACGGCGATTATAAAAAAATCACTACTAATGGCACCAATAAATCGGAATACCAATATACCCAATGGAAATCCGACAAAGGAGGATATTTGTTCCTTTTTGACGAACGCAAATTAGGGACCGATAGGGTGGCTTGTTTAGACATTGAAACAGGAAAGGAATTATGGAGTTCTGAATCCTATCAAAATTTAATTCCTAAAGGAACTAAAAGTGAAGATGGAGCCGATCAAGGCGAACTGGATACCGTAAAATACATCTCGGAATTGGATGCTTTTTTGATTTCGCAAAAAGCTTCCATCATTCTGGTGAAAGCTAATACAGGAGAAAAAATTTGGGAAACCAATAGATTTAAGGGTGGAGTTGGTAAATACATTTACAACAAAGAAAAAAATGAAATCATTTTGGCCAATTTTAAACCCACTGCTTTGGGGGCTTTGTTTGCAGGTTTCAAAAACCAATTGGTTAGAGTCAATGCATCAAATGGCGAAATTTTGTGGGACGCCACCTTTGTAGGAACAGTCGAAAAAGAATTAGTAACTAGAAGAGCCATCTTGGATATGTGGATTAGAGACAACAAAATTTTCTTGTATCTGAACGGTCTTATGGTTTACGATTATAATAATGGACAAAAACTTTGGGAAGCCATTTATGAAAATGATATGAGTGGCGGAGGCGGTGGAATGTTCTCTAATACACAAAGCAAAAAATATTATAGAACTATTGCCGATCCTTTATTTACAGATAATGCAGTTTATATCGTGATGTTAGGAACAAGAGACAGAACAAAATATGTAGAAAAACACGATTTAGATTCAGGAAAATTATTATGGGCATCAGAGAAAGTGACTGGGGCATTTTGTGTTCCAAATATTTACAAAACTGGAAATAAAGTTTTGATACAAATTGGCGGAAAAGTACAAGTTCAGGAATATAGAATGGAAACTCAAACTTCGCCATTCGGCGGAACTTACAAAGCAAGCGTGCCATACATTTATTGGGATTATAAAAATCAAAAGAACGGACTACTTTGTATGGATGACACAAGCGGAAAATTGGCTTGGCGTTCAGATAAATTCGACAAACGAATTACCGATTTGATTATAAACGAAGACAAAACGGTTTTTGTGGGCGATGGCGATGAGTTTTATAGCTATGAAATTGCCTCTGGAAAACAATTATTCGACGTAAAACATAACGATGCCGGCGTTGGAAAAGCTACCGATGTAATTGATTTTGAAGACAAAGTTGTGGTGCTTTCAGAAAAAGGATTGGCATCCTACAACAAAAAAGATGGGTCAAGAGCTTATGCTACCGAAAAAATAAAAGGGGTAGATTATTTTTATCACATTGGCGACAATTATTTCTTGAGAGATCAAAGAAACAGCAAAAATATCATCTACGGAATTGATATGACTAATGGAGAAACCAAAGGTTCAGTGCAATCTAAAGGAAAAGGAGGAAGTCCAAAATACGGCGATGGAATCGATATTACCTCTGATGGTGAATATATTTTTGCTTTCAAAGGCAAAAAAGTTGAAAAAATCAAGGTAAACAATTAAGCGTTTTTTAGTTGTAATGAAAAGGGTTGTGAATTGATTTTCATAGCCCTTTTCTAAATATAATCGATATGAAAAAATCTATATTCTATATTCTATTTTCTCTATTCTTTGTTCTTTTTTCTGCGAATGCCCAACAAATTCAATGGGCGAGCAAATTGATAAAATTCTCGACCGATTTAGGTGGAAAACAAAATGGAATCAAAAGAATTCTAGGAAAACCCGACGCTTTTCCGCAAGGGGGAAGTTCTGCCAATGCTTGGATGCCAAAGAATTCCCTCGACGGACGAGAAATAATCGAAGTAGGTTTCGAGAAACCTCAAACCGTAAAACAAGTTGCTGTTTACGAAAACCTGAATTCAGGTTGCGTAACCAAAATTTCGGTGGACAATGGTTCAGGGAAATATGAAACTGTTTGGGCACGAAAAAGAGATTGGAAAACACCTACTTTCAAATCTACGGCTTCTGCGGATCGGGCGTATTATTTTGGTCGAAAAAGAAGAAAAGTGCAGGAAGTACCCAGTGTTTTCAATCCCGGAATCGAATATGCTATTTTGGAAAATGCGGTTGCCAATGTAGTTGCGGTAAAAGTGGAGTTCAGTTTTGCACTCGTTCCGGGTCAAAAACAAATTGACGCCATCGGAATTTCGGATTCAGAGGAGCCAATTGAAATAAAAATCAACACCATTCCCGAATTTGACAATTTATCAAAACCAGAATCGTTGGAGTTTGAGAACAGTGAAGTTTCTAATGTTATCGTTTCACAAGACGGACAAAAAATCTTCTATTCAGCTTTTGCCGAAAATAAAGATGTGGTCTTTTCAAGTCAGAAACAAGCCGATGGAAAATGGTCAAAACCCTTGGCAGAATCCAGTTTGAATTCCAATGACGAATATAATTATCTCGAATATTATAGTGATAGTTTTATCTTGAAAGGAGGCGTGGCATATTCTAAAAACACCACCGAAACTGGATTTGAATTCATAGAAAACAAAAACGGAAGCTACCAAAGTCTAAAATCGTTGAAAATCGCTGCTTATAATAATTATGAAAAAACTGCCGATATGACCATTACAAACGATGGCAAAACTTTGATTATGGGAATCGAAACCGATTTTACTCAAGGCGGAACCGATTTGTATTTTGCCAACCAAAAAGAAGATGGCACTTATGGACTTCTGCAAAATATGGGCAAAGTCATCAATTCAGCTTCCGATGAAGGAATGCCACAGTTATTGTCTGACACGAAAACCTTGCTTTTCAGCAGTATTGGTTACAGTAGTTATGGCAATTATGATATTTATGTTTCTTACAGATTGGACGATACTTGGAAAAAATGGTCTGAACCCATCAATCTTGGAAACAAGGTCAACAGTGACGGTTTTGAAGGTTCTCCGTTTTATGACGAAACCTCCGAAACACTTTATTTTACTCGAATATTAGAAGGAAAATCATCCATTGGGCGGGTTAAGATTCCAAAAAAATTAATGATGAAAAATTGAGTTTTGAAATTAAAAAATACGACAATTGTCGTATTTTTTTGTGTTTACAAAATGTCCAACTTTGACTTCTAACTTAAAATCAATAAAAATGAAAAAATAACTTTCATAACCATACTATTTCTAACTTTTTGTTCTTCGACAAAAGCACAAGCAAAGGATCTACTGATTTGTTAGGAAATTATATCCTGGAAATAGAAACAGGAAACCGATAATGCTTACCTTCGAATTACAATTTTTGGTCAAAGTTGGGTCAAAAGTAATATCAATTCTAAAACCATTATGATGAAAAATAATATCGCTTTTATTGCTTTTATGTTCTTGTTTTCTTGCCAACAAAAAGAAAATAAGCCCAATCAAGACCAACTTTTAAAAAACCAAATTCAACTTTGGAAAAAAGAATTACTTTTAAATGGTGAAGTGGGAAATCCTTGCCAAGAAAATATTGATAAATGGTCAATAGAAAACCCAGAACGCTTTTATGGACTTCCGAAAGATTCCATCAAGATAAAATCTTTTGATGCTAATCAAGATAAAACTAATGACATTCTACTTTATTTTCCCGCAGGCGATTGTTGCAGTTGTACCATTGGAATAAATGAAGCTTCAGATTATTTGAAATTGATCTATTCCAATGGAAATGAATTTTTATCCAATGATAATCTCCGTGAGAAAATAGCTTCCAAAATAGAAGGCGAATATTATGTTCAAACCAATACTGATGTAGAAAGAGCTATTTTCTCGATAACCAATTTTGATGCTGAAATTTCAGGAACTTACAAACTTTGGACACTCGAAGATCCCGATTGTTGTGCCAGTGTCGAAGGTACTTTCAAATACAATCCGTTTACTTTTAAAATTCAAATAACACATCAAAATGTCAAATAAAATTAGATTAATTGCCTTTTTATCTATTGCTTTTAGTACTATTTGTATAGCACAAAAGTTGCCAACTTATAGCCAATATCCAGCTAAAGTAGAAAAGAAAACTGCCCCAAAAGTAAACCTCAAAAGTCATCCCGAAGCAAAAATGTATAGAACCAATCTTAAAAATGCTTTGGTAAATTCCGAGGTAAATTTTGCAGGGAAATACATCTTAACCTATTGGGGTTGCGGGACAGGTTGCAGGCAAGGTGCACTAATTGATGCACAAACTGGAAATGTTTTTTTTCCAATTCAACTTCAAGGTGTTTCTGTTGGTGGGATGGAATTGGGCGACCACGAAATGATGGAATTTAAGAAAAACAGCAACTTGCTCGTCATATATGGTTATGCAGGAAGTGGTTTCGAATCCGAAAATAATAATCAACACGGAATTTACTATTATCAATGGAATGGAAAAGCTTTCAAATTATTGAAATTTATTAAGAAAAACAGCTAATAATATTAGATTAAATTATTCAAAATTAGCGTATTATGGAAAATTATAATTCAATTATAAGCTTTTTTAAAAAATACATCGGCGGTATATTTCTAGTATTGGTAGGCCTATTTTGCAGCTATTATTTTATTTATTCGCCTGTCGAAGCAATAAAATTAGGCAACACTATCAATTATTCTTTCAAAGGAATTTTGATTGGCCCAGCCTTATTTGTAGTGGGAATTTACATTTTAGCATTTACCAAAGGGGGAAAATTTTCGATACAGGAATTATCAGATATAGAAAAACGGCTCTTTTATTTTGCTTTAATTCTTGGTTTTGCAATTGGATTTTTTGCCTTATATTTTGTCAAACAAACTTTAGAAAATTATGGATATGACACTTCAAATTTATAGAAAGATGAAAACTAAAATCATTTTTTTTGGTATCATTGTAATGCTTTTTTCTTGCAAACAGGAACAATTGAGAAACAGTTATATTTATTTCAACGAACCACAACCCGTCAATGTTGAGACTGTAAATAGTTTTCCAAAAAAATATATAGGTACTTTTTCAAGGGATTATTCAAATTCTTTAAAAATCGAGTCTAAATATGTTTTAAAAATTAATATTAATAGTTTCGATGCTACAAGAAAACAAATGGATTCCTTGCCAGAATTGGAATTCAGAAATAATATTGTCTATGACAAAGCCACCCAAAAAGCCTATAAAACTTTTGTGAAAAACGATACCATTCAATGGGAAATAGAACAATTGGACACCCTGTTTTCATTTGCCGAAAACGAAACCGCCAAAATTTATAAATCGAGTCTGATTTTGAATAAGGCAATTGATGGCAATTATTTGGTAAACATCATCAAATTCGATTTTTTGAGCAATAAATACCTGCAATTAGGCACCCGAAAAGATTTTACCATAATTAATAATCTGTTGAAAATTCCTTTTGATGCCAATGTCGAGAATAGCGATACCACTTTTGTGGTATTAAAACCCAGCCGCTCCGATTTTAGAAAACTACTTCGATTGGATGGTTTTGAGTACGAAAAAATGTATTATTTCAAATAACACTCTGTAACTTTTTTCAATAAGAAATAATATTATCGTTCTATAGGAATTGAAAAAACGAAGTAACAACATCCAAAAAACTAATCGTAAATTAGAAAAACTGGATTGAAGAAATTGGTGGAGAATTTCATCTTTCCTCATCGAATGAAGGAACTGCAAGTTCACAACAAACTAGAAGCCATTCAAAGAGCCAAAAATAATAAGTTGATTTAGAACCCTTTTCCATTCCAATATTTTCTTTACTTTTATAAAAAAATATAAGATGCGAAATAGAATAATAGCTGGAGTAGGAATAGTTATCGCCATTTTTCTACTGTTCAAATTCTGCGACTTCAAAAAAGAAGACGATTCAACCTTAGATTACAATACTAATCTTATTCAGCAACAAATTGTCAACGTTGGAAAACTGGTGGTTACCGAAGGTCATTTTGCCGAAGTGATTACTTATAAAGATGAAGAAAAATATTTATTGGATATGGTTTCTTTTGAAAAAAAAGCCATCGTAATTGTCAATGCCGATGTGACGGTTGCTTATGATTTGCATCAAATGAAATACGACATCGACGAAAAAAACAAGACCATAAATATTGTCAATATCCCAAAAGAAGAAATAAAAATAAGTACAGATCTACAATATTATGATGTAGAGCAAAGTAAATTAAATCCTTTTACGGGTGATGATTACAACAAAATAAATAAAATGGTTAAAGCCAATCTAGCCGAAAAAATCCAAAAATCTTCCTTAAAATCAAATGCCAAAAATAGACTGATTTCAGAACTTTCGAAAATGCTGATTCTGACCAATACGATGGGATGGAAGCTACAATACGAAGGAAATGTAATCGAAAATGAAGCCGATTTTAACCAAAAAATAAAAGGCTAATTCAGGTTTTTTTAAATTATTTTTCCTAATTTATATTGCCAATTGGAATTACTGTATTTTCTATAATGACCGATCTAAATGAGTATAGCCACCATCCACATAAATCAATTGCCCTGTGGTATGACTCGATTTTTCTGATAGAAGAAAAACAACCATATTGGCAATTTCTTCGGCTGAGGTCATTCGTTTTTCGAACGGAATTTTATCCGCAATTTCTTTTAATTTTGCTTCGGGATTATCAAAACTTTGTATCCAATTTTCATACAATGGCGTATAACATTCGGCAACAATTACGGCATTTACTCGAATACTGTATGGCAATAATTCAACCGCCCACTCTCGAGTTAAGGCATTTCGACCGCCATTAGAAGCCGCATAAGCAGAGGTATTTCCTTGTCCAGTATCGGCAGTTTTGGAGCCAATATTGACAATACTCCCTTTAGATTTTTTCAACTCTGGCAAAGCGTGATGCGCCATCAAATAATAATGAACTAGGTTTTTGTGTAATGATGCCATAAAAGATTCATAATTTCCTGTTTCTAGGCCTACGCCGTCATTTACTCCAGCGTTATTTATCAATCCGTCTATTCGTCCGTATTTTTCAATAACAAGTTGAATTGCTTTTTGGCAATCATCTGAATTTGTCAATTCGGCTTCAATTCCATGGGCAATGTATCCCAAAGCTTCAATTTTCTTAATAGCTTTCTGGTTATCGACTTCTTTGCGACCAATTATTACTGGAATTGCTCCTTCTAGGGCCAATACTTTGCAAATACCCAATCCAATTCCTTTGGCTCCGCCAGTTACAACAACTACTTTGTTTTTTAAGTTTAAATTCATTTTTTCTATTTATAAATTATAAAATGCAGAAACGTTTAATCCCCAAAATTTTTCTTGATCGGTTTTTGAAAATTTGGAAAAATAATTGGTTACAATTTCCAATGTTTGATTGTAATTGGCTGCCAATAAACAAACTGGCCAGTCGCTACCAAATAGCAAACGATTGATTCCAAACGCCTCCGTTACAACATCCAAACAATACGTAAACTCGCTTGTTTTCCAATGCTTCCAATCGGCTTCGGTAACCAAACCTGAAACTTTGCAATATACATTTTCGCATTTTGCTATGGCAGTTATTCCTTGTTCCCAAGCTGAAAAGTCATTTTTTTTAAAATCTGGTTTTGCCAAATGATCAATGACAAACTTTTGCTTGGGGAATCGTTTTACCAATTCTAAAGCAAAAGGCAAATGCTTGGGTAAAATTAAAATATCATAAGTAAAATTATATTGTTCCAATAGCGCAATTCCGTTGCAAAAATCGGTGTTCAACAGAAAATCATCTTCAGGCTCGGCTTGAACAATGTGCCGAAAACCTTTTAGTTTTTGGAATTGAGAAAAATAGTCTAATCGGGATTCTAAATCTGGACTTCGCAAATCGACCCAGCCCACAATGCCTTTGATGAAATTATTTTTTTTGGCTAATTCCAATAAAAAATGAGTTTCTTCTTCACTTTGATCGGCTTGCACGGCAATACAACCCTCAATGGCATTTTCTTGAAGTAATGGTTCTAAATCTTCGGGTAAAAAATCGCGCTGAATTACCTTCATATCATCAGTAATCCAAGCGTCTTTTACTGGATGGTACTTCCAAAAATGTTGATGACTGTCGATTTTTTTCATTTTATATAATTGTTCTTTACTATTACCAAACGAAAACATTAATTTTTTTTTATCTTTAAACCGTTAAGAAAATTAAGGTGCATTAAGGCTAAACACTTAATTCTCTATATGGTTTAAAAAAAACAGAACAACCTTTTTAGTCTGCAAAGAAAATTAAAGTGCATTAAGGCTAAACACTTAATTTTAATGGTTCAAAAAAAATACTGTAAACTTTTTTGTCTACTGAAACAGACCTAATCATTTTAACTCATATATTTTTTCCATCAACATCCATTTCTCTCCTGATTTTGCCCAAGGCAAGGCTTGTTGGAATTTCCACATCAAATCTTCCCATTCTTGCACTTTTGGATTACTGGCATCCATTGCTGATTTTTTATCAAACGAAAATTCTTCGTTCGCTTCGATAATCATAAACATTCGGTTGCCAAGGCAATAAATTTCCAATACTGAAATCCCAGATTCCTTGATGCTTTGAATGATTTCTGGCCATACTTTTTGGTGATAGACTTTGTATTCCTCTATCAAATGAGCATCATCTTTCAAATCTAATGCTAGGCAAAATTTTTGAGTTTTCATATCATTTATAGGCTACTGCCAGTTGTTTACTCGAGCCTAATCCTTCCATTCCCAATTCGATTATGTCGCCCGCTTTGACATAAATTGGGTTTGGTTTGATGCCCAATCCAACTCCTGGAGGTGTTCCAGTACTAATCACATCGCCCGGCAACAAGGTCATAAACTGACTTAAATAATGTACTAAAAACGGGATTTTGAAAACCAAATTCGAGGTATTGCTGTTTTGGAATGTTTTTCCATTCACCGTCAACCACATTGATAAATTATCGACGTCGGCAATTTCATCTTTCGTAGCCATAAAGGGACCGAGTGGTGCGAAGGTGTCACAACCTTTTCCTTTTGCCCATTGACCACCACGTTCCAATTGAAAAGCTCTTTCGCTGTAATCGTTGTGCAAGCAATATCCTGCCACATAATTCATCGCGTCGGCTTCAGAAACATAACTTGCTTTCTTGCCTACGACAAACGCCAATTCGATTTCCCAGTCGGTTTTTTCGCTGTTTTTTGGAATAATTAAATCATCATTGGGTCCACACAAAGCGGTAGTCGATTTAAAGAAGATAATGGGTTCATCTGGAATCGGCGCATTGGTTTCAAGACAATGATCGACATAGTTCAATCCGATACAAATAATTTTTGACGGTCTCGCCACTGGAGAACCCAAACGAACCGAAGCATCCACTTCTGGTAGATTTGGATTGTTTTCTATAGCTTTTTTCAATTTTTCTAATCCATTTTCTTCAAAAAAGGATTCGTTATAATCGGTAACAATCGAAGAAACATCAAATCTTTTTTCTCCAATAATAATTCCTGGTTTCTCTTGACCAGCTTTGCCAAATCGTATTAATTTCATATTTTTTAGTATTTATTTTAATTGTAATTCGATAATTGTTCTGTCTCATCTAGTGTTATTCCGCTCAAATCTACTACAATGCCTTCTTTGGTTTGTTTGAATTTCAACGGTTTTTTAGTTTCAAAGAGTACACTTTTCTTGATTTTTTCGGTTCTATTGGTCATCAATATTGAGATTTTTGTTTGTAGTGTTTTGATAATATGTGCATACCAAGTTTTCCCTTTTGTTGTAAGTACTCCCCAGTCTTGCGGTTCCATCAATCCACCTCTAGTGCCGTAAATAGTTTCGCCGTTTTTTTTATCCAATCGCCTAGTTCTTTGAGTGTGCTTACAAATTCTGGTTGAATAGTGCCATCGGGCATTGGTCCAACGTTGAGTAAAAAATTGGCATTCATCCCAGCAGCATTAATCAAATAATGTACGATGTCTTTAGTAGATTTGTATTTTCTATCCGTTATATTGAACCCCCAAGAATTGTTCATGGTTTCGCAAGTTTCCATGGGTAGTAGTGACACAGATTGTCCACCAAAGCTGGCTGTATTCTTATCTGGTAAATCTTTTTCGAAGGCCTGAAAATCTACGCCAAGAAGAGGAAATAGATGATGATTATTACCAATCAGACATTGTGGTTGCAAAGAATGAATAAGTTTATAAATTTCGTCATAATGCCAATCTACTTTCGATTTTAAAGTTTTATCTTTATTATTATCCAATTGATTCCAATGCCCATCGAACCAAATTCCATCTATTTTACCGTAATTAGTAAGCAATTCGGTAAGTTGAGCTTTCATGAATCGAATATAACTTTCCCAATCACTTTTTTGGGCCCTACCAGTTCCTTTGCCAGTATTGCCTGTTTCGTACTGGTAATCGCTACGAGACCAATCCAATAACGAATAATAACAAAACCGTTTGATTCCCTCTTTGTGGCATTCGTCTGCCAACTGTTTTAAAACATCTTTTCCATAAGGCGTATTGGTAATTTTCCAATCGGATTGTTGGGTGTCCCAATTGCTGAAACTGTCGTGATGACGGGTGATGAAAGTAATGTATTTCATTCCTCCAGATTTGGCTGCGGCAACCCATTTTTTGGCATCAAAATTTTTGGCATTAAAAATATTTATCAGTCTACCATACTCTTTGATACCAATATTCCTGTTATTCATGACCCATTCTCCATTTTCTAAAACGCTTGAAGCTCCCCAATGGATGAACATCCCTAATTTCATGTCCTGAAATTCCACGCGTGCATCAAGATTTTCTTTTGTTGGCGTGTAGGTTTGTGCATGCAAAGTGATTGAGGCTATGCAGCTTAATACTAAAATGAATAGTTTGTTTTTCATTTGTAGTTATTTATATTATAATTGTTAATTATTCAACTACATATATTGTTGCTGTTCTTGCTCCGTTAACTGCGATTACCAACGATTGCTCAATGTGGGCAGTTAAATAAAGGCTAATTATAATTAGTTATGCGAACAAGAGTTAAATTTATAAATTTATGATTTTCAAGTTGGAGACCTAACAGGTTTTTTAAAACCTGTTAGGTCTAATCCTAAGAATCCAATGGTTTTATTTAAACCCTTGATTTGCATTAGTTGTTCAATTTAATAAAACCTCCATCAATTGGATAATCGCAACCAGTAATAAAACCCGATTCATCACTGCATAAAAATAAAGCCAAAGCGGCCACTTCATCGGGTTTTCCCATTCGGCCT
>Ga0316608_1001031_pt1 | contig 11558 bp, 7 predicted proteins | sample MIS2016152B_MG_FD_207673 | JGI IMG/M metagenome (GOLD analysis project Ga0316608, IMG submission 207673) | Microbial mat bacterial communities from Middle Island sinkhole, Lake Huron, Michigan, United States - MIS.2016.152B | ecosystem: Environmental > Aquatic > Freshwater > Lake > Sediment... | reverse complement strand
TTCAGCTTTTGGCTGGGGAAACCATTCAACTGCAGGTTATTTGACAACTTTTACAGAACTCGACCCGTTATTTAATGTGAGTCCGGCAAAAAATATTACTGCAGCTAACATTACAAACTGGAATTCAGCTTTTGGCTGGGGAAACCATGCAACTGCAGGTTATTTGACAACTTTTACAGAACTCGACCCGTTATTTAATGTGAGTCCGGCAAAAAATATTACTGCAACAAATATTACAAACTGGAATTCAGCTTTTGGCTGGGGAAACCATGCAATTGCAGGTTATTTGACAACTTTTACAGAACTCGACCCGTTATTTAATGTGAGTCCAGCAAAAAATATTACTGCAGCTAACATTACAAACTGGAATTCAGCTTTTGGCTGGGGAAACCATGCAACGGCTGGATACCTTATAACTGAAGTTGATGGCTCTATGACAAACGAAATACAATTGTTATCAATAATTGGTAATGATTTAACAATTAGTAGTGGAAATACTGTTACATTACCTGCAACATCAAATTATACAGCAGGTATAGGTATCTCTATTGATGGTAACACAATAACAAACACTGCTCCTGACCAAACAGTATCTTTAACTGGAACAGGTACAACAACTGTTACTGGAACGTATCCAAATTTTACTATAAATTCGACAGGTGGTACTGGAACAAACGGATTAAATGTAACCTACACCAAATTTGTTGATAGTGATAACCAAGAAAATAATTCAATAGATGTAACTGTAATTGGAGGAACCGAACCATATCAATATTATTGGATGAGAAATGGTTATGTACAATTTCATAGTGAAGATGTTTCTGGTGATGAAGCTTCATTAATGATGCAGTTGTATGTTATTGATGCCAACGGATTAACTGCAAACGCATTTATTCCTATGTTTCGAATATATTGCGATAGTAAATTAACTCCAAATATGAATCCTAATGGAAGCGAAGGAGCAATAGATATTACCCCTTATGGAGGAAATTCTCCTTATACATTTTTGTGGAGCAATGGTGCAATAACTGAGGATTTAAGCAATTTACCAAATGGCTCATACACAGTTACAGTAACAGATGCAGAAGGTTTTACATTTCAATATACTTATGAAGTAATTTCAGCATTTTTCACCGTAAGCGCTTCAACAATGACTTTAATAAGCAATTGGGGCGAGATTTCATTAACTTCTAATGTAAGTTACAGTTTTACTTGCAATCAAACGTGGTTAAATTTTACAGAAGCTTCAGGTCGAATATTTGTAACTGCGGATGACAATACAACAGGAGCAACAAGAACAGCCGTTGTTACCATATCATCACCTGGACTACCTGACCAAACTGTTACAATAATTCAAGAAGCTCCATATTTTAATGTAACACCAGAAACTATAAATATTAGTTCGTTTGATCAGAGTATTTCGTTTACAGTAAGCAATAATGTAAATCAAAACTGGACAGCAACAAGTAATCAGACATGGTGTAATTATTACGGAAATCCAACTTTTGATGGGTGGGGTAACTATACATTAAGTTTTGATTGTACTGAGAATACTTCTGGAGCAGTTCGTACTGCGATTATAACAATAAGTACAGCAGGTTTTCCTGATAAAACTGTTACAGTAACGCAAGAACCTTGTATTTTAACATTATCAACTTATTCTATTACTACACCATCATACGCTACGAGCCAGGATTTTGTTATAAATATGTCATGCTCTAGCACATGGAGTATTACAACAGACCAGCCGTGGATAACATTGGGTACTACATCAGGACAAAATATGCAAACTATCAATTTTAATTGTACTGAGAATACTATTGGTGGTAATCGAATTGCAAATATAACAATAAGTGCAGATGGGGCAATTAACCAAATTTTAACAGTAACACAATTAAGTTCTAATGGTACTGCTTGGTTTGGTAATGACGCGGGCTATACTAGTCAGGTTGTTATATCCGGAAATAATATGATAGGTTTGAATGCACTATGGATTTCAGACTTCTGGGGTGAAACAATCATTGATGAAGCTGAAGTGTCGTTCACATTAATTGATAATGTATTTACTATACCAAACCAATACATTTTTACTACTCTTTATAATGGAGTAGAATATTCTTATAATGTTTCTGGTTCTGGTACTTATGATGCCAGTGGAACTTATCCAACTCTTACATTTACTTATTTATTATATCAGGGCAGTTTAAATGTAGCTCAAATGTGTTTTGATCAAGGTATATTCACCGTACCTTATTTTACGGCAACTTTGACTTTAAATCCTGCTCCTCTAGCTCCATCTCACTAAAGTGATTAAAAAGAGCTAGTTCGAGTTTGTAATGGGACAGGGTGGCAAATAAGTTATTTACAAAATGTTAAATTTTCAAAACTTTGTCTTGGAACTGATATAAAGCAAATATCTAAACCTTGATTTATAGGATTAAAGGATTTACAAGATTTATACAAAAAGCAGAAGCCAAAATGAGTTTCTGCTTTTTGTTTTGAGGTGGAAACAAAACAGTTATAGTTATTAAACACAACCCCTCAGTCATCGCTTTGCGAACTATTCTCTTGAGCGATAGCGAAAAACTTGCTTTAATTGAAAAGCAAAAGTAAAATACTGAAAAAAGCTGATTTGAAAAACTTTTTCCACATTGACAGTAGTTTAAATTTAAACATCTTCAACAAATTAATACAAGATTTCATGAAATGACTTGGAGGGATGTTTTTTTAAAATATGAACATACAACACATTACTTATCAAACACAACACCTCAGTCATCGCTTTGCGAACTATTCTCTTGAGCGATAGCGAAAAACTTGCTTTAATTGAAATGCAAAAGTAAAATACTGAAAAAATCTGATATGAAAAACTTTTTCTACATTGACAGTAGTTTTAAATTTAAACATCATCAACAAATTAATACAAGATTTCATGAAATGACTTGGAGGGATGTTTTTTTAAAATATGAACATTCAACCCCTACTAGTCCAAGCAAAACTAACCTCGCAAACTCTTTCAAGTCTCTAACTTGGAAGCAAAATACATTAAGCCTCATGGCTTAACCCGATAAATACTAAGTCGCAAGCAAGATGCTTGCAGTATTTTAGGTACAAGCGAAACGCTTGCACCTGTTTACGTTCATATATTACCATAAATTCAGAAAATATAGCATCAAATCCAATCGATAAATATCAAAAAACAACAAATTAATATTAGAATCTCCAAAATATAACAATCCCCCTACTAGTCCAAGCAAAAACTAACCTCGCAAACTCTTTCAATGCCTTTGGCTTGGAATCGAAATAATTTAAGCCTCTTGGCTTAACTACAAACAAACCTCCATTTTAATAAAACCTTTTTCCCCTGCATAATCTCTTGCACTCGAATAGATATAATGCACTTCAACATCAACAAAACCTGCTTCAACCGGATTACTGTGAATATAATTTAGCTTTTGGTCAAATATTTCATTACTGTCAATTTCAATTGGTTGATTATGCTGTTGCCAAAATTGATAGTTTTTATTATTGGAATTTCGTTCTCCAGCACGTTTAAACATCCAAAGCATCCACTCTTTTCGGCTTTCCTGCGGATTCTCTTCTATTGATTTTAGAATAGCTTTGGAAGTAAAACCTTTTAAATCACGCATAATATCCTGCATAGTTTTATCTTTTGTTCCTATTATTAAATGCAAATGATTAGTCATTATGCACCAACCGTAAACTATTAGTCCTTTGTTTTGAATACAATAATTGATACAATTAATTAAAATATCTTTGTAAATGCGGCGAGTAAAAACATCAATCCAGTTAACAGTTGCAAAAGTAACAAAATAAGGTTTATCCTGATTATGAAATTTATACTTACGGCTCATTTTACTTGGTAATTAAATATCTACATTGAAATAACAAATATACTGATTTTTTCGTTTTTGCAAAACGATTGCAAGCAGGATGCTTGCTGTATTTCAGTTCCAAGACAAAGTCTTGAAACAGTTACCCCAACCAGTCCAAGCAAACTCTTTCAAGTCTCTGACTTGGAAGCAAAATACATTAAGCCTCCTGGCTTAACCATAAAAAACTAAAATGCAAGCAAGATGCTTGCAGTATTTTAGGTACAAGCAAAACGCTTACACCAGTTTACGTTCATATATTACCATAAATTCAGAAAATATAACATAAAATCCAATCGATAAATATCAAAAACAAAGCAATTCTAAACAGAATCTTCAAAATACATCACTAAATTTATTATAGAAATACCAATTTCAACCCTATTTTTGGTAAAAACAACCATAGCAAGGTCAAAATCACCTGCTAAAGACCTTGCTAAGTCTGCTAAAGACCTTGCTAAGTCTGCTAAAGACCTTGCTAAGTCTGCTAAAGACCGTGCTAAGTCTGCTAAAGACCGTGCTAAGCTTGCTAAAGACCTTGCTAAGCTTGCTAAAGACCGTGCTAAGTCTGCTAAAGACCTTGCTAAGTCTGCTAAAGACCGTGCTAAGCTTGCTAAAGACCTTGCTAAGCTTGCTAAAGACCTTGCTAAGCTTGCTAAAGACCGTGCTTTTCACTTTTAACTCTTCACTTTTAACTCTTCACTTTTAACTTTTCACTTTTCACTTTTAACTTTTAACTTTTAACTCTTCACTTTTCACTCTTCAGAAAGTAATAAAAAAGAAAATTTCTTTACACAATTTTTGTTTTTCCAAATAATTAGTAATATTTACAAAAAAATTGATGACGTACGTAAGTAGCGACTCTTCGAAAAGATTTGTCATCATGGAATGAACACGTGGATTTTTGAACTTATTGAAATAAAAAGTAAATTTACTGTAAAACAGTAACATTCATTTTTTCAGATTACTCACTGCGTTTCGTGAAAGAGTTTTCTTTTTATAACTTAATTGCATACATCAAAGGGTTCCCTATCGGGATTACAGTTTGGTTTGTTTTGTGTTAAGTTACCATTAATTTACGTTATGAATAAATTAACAAAATATTGATTTAAATATGAAGAAGATACCAAAACTCTATATCATAAGTTTTACAATATTAACATTAGTGGTTTTATTCAATATACTTGAAGCTTATTCGATAATATTGCTACCTAGTTTATTTTTAATAATTTGCAGATGGCTCGCTATTTCATTGTTTGTTTATATCGCTAATCGGAAAAAAAACTTAACAACATGGATTTTAGTGAGTATGCTTATTGGAGCAGAATTTGGACATGATTTTCCGACAATTGCAATTCATCTCAACGTTGTAAGCAAAATTTTTCTTAGATTAATAAAAACAATTATAGCCCCTCTACTTTTTTCGACTTTAGTAATTGGAATTGCTGGACACGCTAATTTAAAACAAGTTGGACGAATGGGCTGGAAATCTATTTTGTATTTTGAAATTGTTTCTACTATCGCACTTTTTATAGGGCTTATTGCAATTAATATTTCAAAAGCAGGAGTTGGAGTTTCTATGAATGTTTCACAAAATTCAGAAATTCAACAAGTAGCTCCACAAACATTTGAAGAAATTATTTTACATATTTTTCCCGAAAATATTGCTAAAGCCGTTTACGAAGGTCAGGTACTGCAGATTGTAATTTTTAGTCTTATTTTTGGAATAGCAGTTGCACTTCTTGCCGATAAATTCAAAATTCCAATTATCAGATTTACTGAAAGTTTATCAGAAGCAATGTTTAAGTTCACAAATATAGTTATGTATATTGCCCCTTTTGCTGTTGGTGCTGCAATTGCTTATTCTATAGGAAGTAGCGGTTTAGGAATATTAGTAAATCTGGCTAAACTTCTTGGAACTTTATACGTTGCCTTAATATTTTTGTGCCTTTTCGTATTTTTGCCTATTATCATTATTTTCAAAATTCCTTTAAAAGGATTTATAAAAGCTGTAAGTCAACCTGCAGCAGTTGCTTTTGCAACAACAAGTTCAGAATCGGCATTACCACGTGCAATGGAAATGATGGAAAAATTCGGAGTACCCAAAAAAATTGTATCATTTGTAATACCAACTGGTTATAGCTTTAATCTTGATGGAACAACTTTATACTTATCGTTAGCTACAATTTTTATAGCTCAAGTTGCAGGAATAGATTTGCCTATTGAAAAACAATTAATGATTGTATTTACGTTAATGCTTACAAGTAAAGGTGTTGCAGGTGTTCCAAGAGCATCACTTGTAATTCTTTTAGGAACGGCTGCCAGTTTCGGACTTCCAATTGAACCAATTTTTATTATACTTGGAATTGACGAATTAATGGACATGGCTCGAACTGCTATAAATGTAATTGGCAACTGCTTAGCGTCTGTAGTTGTTTCAATTTGGGAAGGAGAATTTGATAGAACAAAAGCTTTAAATTTTGAAATTAAGTCGTTAAATTGATAATTGTAGTAGTTTTTTGACTTTTTATTTTTGATTTACAATATTTTGTCAAATTATTTTGATAAACTTAGTTAAGTAGTGTCTGAAAGAAAACTCAATTAATTCGTCTTTGCGAGGAGGTAACGACGAAGCAATCTGTTGATTTACAAGATTGCTTCACTGCCGTTGGCAATGACGTTTTCAATTTTTCTGTGTTTTCTTTCAAACACTAAGTAACCTGACGAATTTATTTGTATATTTAAATTTTGTAAATTATTGAATAAGCTAATCCCAAATGCTGTGAAAATATAAATAATTAAATTTTAATTTATTAACTCATTTATGTCATGTTGAACTTTTTTCTTGAGCAATAGCGAAAAACACATCTTGTGGAATTGAAAAAAGGATTTAGTACATTGAAAATATAGAAAAATAAAATCATTCCATATTGACTTTTGAACTTTTTCCGAACTTTTCTCTTGAGCGTTAGCGAAAAATATACTTCCCATAAGTTCACTTCGGGATGACAGTTAGGTTTGTTTTCCAATATTTTGCAGCTTTCAAATTATTGAGAAACATAAATTATAAAATATTTTATCACAGTATTTGGGAATAGGACATTATTGAATCTTAATTAAATATAATGAATGTCCGTTTTAATCACAAAAGAAAAAGAAAAATCAGTCATCGCTGTGCGAACTATTCTCTTGAGCGATAGCGAAAAACTTGCTTAAATTGAAATACTAATGTAAAAAAGTGCAATATGTACTTTGAATGTACAAAGTTTTTAGATTTACTTAAGTATTTCAATTAAAGCAGGATTACTCCTAAAGTCGTGAAAAGAGTTTACCTAACGGTGAAAAAGTTCTCCAAAATGACATTTGTTGGTGATGTTTACGGACAATCATTTTAAATATTTTCAAATTATCTAATTTTCAAATTGTCATATTAATATTAAAAGTTTAACTTTTGCTAATGAATAAAATTAGATATTTTTATTTATTCTTTTATATTTGCCAAAATTTATATTTATGATTAAAAAGATTATTCTGTTATTTCTTGCTTTTATAATTGTTTCAAATTGTGTATTCTCGCAAAAAACAACTTTATCAAAACCAAAACTTATTGTAGAAATTGTTGTTGACCAAATGCGTTACGATTATATTCTCAGATACTGGAACAAATTTGGTAACGAAGGTTTTAAAAAGCTAATTGAAAAAGGAACATTTTGCAAAAATGTAAAATACGATTACTTAATAACAAGCTCTTCATCAGGCTATGCAACTATTTCAACAGGCACAACACCTGCATTTCATGGAATAATATCCGACAACTGGTATATGAGATTACAAGAAAAAGTAATGTATTGTGTCTACGACGAAAACGAAAAAATGATTGGTGCCAATGTGATTGAAAATATTGGAAAATCGCCATTGCAATTGGTTTCATCAACATGGTCGGACGAATTGAAAATCTCTAATTTTAAACAATCAAAAGTTATTGGAATTTCGCAAAAAGATTATTCATCTATACTTTCAACCGGCTATTTGTCGAATGCTGCATACTGGTTTGACAGTGAAGATGGAAAATGGGTTTCGAGCAGTTACTATATGGATTCTGTACCAAAATGGGTTAAAGAGTTTAATCAGAAAGAAATACCAGATATTTACTTATCACAGCAATGGAATACTTTACTTGACATTGACCAATATACAGAAAGTTTAAATGATGCAAATTCTTATGAAAATGGTTTTAAAGGAAATAATTCGTTTCCTTATGATTTAACTTTACTTAAAAAGCTATATGCCAGTTACGAAATATTAAAATATACACCTTTTGGGAATACTTTTACCAAAGATTTTGCAATTTCGGCAATTATTGAAGAAAAACTTGGAAATGATGAATTTACTGATTTTCTTTCGATAGGATTTAATTCAACGGGTTACATAAGCGATATATTTGGAATAAGGTCTGTTGAAATTGAAGATACATATTTGCGACTCGACAATGATATAGCCCATCTTCTTCTGACGCTGGACGACATGATTGGAAATGAAAATGTTCTGATTTTTTTGACCGCAGATAGAGGTTCAACAGACGACCCCTTATTTTTAGAAGACATTAACATGAAAGGCAGCCTTTTTAATACCACAAGTGCTATTTCGGTTCTGAACACTTATTTAAAAGCCCTTTACGGATATGGAGAATGGGTTCAGTACTATTATGATAATCAAATATATCTGAACCGAATTCTAATAGAAGATTCAAAACTATCGTTATCGGAAGTACAAGAAAAAGCAGCTACATTTATGGTACAGTTTACCGGAATTGCAAATGCTGTTTCTTCAGATAATTTAACTAGTACAGAATTTACTGAAGGAATTTTTAATCAGGCTCAAAATAGTTATAATCAGCAGCGTTCAGGAGATATTTTAATAAATTTTTCACCCGGTTGGGTTGAAAAAAGTTTGACAAAAGATGGTTTTTCGCTTTCGTCACAAATTTCGCCATACAATTACAATACCCACGTGCCATTAATTTGGTACGGCTGGCAGATTCCTAACAAAACAATATACAGAAGTATTAAAATTGAGGATATTGCACCAACAATTTCTTCATTTTTAGATATTTCTTTTCCTAACGCATGTAATGGAAATATTATTGACGAATTATTTGAAAACTAAGTTTTTTCTAAATTTAAACAAATGGACAGCTTAAATTACATTGACGGAATATTTAACTTTTGCGACAGATGGTGCGAAAAATGCGATTTTACAACAAAATGCAGAGTTTTTAAAATAGAAGAAGATAAAAATGAGACTGAAAACAACCCCGATGAAGTTTTTGAAGATATTGCCGAAACTCTTAAAGATACATTCAATATGCTCACATCAATTCTTGAAGAACAAGGAGTTGATGTAAACCAAATTATTGAAGAAGCAGACAACAAGGAATTTGCTGTAATTGAAACTAAACACGAAAATGCTAAAAGTAAAGATTATTGCATTTTTAGTTTAGATTATTCGTCAAAAGTAGATTCATTACTTGAAATTTTGAAAAAAACATTCTCTAAAAAAGTTGACATCATAAATAAAAAATTTGATTTAGGTCTCGATTTTAAAGTCAATGAAGACGAATATAATATAATAGATCAGCATGTTGAAATTATTTTGTATTATCAATATTTAATTTACATAAAATTACTCAGAGCTACCGAAGAAAAAATATTTGATAACGAACTCGAAGAATTCAGCATAAATTTTTATGAAGGTACTGCAAAAGTAGCAATTATATCAATCGAAAAATCAATAAATTCGTGGAATAGTCTTATTTCATTAGTACCCGAAATACAAGACGAAATTATTGGTGTTTTAGCATTACTCCAAAAAATACTAAATCTGGTAAATATAGAGTTTCCAACAGCTAAAGATTTTATAAGACCCGGTTTTGATGAAATAAATTAAAATGAATTTATTGAATTATTAGATCTTGAAAAAAAAATATAAATTAGTGGAAATATTTTTTAAGATATTCTAATATGTCTAAATAATTAAAAATTGAACACAAAGACACGGAGACACAAAGTATTTTAATTTAGTGTCTTAGTGCCTTAGTGTTTAAACATAAAATCCAAATTATATTTACAATTTAGTAAATGAATTTATAATTACAAAACAGATTCAAAAATTTATTAAAATCAATCAATTCAATTAATTATAACATCTTTAATAAATTGATGGGAAAAAATAATTATTTATGCAAAATTATTATCAGCAGCTTATTTCATTAACTTCTAACTTGTATCAGTATAACGATAAAAATACTGTTATCCAATTGTTTATTCAACAAATAAACGAAATTTTCAATGATTATAAATTTTCATGGAAATATGAGAAAAACGACAATCATCAAAATTTTCTGGAAATAAACTCAAAAAATAATACTTTCGGATTTTTATATTTTAACAAAAATATTTCTACGGGTTCCGAGTTATATTCAGTTCTTCAGAATATAGTTAAATTGGTAGGTATTATAATTGAAAATATTGAGCAGAATGAAATAATAAACAAGCAGAATAATAATTCAGATATAGAAGATAAATATCAGAATATCATTTCAAATATAAACGAACTTGTATGCGAGATAGATCAAAATGGCATCTATACTTTTGTAAGCAATCAATATTATAACGTACTTGGATATAAGTCTGAAGAACTTGTTGGACAACGTGTTTTGGATTTAATTAGTCCAGATGATTTTGAAGACGCAATATTAATGTTCAGAAATGTTGGAAATAATTTAGGTAAATCAATAAATCTCTGGCATATAAAGCATAAAAATGGTAATTATCTTACATTTGAATCTAAAACTTCATTTTATATCAGCAAAAATAATACTAAAAAAGCAGTAGTAATTTCTTATGATATAACTGAAAAAATTACTTCAGCAGAAGCACTGAAATCCAGCGAAATAAAATTTAAAAACCTTGTCGAAACTTCTTCAGATTTAATCTGGGAAACCAATATAGCAGGTGTTTACACTTATGTTAGTCCACAAATTGAGGAAATTATAGGATATTCTCAAAACGAAGTTATCGGAAAATCGCCATTTGAATTTACACATAAAAAGGATAAAGTATGGATTACTGAATTATCAGATAATATAGTTGAAAATATGTCGCCTTTTAAATCGCTGCTAAACATAATGGTACATAAAAACGGAACACTAAAATATTTAGAAACAAGTGGAGTTCCGGTTTTTGATAATTGTGGTAAACTTACTCATTACAGAGGTGTTAGCAGAGATATTACAGCTAAAATTGAATTTGAAAAAGAAATTATAAAAAGCAAAGCAAAATACAGTTCTTTAATAGAAAACATTAACGAAGGCGTTTGTATCGTTGACAAAAATTTTTGTATCACATTTTCAAATAAAGCAGCCGAAAATATCTTCGGAGACCAAAAAGATAAACTATTCGGGACAAATATCAAAAAATATATAAGCTATGATTCTTTAGAAATAATTCAAAAACAGCAGAAATTACGAACCGAAGGTCTAAATAGAGTCCATCCATAAACTCGGAAAATATATTTTTCGAGTTTTGATTTTTTTCAATTTTTCAAATTTTTCAGCTATATTTATTTTCAAATTATATCATTTTTTTTCTTTTTTTTGACAAGTAA